>Ga0182211_1000360_pt1 | contig 14578 bp, 11 predicted proteins | sample G5R1MG_20_FD_129660 | JGI IMG/M metagenome (GOLD analysis project Ga0182211, IMG submission 129660) | Switchgrass phyllosphere microbial communities from Michigan, USA - G5R2_MAIN_03OCT2016_LD1 MG | ecosystem: Host-associated > Plants > Phyllosphere > Phylloplane/Leaf | place: USA: Michigan... | reverse complement strand
CATATTCAAGCCTTGCCGCACACCATGGCGGACACAGTAGAGGAAACGAAGCAATCTGTCTCTGGAGAGGGTCAAGCCGGTGCTAATGCTTCCCTCGGCGCCAAGGGCAGCGCACAATCATCGAGTAAGAAAACCGAAAAGAAGACGCCGAAGAAGTTGGGTGGAAAAAAGCCTCAACAGCAGCCCACTCCTGAAGCCACTCCTGCCCCCGAGAGCGAAGGCGAAAAGGGCGAAGCTGAGCAAGAGGACGCAGGGCGAAAGCAAACCAACGGCGATGCCGACGACTCTGATCCGGAACCTCAACAAGAGAAATCCAAGTCGCAATCGAGACGCCGCCAATCGCGAGGCCGAGGCCGACGAGGCCAGGACTCTGGTGCTGAGTCAGACGCTCGCTCTGATGTCTCACAATCCGGGGGTCGTCGTAATCGCCAGCGCCAGAAGAAAGGCGGGAAGGGCGGAGGCCCCCTCGACGATATCACTGAGAATGTTCCTGGAGGAGAGCTTGTTGGCGGGGCCGGTGATATGGTTCAGAACACGGCTGGCAAAGCTGTCGGCTCTGTTGGCGACACAGCTGGCAAGGCTCTGGGAGGCCTGACCGGGGGCGGCAGCAAAGGCGAGGAAGAGGGGGGCGGTGGCGGCAAAGATGGCGGCGAGCAGCTGCGACTACGATTGGAGCTCAACCTTGACATCGAAATCCAATTGAAGGCCAAGATCCACGGTGATCTTACACTTGGATTACTGTACGTCGCCCGTCATAACGCTGAGTACACAATTCTGACTTCAAATAGGAACTGAGCTACATACAACGACACATGTCAGACGCATCTTCTCTACCCTATTGCCATGGTATTCGAAGTTGAGGTGCTAGGATCCTCAAATACTACCGCGGTCTGGATTGTCAAGTGGTGTAATTGTCTACTTGTACAGTGCATGAAACGATTACGCTATATACACCATAGTCCTGTTGTGAACACTTCCTTAAGCATGTCTCGTTACTACCTACCGATGGCTACACTAAAAGATAGGGAGTGATGGCTCCGTGATTCAATCGTTTCCTTCCCGTTCGGGTCTAATTCGCCAGGCAGCCCCTCCTGTTTCACTGCCAACTTTTGGCGGAGTCGTCGTCAGCTGCCCTTCAACATCCTTGCCATATCCAAGGTCTCCACGTAAATCTAGCTCATGTGGCGCTGGTGATCGATACAGCGGTGACGTCACGTTTCTGGGCATGTACTGATGCAGACGTGTTACCAGGGGGTACACTGTCGGCGAGCGGAGACGTGATCTGGCGCTGCAGCATCCATGCATCGGCTGCTCAATCTTGATTTTGAGCGGATGGCATGCTGGTAGTGTTGTCCGCTCTGACCTTGGCTGCTCGTATGCCATCGGGTGATTGCTGGCTTTCTTTTCACCCATCCAAAAACGACCGACAAGCCCTCACGAGGTACTCTCAGCGCTTCTCACTCGAGCAACCAAGTAGTTACATGATATCCAGGATATCCGAGGACATGGCGGAAAAGGACCAAAACGCCGGATCGGACTCGGAGCCTCACGAGCGGACCACGATGCAGCAGGAAAAGGCCATCAACAGGAAGAAGCAGGATAAACGCAACGCCGGTCAGCAATCCGCCCACTCAAGATCATCATCGCGTCGTGCCCGCCGCGAACGCATTGAACAGGGCCGGAGAGATGGAAAACACATGCATACTACGTCTCTCGAGGCTCTTGAGGAAGCTGACGCAAATGGCGACTTGCAAAAGATGGGCATGTTCGAGCGCATCGGCCCCGACAGCACATCCATGGACGGGCCGGTTACGCATGCACGAGCAATGAGGGGCGAAATCCCCATGCGTGGTACCGACCCCAACCAACCACAAATGATGGAGCCAAGCACCATGGGCGGAGGAAGCGACCTGAAAGACCAGGACGGATTGAAGTTGACGCTGGAGGCGAACTTGGAGATTGAAATCGAGCTGAAGCTGAGTATTCGCGGCGACCTCACCTTGAGCTTGTAGTAAGTCCTCCACCTCCCCCTTCGTGCTCGCTTCCACGCTTCCACGCTTCCAACATATGCTGTACAAGCGAGTACGGTCTCTCTCTTGCGGTATGGCAAAGAAAACCGTGGGCCGGAATGCTGATGACGGCCAATCCATATCGCGGGAGACCATACCTGCCTTTGCACGTGCGTGCAAGTGTGGAATCGCGAACCGTGGAACTCCTTACCCCCTCTCCCGTCCCATGTTCCTCGAACCGCATTTCCCGGCGGGGTGACAGTAACTGAGCTGAACAGTGAATAGTGCATGACGGGTTCCTGCTCGAGCACATGGCGTGCGATACCGGAAATTCGAAGAGACATGTGCACATCAGTATATGCTGTCGTAAGCACGTGGTGTTGGGGGGGTATTTTTTTTGTATTATCGGAGACGAGTAGCTCAGGAGTAGCGTATGGGAAATGAATAGATCGTGAGCAAGATAATTGCGCTGTTTGCACCGCATCCCATTTGTGGTTGAGTGAAGGATGGGCAGTGGTTCAAGGAACTATAAGCGTGCTATGTATGAGGGCCCTCGTAGGGCTCGTTTGTAACTCGCTCTCGCCATAGGGCTTCAAGTGTGTTCCTATTCCGGGTCGAAATATGGGGCCGAGCTGCTGCATGCCCGGCCGTCCTTGCGCAACAGTACCACGGAAGAGGATACGTAGGACCGTGGTAGGCTTTCTCGATTCTTGGGGTGGGAGTCAGCGGAAGAAGACTCGCTCGTCATGCGAAAATATTGATTCCACGTTTATGGGAAGGAGAACACGGTGTGCTTTCATGTGGTGGTGACTATCGCCTTCTTCCATCCCAACTGGGAAGGGCCTTGTTTACCGGGATGGGTATATAACTCGACGGCTCGTTCCCCATGGTCAATCCACAACCCAGACACTTTCTGCATCTCATCTATTCAGACATCCCTTGTTCACTCTTGTTCAACCACTCCCTGATATACCAAGAAAGATGGCACGACTCAGCAAGGCAAGGAAGTTCACCACAAGGAACATCTGGCGCCCTGTCAAGCAGTGCATCGATCGAACAACGGCGGATGATCATCAAATCCGGCGTTTCTGCAAACGCGTCAAGGCAATCACTAGTAGTATGTGTTTTTCAAGACAGGGTGAGGCGACTTTGGTTGACGCTGACTCCGCTTCAGACTCCAAAAATGACAAAGAACATAAGCCCATACGCATCACACGTGCAATCAAGAACGTATGGGCTCGTTTCATGAGGAGAAAGAAGTTGTCGCAAGACAGGTCCACCTACAAGGCAGTGAGAATGGGCACGAGACTGTTCCCCTCTGTCACCAGCTTGCAAACAGGCAACGCTATAGGTGGCCACCCGGCGTCCGCTTCTGCTCCTCCTTTGTCTTCGACGGCCGTCGTGGAGAACATGATAGCCCAGCTCAGCGTGCTGATCCGTGAGGTCACGGATATTGGTGTTGCGCGTCAGGCAGAGCTTGCAGTCGCACGGGCTGAATCCACTGTTCAGGCACGAGGCCTATATGCTCGTGAGCCTGTGCCGAGGGTGCTGGCCGACAGACCAACGCCTCCTGATGTACGTCTGTCGCAAGCATCCACGGTCGCCGAACTCCAGTCGGAGCCCAGCATTGTCCACCAAGCGCCGGCATCAACTAGTGGCGATTGCTCATCGAGACCTCTCGCGCCTCCTGCAACGACATCAGCTGATGCCAAAACAAGGTCATTTCCCGAGCCGGTCTTCGACAATCGTCGTCGTCGAGAGCTCCTTGGCAGAATCGACAAGTTCAAGTTCACGCACCTGGTCAATGCCCAAATCATTGAACAGATGGCAGACGTCCGCACCAAGGTCGAAATGACCTGTCACAACTTGCTCAATGTCCTCTGCGACATGGAACGGTTGTGCTCGGTCTGGGACGAGGTCACCACAGGGGCCCCTTCTGCTGCAGTGCTTACGATCCTTGCGCCCTGGAAGCGTATAGGCAAGGAGCACGTGAACAAGATCTGTCAAGATATGCGTCGGGGAATTGACCAGCACGCTGAATGGTCTTCGGCCGCTTCGAGGCTCCGCTGCAGCAGTGGCGATGTGATGGGTGAGGACTGGTGGGCGGGGTGGGACAAGCAGCTGAGCGAGGTGGAGGAGTTGAGGGTAGACGAGCTTGTGGAGCAGCTCGATCTTGTACAGCTGGGTTGCTCCGGGTTGAAGCAAGAGGGATCCGGTGCGGCAAGTTCCAAGGAGAAACAGCGACTCCCTATCGAGCCGAAGACTGTCCAGTGTGCAGTGCCGCGACCTGTTGCCCTTGGCCAAGTCAAGGTGGCGCGTCCTCCACCTGCTTCTTCACCTTCCGATCAGCCACCACGCTTCTCCGTCAAATGGCGTGGCCATGGAAAGCGTCCGGAACCGACTGAGCGTGGGGCTCTCGCACCCGTGGACTCGACTCTGCTGCCGGCCACGACAAAAGATTCAGCACCAAGTCGTGCTGAGGCTCAACCTTGTCCTCCGTCTCTCCGTCTGAAGCCGTCTTCAGCCGCTTCACCATCGCAGCGAGCTAGTGGCCTTGTCATTCCCATGACAGGCGATGGGCATGGCACGAGAAATGGGATGCATTCACCTGCGTTTTTGTCGAGGCCAAAATCACTTCGGGAACGGCCTGTTACCCCTAGCCCACACGTGCCGAGATTCAACAAGGTCACTGCTCCTCCCTCTCCCTCCAACCAACCTCGAGACTAGTACAGAGCAAGTAGGTTAAATTGTAGCTTCTCTACGAGCGCAAATGTAACGCATTAATTCTCTATATTTCCTTTGGTCACTCCAGTAGTAGTGATTCGTCTCTCGTCTATAGAGGAATATACCACTTTCTATTCAATCCTGTTATGCCCAATGTTAAGCTACCATGTAACCTGTTTACTTATCTGTAGAAGCAAAGATAGTAGGGACAACATATAGACACTCGCATTCAGGTTTTAGATTGCAGTTTTTTCCATCCGAGTTTTTGATTGCAGTTTTTTCCATTCGAGTTTTTGATTGAAGCTTGTACTATTAATCGTCGCCCGTACTCATCACTCACTTATCGTCACCTGTAGACTAGCCCGACAATGCTCGCCATGATGCGGAGAACCACATCTCCCCAGGCTTCCAAACCTTACCAAATAGCTCAACCCAACCCAGCAGCCGTTTCCACCAGCAGCCTCTCCAAAGGATCTAGCCCCAGCAAGTCGCCGCCGCCGCCATCATCGAGTGCACCAACCGCCCACTCTACTCCACCCCCACCCCGCACCTCCCTCAGCACGTAGTTCCACAATGGCGGGGGAGGGAAGGAAAGACGTGCCTGCCGCGCCATCGCCTCTACAGTCGCTCAGCAGTTCGGTTTCGTCCATAGGCCGCTCGCCACCGCCTGCACTCAAAATGAGCTCGCCACACCTACCACACTTGCCATCCGCCCATCGCTCGAGCTTCGTAGAACACATGCGCGGAACGACCACCTCGCCACGCGCCTCGCGCCAGCCATCTCTCTCGCAGCAAGCACTACAGGATCTCCTGAACAATCCGCCCACGAAAAGCGGGGCTTCTAAGTTCCACGGCCGCGACTGGAAGTCGATCCGGCTGGGGGAAATTGTAGACCCCGCGCTGGTGAGGTTCGCCGAGTACAGCACAAGCGTCGAGGATGCTACCAGTGTGAGTCCATGTCCGAGGCTACGGCGACGGCTGCAACATTCCGCTGACGGCCCTAGGTTCTAGTTGAGCACGGCGCACCCAATGTGGTTCTACTGCGTGAAGACACCAACACCCGCCATGCCACGGGCACGTTCGATTACAGCGACTTGAATGCCTACCTCCTCCTCGTGGTCGGCCTCGCACACCCAGACGAAGGAGACATTGCGTCCTTTGATGAGCTTGCCAAGAAGGGACGAGAGGGGAAGCCAATCCCGCTCAAGGATGTCAAAGACGTTGGCGGCAACAAGGAGCCACTGATCACGCTTCCCAACACAGCAGACCTGACCAAGGCCATAGAAGTCTTTGGCAGTGGGGTACATAGGGTACTCGTAGCTGAGGAGGGTACTACCAATGTTATTGGCATCCTCACGCAACTGCGACTGATGCAGTTCTTCTGGGAGAACCGACAGAGTTTCCCAGCAGTCGACCAACTGTATCCTTACCAACTCAGGGATCTGAACATTGGATCAAAACACGTCTTGGCCATCAAGTAAGTCTCCCACTGGCTGGAGGCCAAACCAAAGCTGACAAGCCATCATCTAGTGGTGATGCGCCACTAGCCCAGGCTCTTGAGCTCATGAACAATGAAGGCGTATCGTCGCTGCCTGTCCTCGACGCCCAGAACAACGTTATTGGTAATATATCACACGTGGATGTCCGGGTGAGTAGCGCGCAACGACGTTGAGGCTCCACAATTAACCTTTGCTCAGCTGCTCACCAAGTCGACATCGCTTCCTCTACTTCGGTCCTCCTGCATCCATTTCATTTCCGAAATTCTCTCTGAACGCGGAGTAAACGATGGACAGGACTCGTTTCCAGTGTTTTACGTAGACTCCTTCAGCACACTCGCCCACACGGTCGCGAAACTCGTTGCGACCCGTTCCCATCGTATGTGGGTGGTAGACGCTCCATCGCCGTCATCCTCGGCTCCTTCGACACCGGCGCTCGTGCCATCTGTCATCGTGCCTCCTTCCCCAATTTCACCCATACCCTCGATAATGACTGGGCCAACACCCGTCAACTCGCCAGCCCCCGCACATCTCGCCGGCACAAGCGCAGTAGCAACCGCAGTATCCGCATCGTCCATCACAGGAGGGCATTTGTCGGGTAGAATAAGCGGTGTCGTTAGTCTCACAGACATCCTCAATCTCTTTGCCAAAGCGAGCGGCCTGCAGCCCCATGATCCTGATGAAGCACGACGTGCTAGGCGCAGGTCGAGTTCGAGCAGCATGAGAAAAAGCATGGATAGCTCGCGTAGCGAGAGTGTCTCAGGTATTGCGGGTAGGCGATGCAGTACAAGCGAGAACCAGAAAAATATTCAGAGGTTGGAAGGGCTGGGTATATCGAGGGGACGAGGGACTCCTGGAGACAAGTGAGCCTCTGGGATAAAGCCAACTTCCCTTTGCAGCATTCGGCTCTTTCCGTTGATCCTCGGCGAGTTTTTGCACTCAGCACTTGCATACACATTCTATACAGAAATACTCACCCTGACCTATACGTATGCTCGTGCTTATGGGGCGGCGAGGCTACATGATAGGCCCAGATGGAGTGAGTCTAACTGCTGCTACTCATGTGGTCTCTGCGAGTCCCAGCTGACGGACGGAGTAGGCTGATGAGTTCTGTGGACTGCACACGACTCCAAGTCGCCGTGGAGTGCATTGCATCGTGTAGCAGGAATGAAGACGGTCGTTCGGGTGATGGGTAGATAAGTATGGTGGAGAAAAGGCAGTAGTCCGTGCAAAGCACCGATAACCATCTACCTAGTTATCTACACACATGCTGTCTTTCGGAGCCGGGCCCATATGCACGCACCCTTACATGTGCCAGCTTGACGGTGCAACCCCACACGGCAACGACATCTGAAGGCTGGGAATGCGGGCTGAGACACGCGACTTAACCCTCTGTGCAAATTAGCGCACGCACAAGCTTTGGGGTCAGTAGCCTATCACATCTCCCGTGCGGTACGCCGGCGCCCTATAATTCAAACTCACAAGAGGGTTCCGTTGCCCGCCAACGACCCTGCCAATCACAATTCCCAGTAGTAGATCATTGCTGGCAATGGAAGAGGCCCCGGAAGCCGCATGAGCCACCAACCCTGAGGATCCTCTGTCTGCTTATGTACGGTATACCGTACACAAAACCACCCATTACTAGCATTCCACCGTCTTGCACGCCGTCCCTTCTCTCACTCTTCAATCGTTGTCCGGACAGACTGGCGCCATCTTGGCACTTCTTCTCCTTCCATTCTCCATATACTACATGGCACATACCTAGCAGTATATCGTTACTGCATGTCACCTACCCACAACGATCGAAACCAAACGCCAACTCAACATGGACCTCTATCATGCAACTTTCGCGTGTTCAGTTATGCTCAACAGCCTTGTCCTCTATAAATCACAGCGTTCATACAAGGCTCTTCCTCCTCCACCTGGCAATCCGCCCAAGGCCGAGCAAAAGGCTCGCATGGAATCCGATTGCGAGGCGCTCGGCAAGCTGAAACGTCGCTTCTTTCCCATCTATCTGCTGGTGAATGCTGCAGACTGGCTTCAGGGACCGTATATCTACCCCATCTATAAAGGTGATCATGTGCTGTAGGGTACCGTCTGCGGCGATACTGACGAGTGCTAGATGAGAAGGGGCTTACGGAGCAGACCGTTGCCTTCTTGTTCATGATAGGATTCGTCTCTGCAGGTGTATCGGCGTCGTTTGCTGGTACCTTTGCCGATCGATATGGGCGCAGGACGGCGTGTTTGGCCTTCTGTGTGATATACTCGTTGTCCTGCACTACGCTCTTCACCAACAATCTCAGCATACTTTTCCTTGGTCGAGTTCTCGGTGGTGTCTCGGGCACCCTGCTCTGGAGCGTCTTCGAAAGCTGGATGGTCGCCGAGTTCAATCAACTGATGCTCCAAGATGCGGATCCCATTCTCAGCGGCATCTTCAGTACCATGACCACGGCCAACACGTGCGTTGCAATTGTTGCAGGCATCCTGGCTGAGTGGCTTGTTCGTAGCGCTGGAACAGCGGAAGCGCCATTCCTCGCTTCGATAGCCTGCTTAGCGGTAGCCTTTGTAGCTATATTGAGATGCTGGGTACGTGCCATTGATTCTACGCTCGAGACTGCGGTGACTAACTTCTTCCAGGGCGAGAATTACGGATCTAGCAACCGCGATGCGGCAGAAGATGCGGCAGAAGATGCGACACTCCTTCGACAGGAAGAAGCTGACTGCTCGTCGACACCGGCTTCACCTTTACGTAGGATCTTCCGTGGTACGTTTGCCTGTCCATGGTCTTGTCTACTTTTTCTAACGTGCTTCCACAGATCGCAACATTATGATCCTTGCGTTGACTTCGTGCTTTTTTGAGGGATCCTTGTTCCTCTTTATCTTCTTCAAGTTTCCGGCTCTGAAGTTGAGTCACAAACTCTCCGGTGCCACCGAGGGTAAGTCTAATCATTTCGAACTCAACTTAGAAAGAACTGAACTAACCATATCAGAACTGCCCTTTGGGTTGATCTTTGCGATATTGATGTGCTCTATGATGTTCGGTTCAATGCTGTATAAACGAATCTCGACATCTGCGACACCTATGCCAGCGCCTAGGATTCTGACCAGTCTGCTCGCTCTGGCATCTGCATGCTTCTTCGTTCCTGCTTACTTTAGGGATGAGCGCATCACACTATGGTCTTTCTGCATCTTCGAGGTGTGCTGTGGCATCTACTATCCCGTCATGGGATCCCTAAAAGGTAAACTCATAGACGATAGCGCACGAGCAAGCATCTACGGTATTCTTCGGGTTCCCTTGAACGTCTTCGTTGTTCTTGCCCTGAGCACAACACAGGAGGGTAAGGTTCTCGGATCGCAACGTGGATACCAGTCACTAAGCACGAGTATACAGGTGAATCACATCGGAACACAGTCTTCACCACCTGTGGTTTTCTCCTGTCTATCGCAGCAGCCGTTGTGCATACGACACTAAAATGATGCCTTTTCCTACTAGGTATTTAGGGGCATTCTCCCGTCAGGTGCATCAGCAGATCTGTGATAATTGCGTAGCAGCACCGGGCTCAAACCCGTGTGAAACATGGTCAAAAAGTATATAATGCGAGTAACGCAAGCCATCCAATAAACACTTCTAAAATGCCCCGCCATTTCTTCAAGCGACACCCACAGCATCCTTTTAGGTGAGCGGGGCGATTGTCCCTGCACATGTGATGCGTACAATGCGGCAAGGGTGGAGAATGCGAGTTGGTCATGGTTGATCGACCACGTTTCACTAAGACCAAGGCTAACAATACCCTTGCAGGGCTGGAGTTTGTGAATGCTAGCACGTACTAGCACACGGGAGGTCGAGCTGGTCAGACAAACTGCGCAGGTAAGAGGAAACGATCAACGATCTGTCTACATACTTTTAGGCCTCCTATAGCCGGATGTCACCGTTGGGTGGGATCGATCGATACCGTTTGCGGGATGCGCCGCTTGGCAAGCAAAGCCGTTGGAATGGAGACGTGTGTCATGTCGTAGCGTGTACATAGGGCGGTCATCATTTCGGAGCTGAGGGTGGGGGGTTGAATGTACAGTCAAGTATGTCATTACTTACTCGTCTCCTCTCTTCTTCTTGTTCTACTTTGTACGCTCAACGACTGTAGCATCCTTTTTGAAGTTTTCTTTTTAAATCAAATACAAAGTTCGATTCAACTCGGACGCGTACGTACATCATCAGGGGCTGAAGTCTGGCACTTGTCATTGCCACGAGCGTAAGCACGCTTTGGAACATTCAATCATGTCCAGAATGTCTGGAGGTTTGCAGCCTTGTTGTATCTTTCTCCATGAAACAATGCTAACTATTTGCAACAGGTCGGCTTGTCGCCGCCGTGGCGGCAGTCGTATTCCTCATCCTTGTCTTCCACAACGAGCCACACACCGCATTGCTCCCCTACCTGTCCTCTCTGCCCAGCACAGCCAAGCTCTACAAATCAACACCAGAGCACAAGGCATTGCTCCGACAACGCATGGCCCTCTCGGAAAGGTCATGGGAGAAGAGTGTAGAGCTGCGCGGCCAAATGGCAAAACAACACCACGACTACCCATCCATCCCTTTCTTCCCCGTAGACTTCCTGAGATACCCCTACACCATCTGGGACTTCTTCCCCCCTACCTGGACATGTCCGCTCGACGTGCAGCGTGTAGGCCGGCTCGGCGACGGTGGCAAATGGGTCTGCGGCATGAGCGTGTACGAGTCACTCCCTGCATCCGAATCAACCGCCAGCATCGATGATGAATCACAAGCGCCCGTCGGCGTGCCGCAAGACGGCCTCGTCGTCTACAGTTTCGGAATCAACGACGAATCCTCCTTCGAAGCCGAGCTCCTTGAGCGCGTGCCCAGCGCGCGCATCTGGGGCTACGACTTCAGCGTCGACGCCTGGGGCCCGCAGATTACCCAGGAAATCCGCGCACGCACGCACTTTAAAAAAGTAGGGCTCGGAAAGCAGGACAGCCACGCGTCGGATCCACCGTTCTGGACCCTGCCCAGCCTCATGAAGGAAAACGGCCACGAGTACATTGACATTTTGAAAGTCGACGTCGAGGGCAGCGAGTACGATGCGCTGGATACCGTCATGGATGCGTTTGAGCGGACGCGCTCCGCTTCGGGCAAGGGCGTCCTGCCCGTGGGCCAGGTGATGATTGAGCTGCATCTCGGCGACGGCGTCAACTTGAATGGAACGAGCGGAGGCGCACAAGTCGACTTTCACCGCTTTCGCACCTGGTGGGAGCGGCTGGAGAAAATGGGCATGCGGCCCGCGTGGATGGAGATCAACCTCTTTGCCGTGACGCTGGGCAAGGCGAAGAGCAATCCGCGTTGTACAGAGTACGTGTGGGTGAACGCAAAGGACGAGCGGAGTGTGCTGTGGAATGCGTAGGGGGGTATGCCGCATGCTGATGCGAGGGGGGTCGGGGGGGGAGGAAGCTGAGACACGAGGCGTTGTGCTCCTGTATCTCTGGTGTTGGGTGCCCGCTTTTGGAGCTGGCTGTGTTTAGGCAGGGGGTTGCAGGCAACATTTCCGGGCGACTTACGAGATATTGGGCGTCATGTTTTGCAATCAATTGCAGCAGTGATGTTCGATCGTCGTTTTAGCATTAGCCGGCATGGTGGTTAGGAGTTACACCGTCCCACTATCGCTTAGCAGCATTCGTTCCCATCACGCAGTCCAGCTGAGTATGGCAGACGCCTTTTTGTGAAGGACGGCCGTTCTTGGAACTCAGGCTGCGTAGTGTAGCACAGCATACGGTGGGCTTAACTCGGTAGATGAATGAATAAATCAGATGGTCTCGGAGGCCTCACTGCTTTTCAGTACAACGGATATGCAAATCCTACGACACATTTGAACCCTCACATCGGCAGCATGTAGCACACCAAGGGCGCTCAAGACACAAACTTGGAAATTTTGGTGCTACAGGTCTTCAAGAGCGGGAAAGGGGTTGGGGACACAACGGGCAACGAGGGAGTTAAGGGAGCGAAGGAGCAAAAAATTGGGAAAAATGGGAACAAATCAATATGACAAAGCCGAGGGATACCCGCCATGAAATTCGCACATGATGTGGCATTCCAAGCCTCACACCCCACCCATGGGTTTCTTAGAGATATTGCCAATTATCATCATGTATATACCTCTAGCAGTGAAGTTCAAGACCACCCACTTCGATATCCAAAAGAGTAAATTGGTACCTGACGCTAGATAAACATTACCAAGTTCCTGGGAATCTAATTTACATACGTATTTCGATCTTTACGTGCATACGGTCAAGCAAATAGCATGAACTACATGTAGCCACAGGCATAACCTCAGCACACCCGCCGGTTTCCATGCACATAGATAACGCTACCGGCACCACCTCCTACGCCGGCAATGTTCAGTGTGTTTTGATAGCATGGCTATGCTGCGCTTTGGTAATTTGAAGCGAATAATAACTGCAATGTCATTCGGTTTAGAGGAATGGAGTTATATATAGCAAGGAAACTTGCTTATGTCGGAGAAATCTTGATGGACCAGCGAGGCAACTCCACCGTTAAGTAGCATGACACGCGGTTTATCATAAAAACGATAGAGGATCTGTAGTGCATAAAATGTAGTAGGACTCGGCCTGAAGGAAGTCTCGTTATTATCGCAGTCGGGCTGACGTTGCAAGACAGACTCTGGGTATCTTTATTTGTCAAATATACTACGACAGACTTGAATTTAGCACGAAACCTCTTCCGGCGGCATCATCCACTCATACTCTCCGTCAAGTTCTGCTAGCCTCACGTTCGGTAGCGCAATACCCCCATGACACGGGGACCTAATAAAATGCATCCGGATTGTTGTCATTGCCCCTTCCTCCATACCCACTATCCATATCGTCCAGACTGCGGTATTGTGACTGTCCGCCGCCCCCACGACCACGCCCCCTACCGCTGGCACTACGATCGCCACGATGCCCACCTCCCCGTCCGCCTCTCGGTCCATATGCCTGATTCCGGTGTCCTCCGCGACCGCGATTTTGATTGCCACCACGATAGCCACCGCTACGGTTGTCATCTCGACCCCTTCCGTGCTGTGGTCGCAGATCGGCGTATCTGTCCTGAAGTTCTTGTGATCGTCGGTCCTTGCGGTGAGACTTGTTCGGAAAGTAACTCTCGTATTCGCTCTCATTTACTGTTTCTTCCTCGATGCGTAACATTTGCTTCTCGCCGACGACACTTTCGAATTCGAAAGCATGGTCTTGTGGTACTGGATGCCAATTTACTATGCGCGCGGCGTCTGCGGGTCGGCCGTTCTTGCGAATCGCTAGAACCACTGTTGGGACAGGATTTTCCGAGTAATATTTAGTGGACTTTGGGACAGGCTCAACTCTCGCAGCCCATAGCTTGTTCTCGAAGCATGAGATTGCTGTCACTTTCCACCTTACTTTGGCTCCAATGCCGCCTACTTTTTCCAATATACTCTTTGGACAAGGTTTTGGTGTGATCAGTATGCTGTTTGCAAGATACCGGACGTCGTCTCTCGATATACCTTGTAATGAGACTAACGAGGTCAACTTTTCTGTGACCGTCGCAGGAATCATGTATCCAGTGTAGAAAACTGTCTTCTTGATCTGATACGGTGGCGTTCCCGCTGGAGCGCAACCCGACTTGACGCTCATGTTATGCGTGTTTATCATCTTTTGAATCTCTGCGATCTCGTCCACAGGATCTAGTTGTGTGGCATTCTCGGCGACTTGTATAACATCGGTGGTGATTGGTTTCCGCAATGCTAGGTTTCGCGCGCGCATGAGGTCTTCGTTGAACTGGAAGAAGAAGTCGCGAAAGCCTTTTGTATGTTTGACTCTGTCCTCGTAGATGTTCAGTTTCTCTGCGTCCTTGTATGTGTACACGATATCCTTCAACAACTCTTGTTTGAACTCCATGGTACTGCCGAATTTTTGTCCAGCAGGTCCAATCGCAGGTTTCAGGCAAACCATGTCAAATTCTAGGTTCCTGCTCTTTGCAATGCGCTTGACGAGATCAGCGAAGTTGCCCTCGCCTCGGCCGGTAAGGAGCACACTAAGAGCATCCTTTTCAGCCATGGATGTTTCGACAAGAGTGACGATTTGTTCGTTCCACCAGCCTTTCCAACCACGTGGTTCTTCCTTCTCTACGCCCTCCCCAGTGGCTGCCAGTATACTCGCATCGTGCCACCAACCGCCGTTGAGGAGCATATCAGGCGAACCCAGTTGGCCGATGGTCGCGCTATTCCATAGTTGTTTATTCGGTAGAGGACTTGCGAATACTGTGGACGTAAGCATGGGTACAGAAAGGTTGCGACTGTCATACATGTG
>Ga0182211_1000359_pt1 | contig 14607 bp, 12 predicted proteins | sample G5R1MG_20_FD_129660 | JGI IMG/M metagenome (GOLD analysis project Ga0182211, IMG submission 129660) | Switchgrass phyllosphere microbial communities from Michigan, USA - G5R2_MAIN_03OCT2016_LD1 MG | ecosystem: Host-associated > Plants > Phyllosphere > Phylloplane/Leaf | place: USA: Michigan... | reverse complement strand
TCATCTGTGTGCTAGGAAACAAGATTGTCCGGCGACCGCTCCTCGAGGCTGTCGCACAAACCAAAGAGGTTGCAGTCGCCATTGAGAACAGAGACTTCCACAAAGCCATGCAACTTCGTGACACGGAATTCGAGCAACAGTACCAGGCCTACCACATCACCACTGCCGCAGACCAGCCCGAGCTTCTGCTTCCTGAGAACAAGCGTATGCGCGTTGGTATCATCCATGTTGGAGCTCCCGCTGGAGGCATGAACGCGGCGACCCGTGCCGCGGTAGCATATTGCATCGCCCGAGGACATACACCAGTTGCACTTCATAACGGCTTCCCTGGAATCATCCGCCATCATTCAGACGAGCCGGTTGGTGCAGTACGGGATATTAAGTGGGTGGACGCTGAGACTTGGGCATCCAAGGGCGGCTCAGAGATTGGAACCAACCGCGGTCTACCCAGCGAAGATTTGGAGACAACAGCCTTTGTGTTCAAGAAGTATAATATTCAATCACTCTTTGTCGTGGGTGGATTTGAGGCATTCACGGCTGTATCTGAGCTGAGAAAGGCGCGCGAATACTATAAGCCCTTCAAGATTCCCATGGTAAGTCGACTTCATTTCCGGAGATTCTCTACCGTATGCTGATAATGACACAGGTTATTATCCCTGCCACAATCTCAAACAACGTGCCCGGAACAGAATACTCGATTGGTTCCGACACCTGTCTCAACGCTCTCATCCAGTACAGTGATGCCTGTCGTCAGTCCGCATCCGCGTCTCGCCGACGTGTCTTCGTTATCGAAACTCAGGGAGGTGAATCCGGTTACATCGCTACACTAGCAGGTCTCAGTATAGGCGCACTAGCCGTCTACACACCAGAAGACGGTATCGACCTGAAGATGCTCGATCGCGACATTGATCATCTGCGGGACGTCTTTATCAAGGACAAGGGAAACAGCAGGTCTGGCAAGGTAATTCTAGTCAATGAAAAGGCCTCAAAGGTCTACAGCGTACAAATCATCGCTCAGATGATTGCCGACGCCGGAAAAGGCAAATTTGAGTCGCGTCACGGTGTCCCTGGTCACTTCCAGCAAGGCACGACCCCCTCGCCCATGGACCGCGTCCGCGCTGTGCGATTCGCGACCAAGGCCATGCAGCATATTGAAACTTATGCAGGGATGAGCCACGAAGAGATAGAAGATGACCCCTTGTCTGTCAGTGTCATTGGTATCAAGGGCTCAAAACTCCTCTTCTCGCCCATGGAGTCGGTCGAGAAGAAGGAAACAGAATGGCACCGCCGCCGCCCCAAACACGAGTTTTGGATGGCGCTTAAGGAAATGGTGAATACGTTGAGTGGAAGACCTGGCGCGCCTGCTAAGCCTGCAGACGTAGATACCTTGGCTGGAAGACCGGGCAAGGTTGAGATGGTGTAGACTATTCCTCTGTAGTAGAGGGGGGGGGGGGGCTTCCTTGGGTGAGTCCCTAGCCTAGAACTATTTTCATGATGATGGCAAACAAATTACGTTCCTACTGGTTAATGCCATCAACTTCCGATCCCCCTGTGAATATAATCCACCCACCTCTCCCCATCTCTATCTCACACTCAAGCATCCTCCTGAAACGCCCCCAGCATCTCATCATTCCAGCTCAAAAACCTCCCACTAAACTCCCTCCTCGCCCCAACTGCCAATCTCGCAATAACCCTTCCCGGCTGCTCGGGCCTCAATAGCGCCCCTTGTTCCTTCAGCCCCTTGAATTTGCCGCGATCTCCCTCGCTCATGCGCTCATGGTGCACCTCGCGAATCTCACGCTGCATCTCCGTGTCCACGACGCCGGGGCGGATGGAGACGGTGGTGACGGCGGGTTCTTCGACGGCGAGCGTGGCGGCGAGGTGGTTGAGGACGGCTTTGGAGGCTCCGTAAGGTCCCCAGGCTTGGTAAGGAGTTATCGAGGCGCCGGAGGAGGTGAGAAGGATTATACCGTTGGAGATGCGGAGGGAGGGGAGTGCGGCTTGGATCTGGGAGTTGGGTTGGGTCAATGTTATGGGGTTTCTTGGGTGGTTGGGGAGAAATGGGGATTTAGAAGAGGAACAAAAAAAACATGAAAGAAAGCCGAGAGACAGCCAGCCGTGTATGAACCACAACCGGCCGCCGTGAAAGAAAAAAAAAAAGAGAGAGACGAGAATGATCAAGGAGAAATTAAGGGATAGGAAGATCATAAAGAAGCATTAGTTATCGAAGAAGCCGGGAGAGGAGAGGGGAGGAAATCATTGGAACTTACCAATCCCACAGCACTGAAGACATTCACCTCGAATCCCCGCCTCCACCCTTCCACACTCCCCTCCCCAACCTTTCCCACTGGCTCCAAACTCCCATGATTCACCACCAGTGCATCCAGCCGGCCCCACCGGCTCAGCGCCAACGCAACCGCCTGTCCCGCAACACGCTCGTCCGTCACGTCGCCCGCCAGCACCTCGACGCGCGCGGAGCCGTACTGGCAGTGCAGTGCTTCGAGCGCAGCGTGTGTGCGTGCAATGAGGACAAGCTTGTGAGAGGCAGAGAGGAGGTGGTGTGCGGTTGCTAGGCCGATTCCTGTGATGAGGAAGAAGAGGAGGAGCGAATGTGTTAATTACGAGGGACTTTTTCTTCCGGGCTTGTGCTGTGGGGAGGGGGAGGGAGCGCGGTGTGGCGTTTGTGCATGTTTGAGAGATGTTTCCCTATTTTTCGTTTCCATTTGGGATGATGCGTTGATGAGGCTGGTTGTCCTTTTGAAAACGGGATGGGTGGATGAGGCGGGGAGAGGGAAGTGGGGAGAGAAATGAGGGTTGGGTTTTCGTGTTCTGAAAGGTGACGAGATGTTATGTTATGGCCACTTACCCCTTGAAGCACCCGTGAGAATTATGACCTTTTCCTTTGATTCACTCATCTTGGCAAAGTTTTCGAGTATAGCAATAGTTGGTTGGTGTACATGGGAGAATGCTTGGTTGCATGTGTTGTGCGTCATATTAGTCATCCTTACCCTATGTAGATCTGCAATCTAGAAGCTGCTATCCATACATGCTGTCTCATTACTGTGCCGATACATACTCCCATATGCGTACATACTATGTGCCATCGGATCCCAATGCACCGCATATACCCTTACCATCATGGAACAATAGGTGATGTATTGTCACTAGAAGAACGCACACCACCCAATATACATGGCCGCCAAATTCGCCGGACTCTTCGCCATGGCAATCAACGCCTCCACATATCCCTCCACGCTCAATGGCACACTCTCACCCTTGAGATAACCGTTCACTTTTCCCCTCGTGATATCCAAGACTTCCTGCGGTGTATCGGGCACTCCGAAAATCTTCTTCCTTTTCCTACCGCCCAGGAAATCCGCAGTGGGATCGTGCACAAAGGTCTCGAGAATGGTAATAAGCGTGTCCTCGTGCTGGCGCAGCAGCTTATACGTGAGCTCTGCGGCCTTGCGGAAGGGTCCTTCGACGCCCTGAGGGCCCATTGCATCGACCATGTTGTGTGTGAGACGGAAGGGAACGAGTTCGGGCTTCTCAAATGTGAGACCTTTGTCGAAGAGGCAGTTGAAGTCGACGTGGAAAGTGCCTCCGTCGCCCTGTTCCAGCAGCACATTTTCGCCGTGACGGTCGCCCAGACCCAAGACGTGGCCGACGATGCTCATTACGGCGCAAGATCGCGTGTAGCGTAGTCGTGCTGCGAACCAGGCTTCTGGCTCAGGAAAGGTTTCGACAAACCATTCGTGTAGTACGGGTATAAATTTACCCAAGATGCGTTCAGTGAATATTGAGACTTTTGAAGGCGTAGAGGAGGCTTCGTTGAGAAGTGCCCGGATCTCTGAGTAGTCAATCTGGACGTTGTGTTGCCGGTACAGGCGGATAATGATGTCGCGCATGGGTTTGAGACCTTCCACCCACTCGATGGTCCCGCATTCCTCATTCAGAGGTGTCACAGCGTATGTCTTGATGTATAGGCGACGCTTGCTGGATTCAATATCTCTCTGAAGAGCTCGGTTGATCATGGCGTTAAATTCCATGAGACGCTGATCCTTGCGAAGATCGTCTTTGGGCTTGCACAGCAGCCCATACGATCGTCCATCTGAGCCACGAACATTGACTTTACGCGGTCGTTGGAGAGACGAAAGAACCATAACCTCGTCCATGAATGCATCTATCGTGATGGTATCCGCTGGAAATGGATTGTGGCGACGAATGACCGAGCTGTCGTTCCCTGAAGGCAGACTAGGAAGGAGATTGGCTTCAATAGGCACCACTAATGGGGTAGGCACAAGCTTATGATTAAACCCAAGGTCCTTTGAAAGACTGACATGAGTCACGCGTTGCTCTATAGGCGCATTGCAAGCCGTCAGGAGTGCATCGGTCAATCGTTGACCTTGAATAATCATGTTCTTCAGGTCGAGTGACGCCCCCTTTTTCTTGGAAACATCCTGTTGGTTATTAGAAGATTTACGAATATGCATAGTTTGCTTACTCACCCGAAGTCTTTGAAGGACTGCACTGCCGCGGGCACGGCGGTCATCCTGCATCGAGTGGAGCACTGCTAGGAGACTCCAGAGCGCTTGCTGTGGGTACGTCGAAGCCACTCGAAGAATAATGGTCTGTAGCGCATCCCATACAGTCTTGTTTGGATGACTAATGCGGGTGATAATCTGTGGAAATGCGCTATACCATGCAAAGGCCGGCATTCTCTCGCTAGAGTATCGCTTGAGATACTTGTTAAGGTAATCCAGATGTTGGAGTCGATGGTCATGAAATTCTTTGTCCTTGGCCGACCGGGGAGCAGTGTTTATGACTTCCATACCCATGTCCAGCCAAAGTGTTAGTATTTTGGGCAGAGTCTGATGGTAGTACTTCGTGCCGTATACTGTAGAGCGGACAAAGTTCTCGACGACGAGTTTGATCAGGTTTCCAGAGAGATACTCGGAACTCTGTCTTGACACTGGTAGTCTCTTCTCTGACTCTAGAAGCTTGAGATACCATCGCCCTAGATAGTAATGGCCCTTGTCCCACCTTGGGTACAACTGGACTCCCATGACATACTCATCTTTGAGAGATAGTGCTTGCGTTTGACCGGCTCTATCCAGCCACTTTGCAAGAATCAGTTGAGCATGACATTTGACCTTGTCCATTTTACCACCTGTTCGACCAAAAGGTGTGACTGAAACATTGATTGACACGGGCTCGTCGGACTGGAAAGCATCACTAGCGATTGCACCGCGTAGATTCTGGATAGCTTTGCGATGATGACCTTCTTTCCAAAGAAGCTTTGAATACTCAATTTTGGAGGCACTATCCCCGAGGCGCTCGGCGTGCAGCACGGAATTGAACGCGGTTGTCATGAAGTCTCCCTGGCGCGCCAGTCTTCCGGTCGTTAGCCACAAGGACGCAATGTCTAAATTCGTGAATTCAACACTTTTAATGGTTAGCATAGAATTATATGGGGCAAAATAAAAACGCCTACCTAGAAAATGTCATAGCCGCGCGCCGTATTCCAAGGAGATACTGCTTGTCCGAGGTGTATGCGCCAATAATATTAAGTCGCTGATCCAAATTTTGTAGAATTACTTCGCGATTAGGAGCAACTCTTGGATCCATTCCACTGACTGCTTCGATCTCGTAAAGCGCGTGTAGCTTGACCAGCTGATCGTGACAGGACTGTATAGACGCAGTCGTAGACGGCGAGAAACTCTTTGCTATCGATTGCCGTAGGGTGCCAATAATGGTTTGGAATTCTGTAGTCTTACGATGACGAAGCGCGAGAAGCGCACGCCCTACGCCAACGTTGAAATCCATGAAAGCAGGTGCACTTGATGAAGGAGACGACCCAAGAAGCCTCTCCAAATGATCTAATTTTCCCACGGACCAAGCAGCCTCGGCCGCGAACGGTAAAATACTGGTTGAAAGTGACTGCGAGGCATGGAATCCATCAACATAGTTGAGGATTGAATCTGACGCCTTTTGTTAGCTTGTATATCAGACTTCGTAACATCAAGTTTACCGTATTGTCCCGACTCCTTCAGGCATGTTAAAAGATTGATTTGAGTCTCCGTGTCGTTTGGTTTTTCCGCAAGCGCAATTTCATACCAGCTCCGAGCGGCGGTCCATCGACCAGCTTTGCGATCTTCAATGATTTTTTGCTCCGGATTGAGTACCTTCAAGTGGGCCGAGATGCCTTCGATACTGTCCGGCTCGTCAATATGAGCGTATATCATCTGCAAATGTTGCAAAAGATCATCTCTTTGGGAGAACGGCTGTCGTGCTTCCATCTTGACAAATTCTTGTTGACGATAATATTGCTCCCAATGAAAAAGAGCCCGGGCATATGAACCACATTCGACAGCGCGTCGAGATATAATCTCGGCTGGAATAGTCTGGAGAATACCTTCGACACGACTGATCTGCTTGATCGCGTGCATCTCGTCGTCCTCGGACACTCCACGGCCAGTCTTACCGGCTATGACTCTAGCTTCTGCCATGAATTTCCTTTTCTCTTGCAGCCATAGGGATAGATAGTCTAGCGTCTGAAAAACGTTCTACTGGCCGTCAGTCATTATACCAAAATAAAATTTGGTATTCATATTACCTCGCTACATTGTTTGATCATCAATGCGTTGTGCTGGTCGGGTATTTGAATCTTGGTTTGTAGAACTGTTAAAAGCTCCATGCCTACATTAGACATGTTCGACTCATTGTCCGAGACGACAACATTCAGAGCTGCAAAAGGGAGAATGAACGTCGCGATAGACAAATCATAGCCTCGAATGACGCGTGCAAGAACAGGGAAAACCATTTCTACATTGACGCCTTGTCCCTTGCGTAGTAGATCGTAGACGAACGTCTGGAGCCAGGATCCATGGCTGGCCGCCGTGGGGAAGATGGGGTAGGTGGGACCTTGGTACTGGAGAGCAGGATTCTGATTAACCGAGTATTTTGAGTTCAAGAAGGGAGTAAGGACGTTTCGTATAGCCTCTGGTATTTCGTTCCAACGCTGCGCTTCAGTGCTATTTTGCGAGGATCGTGGCTTGGAGAGATGAAGACCACTGAAACCGCAATGCTTCAGCATCTCCTGGATAACGTAGGCGACCCATCCTTGCGCCTTTGCGTTGGTAGTGGACAGGAAGACCTTTACTAGGACTTGTTCGAGGAGCATGGCGACAAAATTGATATCCTCATCTCTTTTGGAGAAGTTGGATAACATGAGAACGCGCTTTTTTTCACGTATAGTCTCAACTTTGTATGGATCAACCGCACCTATGATACCGAGACATTCGGCACATAGTACCGTAATGTCAGTATGATCTTCCGCGAACCGGATGCTAGCATCCAGTAGTGACCGTGTCAAAGCTGCTAGGATCGAAAGCGGTTTCTGACCGACCACTGAAAGATGCAAATCTTTCTGGTTGACATCCAGAAAAGTTACAAGTTCTTTGAGAGCTTGTCGTACTACGACAGCATTCTGATCCTTACATCGATTGCTAAACGCCTGGAAGACTTTGACTGTGTCGACCATGTCCTTGAAGCGCACTAGCTCGGCCTCTGTCTTCGAAAGCATTGGTATACCCGCGAGCGACGGTAAATACTCTATTCTTTCCCTGAGTTGAGCATTGTATTGCTTTGTGAGGCTCAGTATTGTTTCCTTGGCTTTGATCTGTGTATCCTCCCGAAACAACGTCCAATGCTGCACGATAAGAGCAAAGGTTTGATCTACCACAAGCATTGTCTCGTCTGCATCAAGGGCTGCCAGAAACGCCATCCAAACAGTAAATGTGTCATCGCACAATTCCGGGTCTGCCATAGCCGACTGGAGGCATGCGCGGATCTGTGGTAGAGCGCCGTTTACACTGTAGCGCGCGAGATTAATAAGATCACCAACAGCAACTATACATCTTTTGCGCTCCGGCAACGACCGTGGAACAGCTTTTCCTTGTGCAGAGGGACTTTCAATGATGTCCGAAAAATGCGCTATGATACCCAAGATATGCGCTTCGCAGAACGCATCCAAGGTCTTGGACTTTGAGACGGACTTGCGCTGTGCCGTCTTTCCATCGGCAAGCAATGTGAGTGTAGTAAAACCGTCGTAGAATGGCTTCTTCCCCGCGCCTTCTTGGTCTGCTGCTAACATAAGAATCTCAATAGCGATGCCTGTGACATCTAGTGCAATCCATGCTTCAAGCTTGTTGTTGCTGCTTTCCCGCATAGCCGGCTCCACGGCAGCCAAAGTATCCATAGCGCTGCGTTCAACATCTACCAATGGCTGTGACAGTAGCAGAGCAAGAATTTTGGTCAGGTTTGCTCTCGGTTGAGTGAGAACTTCGACAATAGAAGTCTTTCGGGCTTGAGCAATCTTTTCAACAATGTCCTTCCTCTTGCTTAAAACGAGATGGGGCAATGTTTCCGTCTGGGTATGTACCAGAAGCTGACGGACACTTTGCTCGGTCAAGTCGGCTAGTTGTTGTGCCTTTTGAGGCTTGTTGATAATATCTTTGATAACTGAGAAGCCAATTACCTTCCAATAGGGACTCAGTAGTTGCGTTGTATCCATCGAAAACCTTTTTGCAATGGATCGAAGCTCACAATATGCCATACCGCACACAAGGGCATTATAATGTCCAAGGAACTCGACCAGATGATGCAATGCAATAGGTAGCTCCTGATCACCACATAAACGAGCGATTTGACCGTAAGCTATAACGAGTGTCTCTTGATCTGATAGAACCTCGCGTTCTGAGAGAGCACCCAGAAATTCGATAGCGGATCTTCGGTTTTTTGATTTGACTCGAATTGGCAAGTCATCCCTCAAGAATACCATCAGAGAGCTCGTTGCTGCAAGTTTCAGCTCGCGTAAAGATCTGCTCATGGAAGAAAGAAGCCATTGCCCGAGCTCACACATTTCCAGATTCAAATACTCCGGATCTGATATGTGGTTGAAGACTCGTCCAATGGATACAGCCATGAGGACCCGCAATTTGGTCGAAACCTGGAACTTGTCCTCCTTTGTAACCGCAAGCATGGCCGCAATGACACACTTCCAGTCTTCTGAGCCCCCAATTTTATCCCAGTACACCAATGTATCCCGTTTGGGGCTATCCGACATGTCGCACAGTTTGCACGAGAGAGTGTTCCATGCACCTAAGCTTGAGGCGGGTCGACTCAGTGTTTTTGATCCGGCGCAGGCGATCCTGGTGAATACTCCTAGAATTTCAGACTGAAAACTCTGACCATGATGATCATCGTCCGGAATCGAAGAGAATGTTGCCCTATATATTGTGAGCATACAATCAGACAATTGGGCAGAATTAGCTCACGCAATAGTGTTATGGAGAGTAGATAGATCCAGCACAGGTGACTCTTGCGTGCTACCGTTCAACTTTATAACAAGCTGTTCGTATGCCACTTCGTTGAAGTCTCTCTCTTCAGTGGACTCAGCCAGTGTTTTTCGCCGCTTAGCTGGCCTATCTTCGTCACCTATATTCATCATTCTGAATGTCTTCACTATCGATTGCGACTCTTGTACTAGTCGGGCGTCTGAAAAGCCCCCGGATTTGTTTACGCAAAGTTCTTGGCGTAGATTTAGAACTTCCATGGGCCAAGTACCCGGAGACGTCCAGAGACAAAGAGCAAGCTATACGCAGTTAGCTCAGGATGACAATTTTTTGACTACTTAGTATTTACCCGTAGATCCTTGTGAATTGCCGAAAAGCGCTCGATAGACTGAAAAAACTGAGCAATAATTGACTCCAACATATTCAATATGGTTGATTGACCCAGGGCTTGTCGGCCTTGGGGCACATGATCCTCGGATGATGCAGATGTTAGCTTGCCCCGTAATCTCATGAAAAACGAAGCCAGTAGAATTTGACTTGAATCAGAGAAGATTGATATTGAACCTTCTTCAGCAAGCTCAGAGAGGCTGTTAGCAAGAGCCTGAGTAGCTTTCGGGAAATTGACAAACTGATCTCTACAACTTGCCGTTGGAAAAGTCAACGCTTCCATCAGTTGTAGGTACATCGCCACAATCCCATCACGAAATGACTGTTTATCAGAGCTCGTGGAAGATCTTTTGAAGTGCTGCCACAACATGATGGTGCTTTCGAGGAGCCATGGCTGCTGATGCTCGAGAGTAGCGGGCCCTACCCGCCTTCGATTTTCCCAGCATGCAGCTCTGACTAGAGCAAGAAGTAGCCTGAAACCGATGTGTATTGCAGCAGGTTGTGAAGTGATCAAAGCCTGCAGATCGTGGGGAAGCGCGATGAAATGCTGACTTTCTGGCCAAAATTCAGCTATGCCACTTGACGACGGCAATGCAATAGTAAAGTTTGGTTTTTCTTGTAAAGTCTCCAGCTCGAGAATAATGGCTACACTGGCGTTATTATTGTTGGTGCCTAATCTGGAGGTACCTACTATGAACACAGGTTTTGTATAGTCGTGACACTGTTCTTACCTGGCGCCAAAGCGCCGATGTTCGAAGCAGTACTTCAAGACTGAGCTCGAGAAGCTTTTGTACAGGCTCATGAACGAATTGTAAGGTTGCGTGCGTTATTAAGCGGAGTAACTTGGGATAAAGCCAGAGGAGGAGCGGAGGCCGCGGACTTCCATCCTCTTCGCCATCCTTGACACTGAGCAGTAAATGAGGCTTCTCTTGTAAGATAATCTTCAGCGCATCGATACTGTCAGATCCCTGCTGCTGTTGCTGATCCTGAGCGAACGGATCGTCCTTGAATAGGGCTTCCAGTCCTGCTTCTGAAATGACAGTTATAAGTGCAACGAGCTGCAGATCCGGCTCATCGGTATTTGGGTGCTGCAAGAATTCCTTAACCAGTTCACCGAAGCTAACCTTGGCTTCAGCATCCTGTCGGGTATGAATGTTCGAGGCATTGTGGACGATCTGAGCAGCAATTGTCGATGGAGGTGGGAGTCCGTTCGAGTGTCTATTCGCGATCTCATTGTGTAAAGGCGGCGGGGCCATCCGTTGAGTTGAATTCCCGCCTTTGCGGGCCATGGTGATGGTCACCGGTGTAGCATGGCGAGAAGAGATAGAGAAGGCTTTGTTCAATGCGACTACGTTCTCTACTGTAGTGAGGCCTAATGGATGAGGGATGCTGCTAGATAGCCTTTGTGTGTGGGTTTACGACAGTGAGTCACACCTGGAGACAGAGAGACCGGTTGACACTGCGGTGGAAGATGAACGAGCTCGAGAGAGAGAGTAAGGCTTGAATGTAAAGGCTGGTCAACGTGAAGCGCGTCGAACAAGTTCGCGTAGTCACGAGACTGCCAAGCCACCATCTCGCGGGGAGGGGAAGAGGCATGCACTCCATAGCAGAGATAGCTACCATACAAACCTCAACACACCGCTCCCGACCTCTGCTTACGACGCAATAATTCCTACTACACGCTCGCCGCTATGCCCAGTCCCTTCACCGCGAAATCCTTTTCTGCCACGCTTCCCAACTCCCTCGCCGCGAAATACCGTAAAGCGCTTCACAAGCATCCCTTCTTGCTATTTGGCCTCCCATTCATCAGCACAATTCTCGCGGGTAGCTTCATGCTTACACCCGCCACCGCGCTGCGCTACGAGCGTCACGATCGCAAGAATCAAAGGATTACCCAGGAAGAGGCCATGGGGCTGCGGGGAGAGAGACGCAAAGTGAACATGAAGGATGAGTATTACGTGAGTATCTATACCATACCATAAGGAAGGGGCATTTGTGGGGCTGCGTAGAGCCGAGAGCTGATGTGTTTGGCAGAGGCTACAGGCGAAGGATCTTGAGGATTGGGAACAGAGGCGCGTCAAGAGGCTGCCGGGCGAGCCTGATGGTACGCTTGTTTGAGGTGGAGAAATATTCAGACAGGGAAGCATGATTGTTTTATTGTCCCTGGTGTTCGGAGTTATGAGACGCCTTTTGCGCAAGGAAGTCATTCACCTGTACACCTCGTGTAACTATTATAGTCTGTCTGGTGAACCTACCAAAGACCCCGTAGACATAGCACGACGTAAAAAGATGGACTGTGGGATGCAGTACGACTACAACATGACAACGACTTGATGAACTGAAGTAAGTCGCAGGTCATATATTGATCTATGTACAGGCACCCCAAAGGTTTATTAACGGGGAAATTCCTGGTTAAACTAACTCGCACTCTAATTTGGATGTGGTAGATGGCCTTCACCTTCTATTCTCCTCGTGTCCATGCTATACATTGCACAATTCATAAGCTATAGCCTTCTCTTTCGGGCACCCACCCCATGACTAGTATAGGTAATACAATTAATCTAGTCTATGCTGGATTACGGTTGGCTTCGGCAAATGCTCAAAATACAGCCAACAGGGAATAAAAATAGGTCGGTGGATATATCCAGCTGAGTTGCATCTACTGCTTGATCTCATAGGTGCGACGGAACATGCCATCGATCCCGGTGAGGTAGTAAGTGCCGGGGAAAAGAGTGTCAGGGTTGCCCTGGGGAGAGTAGTCTTTCTTCAAGTGAGCCTGCTCACGAAGGTTGCACATCTGAGAAGCAGATTAGCCAAGTACATAACATGACACAATGGAGGGCAGGTCTAGATCTTACCTCATCGTATACTTCTGGTCCGACAACGCGCCTGTTATCTAGGCGATTTTGAATGTCGAGCTGTTTGGCAATGTTCTCGGTGCTGCCATTGACCTTGAAGGAGAACAAGGAGGAGGCGAGTCCGCTTCCGTAACTGAACATACCAATGGTCTTGCCCTGCAAGTCCTGGCTGCTAATGTTGGCGAGCAAGCTGCACAAACTGCCGTAGACACTGCCGCAGTACATGTTACCGCACTGGGTTGGGACTTGAATACTGGGCTGTACTCGGGCGGCAAAACGCTTTTTTGCGAGACCAATGAATGTCTTCTCGACTGTCTTGTCGGTAACAGAAGTGGTGTAGTCCATATCACGAAGCTCTGCAGGCACTTCAGCGAAGATTGGGTTGGTTGGGTTGGCGAGGTAGTCGTTGTACAGCAAGCGCGCGTAAGACTTAGACACGAGCTTGCAGGTCGGTGCATGGAAGGCCATGTAGTCGAAGCGGTCGAGGGGGGTTTCCTGGGCTTTATCCTGACCACTTGCGCCGTTTCCGTTTTGCTGTGACTTGAGACTCTGCTCTCGTGCATTGTAGGCCTTGTAACAAGCATCAACGGACTCCGTGTAGCAGCTAACGGAGAAATGTCCGTCCACGATGGGGTATTCGCTTGTGAAGTCAGGCTTGTAAAAGTCGTAAACGTGTCTCATGTAAGAACCACGCAGACCAGCGTCCATGACAATAGGGGCATCGGGGCCAATAAGCATAGCTACGCAGCCAGCTCCGCCGGTAGGGCGTGCATTGCCTTTCTTGTAAAGGGCAATGTCGCCTGCAACGACAACAGCATCACGGCCATCCCACGCCGAGGACTCGATCCAGTTGACCGAGTTAAACAGGGCGTTGGTGCCGCCGTAGCAAGCATTGACCGTGTCGACGCCTTCGATGTTGTAGTTGCCGGACGCCTCAAACAATTGCATGAGGACCGACTTGACTGACTTGGACTTGTCTAGTAGGGTTTCGGTGCCCACTTCGAGACGACCAATGCTCTTGGGGTCGACGTTGTACTTTTTGAACAGTGAGGAGACGGTGGTCAGGGCGAGTGAGTACATGTCTACAGCTTCGGTATCAGCCTCTGTGTGCGGCAACCCGGGTTCGCGTCGATGACGTGGAGCAACTCACCCTCGCGGTCATCGCAAAAGGACATCTTGGTCTGGCCGAGACCAATTGTGTACTTGCCCTGGGAGACGCCATCGAACTTCTCGAGTTCGGCCTGGTCGACACACTGGCCAAGAAATGTTAGAGGGTTTGGTTCGATCCGCACAAGCTCACGGCTGCGGAGACGGGAAGGTACGGCGTTACCTGGCCGGGAAAGTAAAGCTCGATAGCCTTGATACCGATGTTGGACGGGCGGGCTGCCATGGTTGCTGGAGTCTGGGGTGATGGGAGAGGGAGGAGAAGAATTGTGCGGGCGCAAGTGTGGCGGAAGGGAGGGGCTGTTGGGTGCTGGTACACCGCAACAAAAGTTGGCCTTGCCGAACTCGGCGTTAGCCAAGGGTCCAACAATGGATTATCGATAGTACCTGAAGGTATCACGAGTCGTCTCTTGGGATCTGCACGTCTTGGGGAACGGGGCCGCGGTGCAAAAGCGACTAGATGCAGCGATTAGGATCGAGCGCTGGCTCCACGACTCGAAGCGCAAGCAATGCGTCGGCGGCAGCAGCAGCAGCAGCAGCATGGGGATGGGCGTGACTGTGGCGTAGAAAGCGAGAAGCTGGCCAATCACGGGCGTGGACGAGCATGTAGCAAGTCGATAGGGTAGGTAGTAGGTACTACTACATAATATGGATAGCTCTATGTAGGTATAATGGCCATGAGTTACTATGTATGTACCCTGTATGATGTATTATGTGCCCTGTGTATGTAGGTACACGGTTGCATGACCACGAATGGGTTGCGGAGGGGGGGGTGTTCGTGCCCTGTGCGCCGCCATTCTATCGACGGCCACCTGAAACCTGCCTCGACGCCAACTTCAACC
>Ga0182211_1000358_pt1 | contig 14612 bp, 13 predicted proteins | sample G5R1MG_20_FD_129660 | JGI IMG/M metagenome (GOLD analysis project Ga0182211, IMG submission 129660) | Switchgrass phyllosphere microbial communities from Michigan, USA - G5R2_MAIN_03OCT2016_LD1 MG | ecosystem: Host-associated > Plants > Phyllosphere > Phylloplane/Leaf | place: USA: Michigan... | reverse complement strand
TCAGTTACACACGACCACGCCCTTTTGATGTCATCTTTTAATATTTCACGACATAACTCGAATGTGTTGCTGCCTGCTATTTTGTACCCCACCCCCTCCCCATCCACTTATTACTTTCACCTAGTCAAGAGCTCAAAGTATCCGTGTTCAGGGTATGCCGTGCTTGATACTTCTTCGCTGTCCACGGGAATATACTAACTACTCCATGCCAGTTGTGTTCAAACAAATTAACTTCCGTGGGAAAATATAGTCCGTCCACGTCGAAAGAGAATTACAAACTATAAATCAGCCAGTCCCAAAGGGCGACGAGCATGAGGCTGTGTGGGGCGAGGACGGCAGTAAGTGTGTTTGCAAGATGTGCTGGAAGTTTCATGTCAGGCCTTCGATGCCTTGCGCAAGTCGTTGTTCCATAGCCTTGGCGAGTATAGAGGGAACAGACTCGTCGGTAGCACGAATCGTGAGGCGGAACATCTGCATCCTTTCAGTAGGGCTCTTTTTCACCCAAGCGTGAGCACATACCTGAGTATTGAAGTTCGGTTCCAGCCTCATCAAGCAACCAAACTTGCCTTCGCTCGAATGCAGCACCGTCGCACCAACAACGTTCTTCGCATTTGGATCCACGCCCGCCACAATTCCCCACTTGAAGCCTTTTACAATCTTCTGTACAAAATCCGAATTCATTGTTCTCTTCTTATTCCGAAGTCCAAATATACTTTGCGCTTCGCGAGGGGCACCGCCAATCTGCTTCCATCGCTTGAAAAAGTCCTCGGCACTCAGCTCGGCACCCTCCATGTACTTGTGTAATAGTACTGGTAGCTGGAGGGTGAGGCCCTGTAGCGCACCGGCGAGGTATGATATGCGAATGGTTGGTGGTTCTACGAAGACGTTTTTGCACTCGAACATGATGGTTTGCTGAGTCTGTCCATCCGGTGCAATGGAGGTATCAGGGAGGCCTTTGACGTCCGACTTGAGAGTCTCCGATGACCTGTTATCGAGTGTCGTGGTGAAGGAGCCAATGGGGAATGATGATTTGTTTGTGAAGTAGAAGATAAGGGCACCGAGTTGACCCCTGTACTCTGTGCGAAGGCCAACCTGTATCTGCTGATCTTCGTACAGTACACCCTCACTGCGTAAAAGAAGTCGAATGTAGCCAGGCTCCCAATCCGGACTTAGGTGAGCAGCACTCGCGAGATTTGGGGCCTTGGCAACCTGGTCTGCGTCGATGTTTAAGTCTAGCCCTTCAAGATCGCTCGAAAGGGAGCCGACGCCGTTTGGTCCGTTTGCTGCTGCAGGCTTAGCATCCTTGGCTATTGGCTCTGTAAAACTCTTCTTGACCCCAGCGGAAGTATTTGATCGTGCGAGGCTGAATTCCTTTAAGTCAGTGTTCGCGTCTTTACCACCAACCACCCAGGTGCGTTTATCACTGGTCGTAGCATGTTTTTGGTGTAATCGTGAGAGCAACGCCGATGTTCTTTCAGGATATGGTGGCATCTCATCGCATACGGTCCGTAAAAGGTCGTCCGTGGGCATCGTGGCCAGTGTCAGGTACTCGCACGCTCTTTGTTGGAGTTCCGAATCAAGCGAAATGCTATAGGCGCGAAACGCTTGGAGAAGCTGCGGCTTAATCTCAGGGAACAAATTAACGTATTTGACGTAACACGATAGCAAGATGCCTCTTGTGCTTGATGAACACCCTCGCATCTTTGTATTTAGCGCCAAGAATTGCTCAATGGGACTGCATCCCTGGTTATCCGCAATCAAATGCCCGAACTCTCCAAGTAGGTACCCTCCAATCTTGACAAGGGTTTCGTGGCAGTCAGCCTTGATATATTGAAGAATTGTTTGGGCAGCGTAGACTTGGAGTTCCTCGTTATTGGTCACGATTTGGATGACTCTTTGCCAAACCTCATCGCTCACGTTATCTCCGGCCATTGCAATCAGCCGGAGTGATATGTCGACATACCACTGAACATCAGTAGCGTACTTCTCTGTCAATATGGCAATTTTCAGCACCATCTCCTCTCGTATGGCGTAGTCTGCAGACTGGAGGTACCGCAAGAGCTCATTGACAATCGCCTGGGCATTGGTAGGATCGCACATGCTGTAGAGCAGGTCAAGACCTTGCCGTCGTACACTGATATCCCTGTCTCTTAATGATCCGATAATGATCGCCTGGTGCTTCTTGATCGGATCGAGTGTTTCTGATCGCGCCGCCAAATGTGTCATCGCTTCCAACCCAAGATACCGTACGTTGGTTTCTCGAGACGCGATGAATTTACCAAGGCGCTGAGATATCTGTACCATCAAGTCCTGTTCGGTGTCGAGATGGATGACAAGATTAATAGCCTCGAACAGTACCGCATTCTGCGCATTATTCTGCTGCACGTTTTTCGGCATCTCGAGAGCGGAGTCCATGATTTTTTGTAACGATTCACGGACGAGTTTTCGGATATGCGAGTCCTCTGTTGCTGTCAGTGCCGACATTACACGAGAGGGTATATCCACTTGCCAGAAGGCGGGTAGTATTGCAGCAGTTTGAGCAGCTTGACCAGAATCCATGGGCAGGGTACTTTGTAGTAGAAGTAGCCTTCAGCACACTCATTATCTACGACAATCCGCTTGAGTCTACTTGCAGCCTTTACATAGCTGCCCTTGTATTGCTCGGCGTTGTCTTGTACGAGTGCGGTGATTAGAGAGGTGACGGAGAGCGCAACACCCATGTCGGGATCGTCCATGAGCGATATTATGCGCTCAGCCCATTCATTTTGTACAATGCTGGAATATTTTCGAAATAGTCGGAGGAGCGTCAGGGCTGCCTTCTTCTTCACGAATGCTTTCGATGCTCTGTTTCGAGTCAGTATATAGCGTGAGCCGTCGACACAGTGGCACCCACGGTGATATAAGAAGTCTGTGGACCTCTGTACTCAGCGACTCTCCTAGCTCCTTTCCACCGACGTTGGCGATCGCATGCAGGGCCAAGCAGTTGTTGAGTTCGTTGTGATCCAGCAAATCCTTCCTGATGCTGTTAACGACCAGGTGTATAAGTTCGTGCTCTTCGTGTAGGAATAGAGTGACCGCGAGGTATCCGATCTGCTTCTCCGAATACTTGGAAGCCGAGATAAGATTGACCGCTTCGAGGTGTCCGAAATCGACATTCCATCCGAGAATGTATATGTACAGCAGCTAGCACAGTAAGCGATGGCACGCAAGCTTTCTGGCCAGGGGGAGCACCTTGCAAACGTATTTTTTCTTTTGGTAACCGTTGAGGCCGCCATCTAAGGAATGGTAGGTCAGAGCAAAACGTGGCCATGGGGAAGTTGCAGTCACCTTTGAACTTTTGCCTATGACGCTGTTAGTCGGGACATATGCCCAAAAGCCTCGTTCTGGGCACCCACCGGATGTTTGCCAATTCCTTGTTAATGCGCTTCTCTTCCAATTCTCGCGCGCGAGCATTTCTCAGATCCGCGATGAACGACACCAGCCCTGCATTACCGTATAAGCCTGCGTACCCTGCCTTGTCTCCGAGACGTCATGTACCTCGCATGGTAGGCACATTTCCGGATTGATCCCGGCCAAACAGCCCTCCGCTCTTCGAGGCCATCTTGGCTGTGACGGAAGCTGCCATGGTGATGTGGCAGGTGGCCGGCTCCCGTCTGGGGGGTGACCCGATAGCGCGACGGTGTTTCGGGGCTCAGAGTATGGCCACAAGTCCCAGGATGTCCGGGCAGGGGTTAGGCTGGCCTGCGGAGTAGATGCGGAGGCGCGTAATAGGGAAGACGGTCTACGAGGTGCGCGAGGCGGTCATACGGTCACTGGCAACCAGGGAATGCAAATTGAAGAAGGCCACAGCACTCAACATGCTGCGGCGACGGCGATGCAGCGAGTTTCCATGCGCGAGGTGCCGCGGAAGCGGCGTAGTCGGTGGTTCTACACGAGGCCGCTGCCAAGCGGCGAGGGCCCGCGTTAGCGTTGGCATGCTGTACACCATGGATGATACCTATCTAGCACATAGTCATACCTTCAAGAACGCCTTCAAAGTGGAGTACTCAAAGAATTGTCACCCACAGGAACACGTGGACACAAGCTTCTATTCATCGGTTTCATTACTATCATTGGAGGGCTTCGATATCAGCCAGGGAAAAGGCCGGGCCTCATCGCCTCCTTCAACGCCACAACACCTGCCATGCGCCTTGAGTGTCCACCAGCAAACGAACTCAACACCACTCCATGACATCAGCTAGACCATCAATGCGCCTATTTCTTCGTCGTGTAGTCCGTCTCTAACTCGGTCGTGCCGTTGTTCTGGGCACGGCTGCACGTGCACGAATCTACTTCGCATCAGCCTTGCGTTCACAACCAACTCCGTCTCATCCATGACATACCGTGAGATCGCTTTCCGCAGGCGCATGCCGAGGTGGGGAGCTTGTTCTCGGTAACAGCCTTGTCGCAGGCTAAACGGATGTTAGGAGGGCTACGTCCTACGATGGGTGAAGGGCGAGGAAGGACATACTGCATTGGAGCGCAGGCTGCTTTCCGCAAGAGCAAGTGGCCTCCCTCGCGCACACGCACTCGCCGTTGTTACGTCCGCAGCAGACCATGGTTGCCGGTGTTGATGATGGGTTGTGTTGTGCTTGGGTTGTTGTTTGGTAGGCTTGCTTGTACGTGGCAGGGTGTTCGATTCAAGCAGAGAAGGGATATGGAGTCGAGAGCAGGTGAGTGGTGCGTGAGATATGGTTGGCAATGGCTGAAAAGTCACCAGGCACGTCTCTTTATATTCTTTTACTTGCTTCAGTCCAGTCGCAACGGCGTAGTGTGACGGAGCTTGTTCGACCGCGGCTGGCCAATCACAGCACACTTGATTACGGTCGGGGTGCGCTGACGAGGCTGAACGTGCCACCTGCTGACGGACAAACAACGTAGAGGCTGTTATTTGTTGGAGATTACGAGAATCGGCTGGATTTATCAGATTGTGGTTTGTCGTGTAGGTAGGCAATGCGCTGCCGATAGTGCTGCTGCATTGGCGCCATTGCGAAATCAGCCTCCATAGTACATAGTACACTACAATTATGATCAAGGCACATCACATCCATCACAGCCTTTTCCTGAAAGCTTCCCACTCGTATTTGGCACCGCAAGGCATGTTTACACCATAAGTCTGCCTAGTTCGTCCTGAAGCGCCATGATCTGTTCTTGGAGCGCTGCACTCATGACGGACCCCTAAGAGTATCAGTCCCGTCATGACAACAAGGATAAGAGTGAACTCACCGCGTTGTTTTGCAGCGCTTGCAACAACACAATTGCGTTCTGATAGTCCCTTCCGCCCGTTGAGCCTGTCTGCTCAATCCCTCCATCTTTCCCGTTGACGAAGTCCCTGATGACGTCTAATAGGCCTGTATCTTCTTGAATTTCTTCCATCACATGAGCCGCGCCATCTGGAACCTGGGCCAATAGACCCAGACCGAGGAGGCCCTCTGACCTAGCATCAGCGTAGAATCGTTGACGTATCAGACGAGCAACTGGTCGTGCAATTTTTCCGATTTGGAAAATGTCATGTCTGACTGGATGAACATCCTTTTCGGCGTTTGATCGCCCAAGATAACGAAGCATCGCAACAATAGAGCGCCCAAGCTCGATCATAGGGTTCTTCATTGTCGTGCTGGGCAGAGGTTTGGATGGAGCAAGAGCCTCTTGGATGATGTGTGTGAGGATTGTGGTGCTGGACGGTTTCTGTGGCCTTTCTGGGCCGATTTCGGGCTCGAATTTGTCATATACCACCTTCTCGATATTGTGAAGATTGTTCGTAACAAGCTTGCAGAGAATAGCCGCAGCTTCTCCACGCACAGAGGAGTCGTCCAGTGTGAGTAAGCGACAGCATGCCTGAATCAGCCCCGCGTCTGCAAGGATGGCTCTATTCGCTTCTGGGAAGGCAAGATGTCTCATGAAGCCTGCAGCAGCATAGAGCAGTGCGAATTGAACCGGCTGACCGTACTGGAGAATCGCGATCAGAGCGACGTGTAGGCCCATCATTTGTACCATGTCGATGCAAACCTCATCCGACATGGCCAAATTTCCAAGCATGACGCATGAGCAAACAGTGGACGGAGATGCTTTTTCCCAGGGCGATCGCAGCTGCGTTTCTACTCTCGTGACTGCGGCTGACATGATGTTGAAATTTTGTGCAAATGCATCAGTGGACGATATAGCAGAGATGGTGCCTATTAGCTGTGCGAGAAGGATAACTTTAGTCTCCTCTGACACGGCCCGCTCAGCATCTTTGCTTGCCCCCAACTCCTGAAATACGGCATTGATTTCTCCAGGCGTCAACATTGCCTCAAATTCGTGCATGAGAAGAACAAGGTCGTCAAGTAGCTTCGGGGATGCCGTCTTTTGTTGGAAATCTGGATCCTGCAAATAATGTACCAAGATTGCAACGTATTCGTCGTAGTGCTCTGGGTTGTAGGTAGAAGCAACTTTCAGGAGGTTTGTGAATGTTTCGAGTGATGTGTCATCCTTGAGCTGGATTGCGGTAAGATTGCCTGTACTCCAGGTGAGCAGATCAGCCGTGTAGTCAAATGCAGCTTCAGGTATTTGACCTGTGGCAAGAAGCCTGGCAACAGTTGCATCCAGTCTCAGAATAGCTGCGGCAGCTTTGGCAGGCTCTGTCTGATTCAACATTTGGTCTCATAGCAGTAGCATTGGGACAATGTCCTTACCAAAGTCATTGCATAAATTGAACAAAACTGCTAGAACAGTTGCACACAGAGATTTTGACGAGATGTGGTCGATGATATGTTGGAGATCCCTCACAACAAGCTCTCTGTTTGTATCTTGGGCAATGATTAGACTATCGGTGCACTGAAGGAGGTGTCGGATCAAAGATGAAATACCGTTGTCTGCAACTGAGTTGCCAATAACACGTAGAAATTGTTTTGCCAGTTTTTCTTCAAAGTGGATGGTAGAAAGCTGCTGCAGCGCGTAGTCTAGAATACCAGTATCGCGGTAAACTGTCTGCCATGCCTCTGTAGCCTGTCAGCTTGTACATGAATAGGTTCGAGGATTTGTAATCGTACTATTCTTGCCTACAGCTGTTCCTAGGAGTTCCGCTATATTTTCAGCAGGCTCTATATTTCCCGACGCAATCAAGTTTTCAAGCTTTCGAAGGGCATTAGATAGGATGGCATTGTAGCTAGCCTCTGGGGTGCCCTCGAGTAGAACTTCCAGTAGCTCTGAGTCGTCCGCTAATTTTGCATCCGATGTAATCTGCATGTTGACGTGGGATGGACTGTTAAAAAAATGGTGTTGGCGTATCGTATGCCGGTGTTTTACAGCCCATAATCGTGTGTTTCGAGACGTAAGACCAGAACCGCGATGTCTAGTCGCGTAATACTAAAAAATTCGAGTGACTTTATTTCTTGATGCGCGCGGCAAGTAGATGTCTTCCCCGTTGATGGCCTGGCCCAACAAACGCATGCCGTGCCGGCTAGCCTTGCCGCATTCGGTTCCGCTTGGTCTCCTGGGGGGCAAGCGATCCCTTGGCATCAATTAGACGATCTGGCTCCGAACGTACAGCAATGCAACTTCAAGTGCCAAAACGTTACTCCACTGCGCCAACCGCTTATTGTCCTTCCAACACAAGAAAAAATACCCGCCAATATGACGCGCGCTCAGCAGACCATTAGCATTGCCACACTGCTTACCTCTGTATGCCGACTCCTCAATATAGCACATCCAGAGGATCCAAGTTGACCTATCGTAGTTGTACCTTGCAGTGTTTATGGAGATTGTTTCATTCCCTCAGAAGATTCAGAAAGAGGTCGTTCCTGTGGTAAGGCTCCACTCGATCAGACAGATCTCATGCAATATTTAATGACGCCACCAGCTACCGTTCTGGGCCCTCGTCTCTTTCGGCGCATACCTTCTCTTCAAACTCGGCTGGGGAGTCTTTACCTTCAACGACGTGCCCGAAGCGCACAAAGAACTCATGGCAGAGATAAACGAGGCAAGGATTGATCTAAAGTCCAAGGGCGTAGATGTTGGAGAGGACTAGGGAAGATGGAGACCTATGGGACATTGTATTGGTAGCCCCTGGTAGCGATAAAGGGTGCACATGTTTGAACTGATGGCATATGCTTATTCGCCAATATCGATGGGTACTCGAACATGCAAAAGCAATCCAGCTGCTCGAGCCCTGGAATGTGACGACTACGCAGCATCGGCCTCCTCTTTCTTATGCATCTGCTTCAGCTTCTTCTCCGTCCTCATAAACTCCCTTATACCAACCGGTATATCATCAAACAGTTTATCATGGTTTATATCATCGGACCAGTTCGTTTCGCTGCCCCCTCCATCGTCATCCATGCTAACTGCCGCTTGACTCGGCGCTCCTTGCGCTGCCATCACTGTATTACCATCGTTTTTTGCTTTCCTCTGGGCCTGAATCGCCAGCCTCGCTTGTGCGCTCTTTTCTGCCCATTCCTCCATCTCATCTCTATACATGTCCCAGACACAATTTACGCACCCAGACATGCAGCAGTTGTCCGGCTCCTCTGGCCTTTGTGGAACCATAACACCTGCAATATTTCGTGATGCGCTGTCGATCTCTTGCCTCCGTTCAGCGAGGGCTTTCTTGGAGCCGAATATGATGGCGGCTTTTGCAAACGTCTGCTCTTTCTGTGACAAACGGGGATCTCCGGAGGGCTTTGGAAAGGTCTGAGGTCCCGATTGCACTTGTGATGCTGATTTCTTCAGTATTTCTGACGATCGTTAGCATGTGGTTTGTACGATACAGGGAGAAGGCTCGACCTGCGTAGAAACCTGCTATAGGCCGAGCTTGTTCCCCCTCAGGCGCAATATACCCTTTAAACCGTCGCCTTATCCGATTACTACTCTGCAGGCCAGTTCTTCTTGCGATGGCTGGTATAGCTGTTCTTTGTGGCGTGCCATGACACAACGTGCACACACTTGGATTGAATGCCAGCGGCCATGTGGGGCGGAGAAGTGGTTCCATGATACTACCATGCGGGCCAGCACCATGTGTTACAAGGAGATAGATCCAATGCCTTGCGCCGCAAAAATCGCATATCGGTCCAGGCCCGGTGAAGGTTGTTGATTGGAGCATTGAGAAAGACGTCATGTTGCGCAGCGCCGGGCCCGCATGAAGGTCGGCAACAAGCCACCGCAAACGCCGATAGGAACAACACGCGCCCACGCGTCAACCTCACGGCCTCCAGCACGCCCCACCCCGACAACAACAACAAAAGATTATTGTTAGGTCCGACCCTACATGGAGCGTAGTTGACCAAGACTTGAAGTCCTACAAATCTCCCATGCGGCGAAATATATGATCAGTGATCAGTCACCAACCACGATGGACGAACCTGCACGCAAGCGCCGGAGGACCGATTCGCCCGAAGAGCACGGCAGACATTCTAGTCCGTTGAAGAAGCCTCCTCGACGGCCATCATTCGCGTCGCCCACGAAGTCTAGTCTCGCGCGCGGCTATCCCGACTTGATGCGCGCCAATTCCGCTGTTGCACCGGCTGTACGATCGAGCAAAAGCAAACATGTCCTGGCGCCCAGCGAGCAGGCGCGTCATTTTGCGGCAGGCAGCATAGAAGAGCGAAGCTTGGTGCATCGTGCAGAGAGGGCGTTGAGGAGGAGCCCGGTATCGAGAGCCGTACAAAATGGCCATAGGGCCGGAGTCTCCGCGGCACAACCAGTACAAGGGCCGGATAATAAACTTGGCCCACGCGACGGGAGCCCAGTTCCATCGCCAAGCAAAAGACAGAGTCGAGTCACGGATCCCGTGAAACATTCACCATCGAGACCCAAAGCCCCCCCAGTTCAGGAAGGGGGGCTTGCGCGAGCAGTAGAAGATGGTCCTATAGCACAGAACGATACACTGGATGTGGCACAGCCGCGACAGCCGCCTGACCTGGAGCTGGAAAAGAGAAGGCAGGAGAAGGCACGATTACAGCGTGAGATTGAGCAGTTAGAATCGAATGTGGCTCGATGTGCAGAAGAGATTGTCAAGGAGCAGCAACGATCACCTGATCAATCTTTACAGACTCCAGAACGCACCGATTTATTGTAAGTTAAAAATGCTCGCCATGGGCACACAACGCTAACGATGCAGGAATTTTATTACCGACATCACCGGCGTGGGTACTGAGAAAGACAGGCCGACCCCGGTGTCGACACTCTTGTGTTCATTTCTACCCTTTTGCGTATTCCCCGTCCCCTCGCCACGCTCGAAGCAGCCAGAGAGACCCGTTCCCTCACATCGGCCCGTGGAACTCCCAGATCCAATGCCATACCTAGAAATGTTCACATCCCTCAAGTTCTCAACACAGCTCAGTCTTCCGCGCGGCAGGATCCTCCCTTCCTCCAACCGAGTGTATCAGAAGCACACGATTGACATTGTTGGGCCACAGAAGCTTCTTAGAGTACAGCTTTCGATCCTCCTCGATGCACAGATCAATGAAATCACCGATTTACGCATCCTGCGCAGTTCTTCATGGGCCGAGCGTGATTTGGGCGTCTTCATTCGCATGAGAGCAGAGAAGAAAGACTTGGGAAACATTTGTTGGGCAATAGACTCGTATTGGGAGCTTGCAAGAAAACGAGCGGAGTATTGGTACGCATGCGAAACATCTTTTGCACATCTCATTGCAGGAAAGACAGGCCAAGATACGGAGAATGTTCGGCCGATAAAACCGGCGCAGAACATGGCGCGGAAAGATTTCAATCGTCATTTGGGCCGCGACACACTGATCTTGCAGGACAAGCACGTTCTGCTAAAACTTAGATGGAGCATTGGGTTCGATTGGACTGGAGAAGCGGAATCAGACATCACAGTCGAGCCTGCTTTTCCACTGGTTTGTAAGTTGATCCAAGGAGCTTGGATCGTCATGCATACTAATCAACAGCAGGGTCCGAGGCAGATACCGCTGCAAGCCTCAAGAAGGTTCCAGACACCTTCGCTTCGCTTTTACGTAGCAAAGGCGCGTTTGAAGCAACCAGAATCATGACTGTGCTTCTCTTCGCAGAGCATGGATGAACTCATTCATCTCTTAAATATCGACCCGCGAAACTGACCTGAGGTTCGTAACTTGGAAGGTAATCCCCGGATGTGGGTGAACGTACCGGTTGTCTTGCTTAGAACCCGTGTCGCCTGGATGGATGGTCTTCGCCGTATTTTAGAGCGGGTTGCTCCTAGCGCAACGAGAGCAGGGGGAAGAAGGCGAAGACGAAAAGAGTAAGCCGATGTCTTGCATATCTCTTTAAATCCTCAGGTTGTAGAAGACCATTCAGAATGAGCCTTGACCTCGCTGTGCTGGATCAAGATCGACGATGTAGCAAAGTGGCTCAACTTGAATCGATTCCAACTCCTGTCAGCAAATATCTGCCGCTCTGTTCATTGTGTATTTTCATGCTTGATCCTTCCGCTTAGAATTACGCCATCAGTCGCCTGCCACACCGCGCGTTGCGACTGGTATTCCATCTTCGTGGCCCTGTCCCGTTCATGAACACATCTAGCATAGTTTCAGTCTACCGGTCCTATCTCATCGCCACAACCACGCTCACATTACAGCGGATGGAGGTCCCCATACCCCTACGACACAAGCATATTACAGAGAAGAACCCTATAAGCACACTGAAAGTTTTGGTACTGTAGTCATGTTGCATCTTCCTTGCATATTACGTCGAGTTATCTTTAGGTTGTAGTTGGGTTTGCTATCGTCTACTATTCGCAGTCTTCTGTCCCTCGTGACATGGTTAATCTAATGCTCGAGCCACCACCTGTGCGCCATACTTTGGCACGTCACCTATCCAGCGGTCTTTGGCTCGTGCCTAACTCATCCCAGCGCTTTGCTTTCTCTCAGAACCCCACGATACGAGAAACACGCGAGCAAGTATTCTTCACGCATTCTTGTCCTGGGAGTCCAGTGACCAACACAGCTTCTCGTCATGCTTCTGTTCGGTCCATATTCGCCATGCGCTTGCGCAGATCCAGGGTCGTGTTCTCCTCGACTTTTTCCTCTGGAAGCCGTGTCATAAGCCGAAGTAGCTTGTTCCGGAAGTCCGGAAAGTTGTCCCAGATAGCATCCCAGTCCTTCTGGTTGGCATCATTGTAGCGCACAATGTTCTTGTGTCTCCAGTACGCCGCAGCAGCGCCGAGGTAGAATTCGTAAAGCGAGGAGCTCGGAGCCGAATTCTCGCAGCAGTATCTCACCGCCTCAGGCCCGAACGAAGACTGTGCTGTCTTGGTCAACTTGGTCGGAATATGCACGTTGAAAAGCGAGTCGATGGCGGCTTGCTTCAGTCCCGGTACATCCAGGTAGTCCCCCAATACCCATGCTTTGGCACTGTCTCGTACCCTCGTATCATCTTTCAAATCATCTCTGTCCACGTACGTGCCATAGTATACGAACTGAACGAACATTTCAAAGATTCTCGGCTCATAATTGGTGAGCTTGACCATTTGAGTACCTTCCCTGAAATGCGCGGCTCTCATGAAGTAGCCGGAGTGATGAGACAGCAAGGCTTGAGGAAGAGACCAAGATCTCGTGGCCCCGTTGGAGGATGTGACTTGAACGGTCATGGCCGGGCCATCTAAGCTGCTCATCATTAGTGAGCAGAGACACGAGATAATGTGGTTGTCATGTTACATACAGCTTGGTCATCGTCTCCATGGGAAGACTTGCTTTCGCGCCCATGGTATTTCAAAGTGATGCGGCGTCGCGTCGCTGCCGGGTTTTCTTTGTTCGTGGTGAGGAGGAAATGAATTCGGGAGATTAGGATGGAGGAGGATAAGAAACAACGTTATGTGATTGAGTTTGTGCGTCAAGTTTGCTAGGCAAAGGTAGGGGAGGTGAAGGTAAGCCCGAAACCAGATGGACTACCTAATAGCCACATATGCGATTCTAGATCAAAAATCAAATATAGAGTTTGGACTACTTCACATATCCTGCACGTCACGATAACAAGACTGCCATGACCGAAATATGTCCACCCATTGCTATTTGGTATTGCTGAACCAGGAGGCTACATAAGCAGCACCTCTACTCTTTTTCGATAAGGGTCAGCGCCATTTCCGATATTCCGGCGCAAACGTAGGGCACTCGTATCGCAGCAACCCGCATCACGATCGAGCAAGTAAAGTCTGCCACAGGTGTTCGTAAGCGATATACTGGGATGGAATTTCACAACCATACCTTTCAGCACGGACAGCTCTGGGTAGACTCATGCGGTGATCAAATATTCCTCAATGTTCTGCGGGGCTCGGGCTCGAACGTTGAATGTCTGACTGGTTTCGCAGAGAATATTATTCCTAAATGCAGGATTCTCGTCCCAAATCGTATCCCATTGTTCATAGTTGTTGGAATCATAGTCGATTCTCGCTCCACTATGCCAATACTTGATCAGAAAATCGCTCACCAGCTCCACAAGCGGAGACCCCGGGGGGCAGTTTGAGCAACAAAAGTTGACAATTTCTGGACCAATACAAACTTGACATTTTATGCCGTCGTCAGGCAGAAGGAGAGGGTACAGGCAGCGCATCGCGTAGTTCTGGAAGTCGACGGCAAGGAGATAGTCGCCCAACACCCAGGCTTTGACAGTGTCCAAGACTGGACCATCCTCGAGCGGATCGCTTTCATGGAGCGTGTAACGGCCATAGAACATATACTGCAGGAACAGGTTGAAGGTGTCCGGTTCGAAGCCCGGGATGGTGACTTTGCCCATTTCACTTTCCTGGAAACTGTGAGGGAGAAAGGCGCGCTGAAAGTAGCCGGAATGATGCGAGAGGAGAGCTTTGTGCAGGTGCCACGACGAACTCGTCTTACCGTCAGGCGAGACGATTGTCACCTCAACGGTAGGACCGCTTAGTCTACATAGCAATGTCAGTCTGGAATGGATTCTCGACTGAAAATGGGATTGAGTCCCTTTACTGACAGTGCAATCATCTGTGTTGGCAGGCCAGGCGCTTCATCGTTCTTGGGAGACGACATGTTGGGCGGCATGCGCACTGTTGTAGTCAGGTACGCCTGTCGTATGCGAGACTTTCAAAGAGGAGCGTGTAGATGAGCCGCTCCGATCAGAGGTTGTTCGCTAGAGCGTTTGCGGAATAAAAAGTGAGTGCGAGAGTGAGATATCAGTAGGAGGGACGTGTAAGCAGGCGGTAAAGGCACACATGGGTAAGACGCCAGAACCTGCCTATGAATGGAGTATTACATGGCAGCACTCCGTCCGAGCTATTGTCAAATTATGAAAACGGTATAGACGGCATGGATATCAACGAATTAGCATATATTACAACTTGTTCCCTTCACCCAGTACAACACCTCTTCTGTCGGGTCGATATCCATTTTCACGCAATCAAAATTTGTATACCGTCTTGCTATGAAAATGGTTCATCCCATTCCTGTCTGGGTTCTTTAGTCCTGGATCGAAATAGCCAATGTCGTCGGCTCGGAATTTCATGTCTCTGCCCCCACTCCTTTAATTTTGGCCGTTTTCGTTTCTCTTTTTTTTTTTCTTCTTTCTCCCCCCAATTTTTTTTTTTTCCGTTGTTTTGAGACGATTTTGGGGTCCGCGTCTCTATTTCATTT
>Ga0182211_1000357_pt1 | contig 14639 bp, 7 predicted proteins | sample G5R1MG_20_FD_129660 | JGI IMG/M metagenome (GOLD analysis project Ga0182211, IMG submission 129660) | Switchgrass phyllosphere microbial communities from Michigan, USA - G5R2_MAIN_03OCT2016_LD1 MG | ecosystem: Host-associated > Plants > Phyllosphere > Phylloplane/Leaf | place: USA: Michigan... | reverse complement strand
GCGGCGCGCCAGCGGCCAGAAGCGTGCCCTCCCCGCCGTCACCCCCCTCTCGACCATCCCCGCCGTCTACTTCGAGGACAACTTTCACCTCGAGAACCCGCGCACTTTTGACGTGGTCAGCGAGCGGTCCGAAGTCGTTCGTCCCGTGCGCACCACGAGCAATGACGACGCCACCGTCAACGGCACCCTCGAGACGCCACAGCCCATGGCGCGCAAGGCCCTCGCCACAAACGCGATCCTCCAAGAGAAGCTGTCGTGGTACATGGACACGGTTGAAGTCCACCTGATTTCCGCCATCTCCACGGCTTCGACGTCGTTTTTCGCAGCTCTGGGTTCCCTGCGGCAGCTCCAGACGGAGGCCTCTGAGTCGGTGGCTCGCATCAAAGGGCTCCGGCAAGACTTGCGCCGCTTGGACCAGCAGATGGCCGTTGGGGGGCTGAAGATTGTCGAGAAGAGGCAGCGACGAGAGAATCTGGGCAAGCTGACAGATGCCGTCGACCAACTACACGGCGTCATGGTCGGCCTATCGCATTGCGACGAAGTCGTCAACAAGGGCCAATTGGACTTGGCCATGTCTCGGTTGGACGTCCTAGAAACACTGATAACGGGCGCCCTGGACACGACCGACTTGACCAATCTCACATGGCTGGATTCGCGCCTGCCGCCACGATTAATTGATCTCCGGCCTCTCCGGGCGCTCGAGGGCGTGTTCGAAGGCATACAGGAGTTGAAGTTCCGCGTTGGAAGAGGATTTGAGGCGCGCTTCGTCGACACTCTCATCACAGACCTGCGCGACCACGTCAAGGCCGTTCCAAGTCACGACACGTTGGAGCGATGGGTGGCTGCGTCACTCAAAACACGCGGCATCCACCAAAAAGGGACTTCTGTCTCGGCCGCCTACATGAATGCGGGCGACACGCTGCGTTCCGACTTGCGGGCAAGTCTGTATGGCCTCAGTGGGGCACACTTCACCAACCAGGCCAGTGCCACCTTTAGGGAGGCTATCATGAGAGAGATGAAACTTATCATTCGAAAATACCTGCCCAGTTCTACCGACGATGATACAGAATCCATGACATCAGTGTCGACGCGAGGTGGCCGCGGCAGCAGTCAACAAGACAAGAACTCTATACTCGCTCGAAACCTGCGTGCAATGGACCCCGCAGACGCCGAAGAATTTTTCATCAACATCTTTACCAACATCAGTGAGGCACTGCGTCGACTCAGTACCCAAGTCAAAGTGCTGCTCGACGTTACCAGTGGTGTGGCAACGCCTCCCCCATCGGCTGGAGGACTTCGATCGCCCCCTCGAAGTCCATACACGCACAGCATTGATGGCTACATGAGCAACGATCATGCGACACCAACCAGTCATGATCTGCAAATGGAGCTGATGCAAGCGCTGGATATGTCGAGTCTTCTTGGCCAAGCTGTCGACGCCGCACAAACTCAAATCACGAAACTTTTAAAGGTTCGGTCAGAAGCAACCGCTCACCTTCCTCTTGAGCGATTCCTGCGGTACTTCCACATGTGCCGGCTCTTCGCGGACGAATGCGAGGCGGTTTCTGGGCGCTCTGGAGCGGCTCTGAAGGGCGTTGTCAACACTCACATCAACGACTTTGTTGCCAAGTTTGGTGACGTTGAGAAGCAAGAGTTAGCAAAGGCCATGGACTCCGATCGTTGGGAGCCCAAGGATTTTGATACCAACGACAACGAAGTCCTCGCACGCATTCTTAAGGGCATGGAGAGCGATCCCCCTAGTTGGTCCGACACGGGCGACGTCCTCAGTCCGATTAAGGAACCACCCACCACCATCACCACCACCACCACCACATCTCCACCAACAAATGGCGACACGTCTGACGAAAAACCCAAAGAAAGAGGTAGAACTACCCTCCCCGCCATCATCGACGAATCGCCTTATATGATCTCGCACTCTTCTACTGTCATCCTCCGCGGTATCGAACGCTTTGAAATCCTCCTCTCCACCATCCCCAGCATGACTTCTGAAGTGTCTACCTCCCTTTGTGAGTACATTAAACTCTTCAACTCACGGCTCTGCCAACTCATCCTCGGCGCTGGCGCCATACACTCGGCCGGCCTGAAGAACATCAACACCAAACACCTCGCTATCGCCAGCCAAACCCTCTCCTTCATCATTGCCCTACTTCCCTACATCCGCGAGTGCGCTCGGCGCCGCGTCTCCGCAAGCACCAAAATCGCACTGGGAGAGTTTGATAACGTGAAGCGACTCCTCCACGACCAGCAGAACCAGATCCACGACAAACTCACCGACATTCTGGCAGGACGGGCCGGCGTGCACATGCGCAGTCTGAAGAAGATTGAATGGGATGCGCCTGCCGAGGCGCAGCAGGACGTCAGTGCCAGTATGGAAAGTCTGACCAAGGACACCGTGACCATGTTCAAGGTGATCAACAAGTACCTCAGTGATATGCAGGTGCGCATGATTATGGGACCCGTGTTTGAGAGCTACCGAGATCAGGTTGGTAAGGTGATCATGGAGGCAAAGGTCGAGACGGCGGGCGGCAAGGCAAGGTATGTCAATCCCATTCTATGAACAAGGCATATTTGCAGTCCATGGGAGAGAAAATGAGACTCACGCCCATCTCCCAGATTATTACGTGAGGCCAAGCTCTTTGAAGCAAAGCTGGGCCATATCGATGGCGCGGCTACGGTAGCCTCGTATCTCATTCAACTCGTCGAGGCAAAGACGGTGGCCGCGGCCGTGGCCGCCGATACCATCTCGCAACCACCGCCACCACCACAAGAACAACAAGGTACCGAGAGTAAACAAACTGTTCCACTGGATCCATCAAAGCCTGAGGCATCGTAGCCGTAGCACAAATTCTATCATCGCGCCGCCCTGGTCCCTGGTGCCGGGTGTACTACGCATATGCAGCTTCTCTCTCTCTCGTCTCTCCTGGTGAAGCACAACACACGCCCTCGTCCCTTGATTGCACGGCCCCATGAAAACAACCTTCTCCTTTCTAAAGTATTATGTGACAGGACTGGATTCATACAACAAGGATTGTGCATGCGTGAGATCCCCAATGGTACATGTTTTTCCAACCAGCGCATGTACGCACCCCTCCCTGAAAAAAAAAACGAGGGACGTCAACGAAGCAGAAGGAAAAGGGTTAAAAATAATTCCTTTTTTTTTTTCGTTGGGGCGTTTGGCGTGGATATAATAAAAATCGGCTATTGGTTACCTAGCATAAAAGGACGCTATTTAGCTTCCAAAAAAGACTTAAAGCTGCGATATAGACAGGCGGGTAGGGGGTCCAACAGGTGCTTGTATTGTATCTGCATGGATTTTTTTTTGTGTTTGGAAATAGCGATTCGTGGCACAAAAACATCGGCTGAGGTTGGTATAAAGGTTAAGTTAGGTAGATCTAGTCCACACACGCACACACACAAGGCTACATAATTTGTCGGTCTCGGCGCTGCTATCCAAGAAGAAATATGAAAAAAAAAATTCTACTGCTTCCAGGCCGAGGATAGATGGGATACTTGGGTTCGCTAATGCTCGTGTCCATGGTGCGCATGGCCTGCTGCCGCCTTTTGGCTAAAGTCGATTTTCCAGCCCTTGGTGATGTAGATCTTGGGATCTCTCACGACAGCATAGGCCGCCTTCTGACCCTCTGCTTGGTGCCACACCAAAGGCACCGGCTTCTTGCGCTTGCTCTCCTTCTCACCCTCCTGCATGACAATAACTTCCTCTCTATCTTTCCACGCAGCGGGCGCGCCTACAATGATGATTTTCTCCACGTGCACATTCGCCATGCTCTTGAGGTACTTTTCACACTTGACGGTCTGGCGGCTGGTGTCGAGATTTGTTCCTGTGAGGACTTGGCGCCCACCGTCAAAGGAGAAGCGGCGGTGAATGAATGCGCCCATTTGGTAGTCAAATGTCTCGCCGTCGTCAAGGTAGAGACTTCCATCCGCGTTACCGTCCCTGTCGAGGACAACGACAAGTGTGAAAGGATCGTACTTCATGAGGCCCGAGGATCGGCGGGGGCGATCACGGCGTGGAATGATGTGGCCGCCTTGCATGAGGAGGGGGATCTTCTCAAGGGGAGCGGGTACAGTGTGGTGGCCTGCGCCCTGGTAGGTCGTGAAGTCAAAGTAGTCGTAGTAAGGCTGATCGTCGGCGATGTAGACGGAGACGCTATCAGCGCCTTCTTTGGTTACTGGCTTGGCAAGGAGGCCAGTGGAGCCAATGTAGAGCTGATCATCGACGGCAAACCCAGCCTCATCTTCGGGATGTACGTAGAAATTTGGTCGAATGATGGGCGCACCCGTGGTGGAAGCTTCATGGAAAGCAGTGTACCATGCAGGGAGAAGCTGGTATCGTAGACGGAGGGCTTGCGTGATGATCTCCGTGTAAGGAGATCCCGCTATATAAGGCTCACGACGGCGGGTGTCGATATGCGCGTGGCCGCGGAAAAAAGGATAGTAGATGCCCGCTTGGTACCAGCGAGTCAACAGTTCCTTGCTGGGATTGCCGAAGAAACCGCCAACGTCAGCACCTGCGAACGGGAAGCCAGAGATACCCTGGTTGAGAACCATGGGCAGCGAGGCTTCGAGATGAGCCCATTCAGCCAAGTTGTCACCAGTCCACATGGCGGCACTGCGTTGGCTGCCAGAGTAAAATGCACGCGTGAGAACAAACGGTCGACGATGCTCGCCTTTCTTACGTTCAATCATAGCCTGGTATGTCGCGTTATGGAAGGTCATGCCATTGATGTTGTGAACGTCGCGATGCTCCCAACCGCCGTGGTGCAAGTTATCCTTGGGCATGGTTGTCTCTGGTCCGTTGAACACGGACGGTTCGTTCATATCATTCCAGATGAAGGTGTTCGGGGCAGTTCCCTTGAATGTGTCGTACTTGAACAAGCCCTTCCACCAATCAATCGCAGCTGGGTTAAAGCAGTCAATCCACATGGAAGATCCGGGCCAGCACCAGCCTTCGTATTGATTACCATCCTTGTTTTTGACGGCCAAGTCTTTTTTCTTCAGCTCATCGATAACAGGATAATCGTCGGTGTTTTTGATATGCGGGTCAATAATCGCAACCAACTTTCGGCCGCTTTTGTCAAGTTGTTGGTGCATCGTGTCTGGGTTGACGAAGGTCAACGGGTCCCAGGTGAAGTACTTCTTCTCTTGTGTGTACTCGATGTCGAGCCAGATGACATCGTACGGGATGTTGAACTTATCAAATCGGCGATCGACATCTTTCACGTCGTCGTCGGTGACATAGTTCCATCGGCACTGGTGGTACGCGATAGCAAAGGACTGCGGCAGAGCCGTGTAGCCAGTCAGCTCGCCATATTGGCGAGTGACGTCTTGCGGGGTGGGGCCGAGAAATACAAAGACGTCAAGGAGACCGCTTTCTGAAATCCAGTGGGTTTGAGTGTCGGTGTGGCCTTCAGCACCGAGTGCCAGGGGGTTCGCTGTGTTGCGCTTTTTGGTGATGTCGACCCACGTCTCGGCTGCGTTGAGCCAGAAGACTCCAACAGTGGATCCTTTGCGATGGGCCTGCATGAACGGGATAGCACCATATAGTGTCATGGGACTGTCCATTTCATACTCGAAAACGTCGGCGTTGTAGAGCCGATACGGCTCATTGTAGGCGTCATCTCCACCCCTGGAGCACATTAGCTAACATTAGAAGTACCTTGGTATATGCCACAAACTTTGTTGTCTTTAGAGAAAGCCGAGTAGCATGTTCTGGGATACCAAAAACGTGTGCGTAGCCGGGGAATGAGATGTCCAGGGCAACAGCCTCAGGACCTCTAGGCTTGCTGTCAGTGTTCCCACCAAAACTCTCTTCCCACCAAGTGCTTTCATCTTCGCCTGTCTCATCAGCCTTGCTTTCCTCGGTCTTACCCTCTGTCTCGCCAACTTTCTTCTCTTCCTCTTTCTGTTTCTCAATCTTGGCTCGCCAATGTTCCACATTCAAAAAACCTTGCTCGTTGAACTTGACTTGCGTTTCTCCATCTCTTTGAAACTCAATCCCAAATGGTGCATGGCGAATGACGGCTTGATGCTTGCCACCCTTGCCGTAGACAACTTTCGTGTACCCTTGCTCGGCTTTGTCGTTCAAAGCAGCGCCTGCAGCAGCCTTGAGGCCACCTACCAGCGCCCACTTGCCAGCCTCGTTATATCGCTCTTTCCTGGCTTTGCTGTCGTGTCGCAGGTCAATGTCCCTTTTGACCCTCTTCTCTTCATCGAGCGTCACTCGTGCCACGCCCGACTCGAGGAAAGAGATTGTGAGCGGTAGCCGAACATTGTTCTGGCCATCTCCCAGTGTTTTGAGTACTACAGCATTCAATTGGCCATCCTTAAAGGTAATCGATGCAGCATCGAGGGCGTATGGTGAGGTCCAAGAGCTTGAAGCGGCGACGTCGTCAGCGAACTGGCGGTTACGCTTGCAAAATCCCGATTGGTTGCACGTCTTGAAATTCTCGTGCTTGACCGAGACTAGGAGGCGGCATCAGTTTCAGTGCGGTTGAAGCTGGAGTTCGCAACAGTGACGTTGCCATGGAAGCTTGAGGGCTGGGGCTCAACGACGTACCTACTGGCTTGAACAGACAGCACAACAGCGCCAGCAGCAGAAGTAGAACCGTCCGCCAGGGAGCGGGACTCTGCCGCAAAGATATCATGGCTGGCAGCTAAATCAAGTGTTGTTTTCAAAACTGGATTGCACTCTGCCCTCCACACACGTGAGATGCCACGCAACAGGGTCCGCGCCAAGGCGCGAGTTATGCAAGCTTTGCATAACCTCTGCACAAGCGCACCGGCACTGTGCACGCATGCGGTCCCCGCGCCAGGCCAGTGCATGCCAGCTGCTTCCTACCCCACTACGGCGCCAACCAAAATTTCCCGTGCTTCTACCTAGTACATAGTTATATGCTTCTCGTGCCCCTCTAGTAATTCCTATTCACCAATCCTCCAACCCCTTACACCAGCAAAACTCACGCTACCGCCAGCATGACCACCGAGCAGACGTAGGTTTACTCTCCACGGTCACAGGGCCCTTAACGGGTGCCTGCATACACAGTGCATTCATTGACCCAGTGGATGAACAGCTTCATTGCGATCAAGCCTGATGGCGTCCAGGTATGTCAATGGCCTCATCCGCAGTCCATGCAACTAACCTCCCCCGCAGCGCGGCCTGATCGGCCCCATCATCTCCCGCTTCGAGAACCGCGGCTTCAAGCTCGCCGCCATCAAGCTTGTGACTCCCTCCAAGGAGCACCTGGAGAAGCACTATGCCGACCTGGCCGGCAAGCCCTTCTTCCCCGGTCTGATTGCCTGTATGTGCCCCGTCAATTGCCTCGTCTGCCACTACACCCACTGACACCATGTTAGACATGGGCTCTGGCCCCGTCTGCGCTATGGTCTGGGAAGGACGTGACGCCGTCAAGACTGGCCGCTCCATCCTCGGTGCTACCAACCCCCTTGCCTCTGCCCCCGGCACCATCCGTGGCGACTACGCTCTCGACGTCGGTCGCAACGTGTGCCACGGCTCTGACAGCGTCGAGAACGGCAAGAAGGAGATTGCCCTGTGGTTCAACGAGGGCGAGGTCCAGAGCTGGAAGAGCGCTCAGCACGACTGGGTCTACGAAAAGTAGATTTGTGGGTTGTCGATGAATGAAAAATGGGTTCGTGACTGCTGTTGGAAATTTGAACAAGGTGGAAAGTTGCATGTAATGACGAAGTTTCGACTTTTGAAGTTGCGGGAGTAGTCGTTTGAACGCGGCAAAACGCCGAGTTAAATTTCCCAATGGCAGCCACAAGCTATGATTCCATGATCACGAAGAGGCCACGACGTCTATAGAGATGAAATGAGACACAATGCATGATCTCTATCAATGGCTGTTGCGTGTGATGCTATTGTCCAGATGGATGCTTTAACATGTATACTGCACCACAAAAACCAACAATTAATGCTCAAATGGGCTATAGTTCTTAGCACAACCTCGCTTTTCTAGTCCACTCAAGCCCAGCTCTGCTCAAGAGCCTGGCTCTTCACCGCAGCCCCTCCATTCCTGTCATCTTCGCCAACATTCTCTTCGTGGCCTCAATTCCCCATTGCAACCTGACTGCTTCCATCCGCTTCCTCTACACCCCCTTTATTCTCCACTATATCCCCAAGTTTCTCCTCAACGACGGCAATATACCATTCCCTTAACTTCTCCACCTCTCTCCACTCCCCTTCGCCCCTCTCCACCTCCGGACCCCTGATCTCTTCCCTCGCCCGCAGCTCCCCAAAGCTGCCGTTCTTCATCCCCCAACAAGGCTTGCCCCACCGCCATACACACCACCCACTATCCTCAGTGCTAAGCAGGCCAGTCTGCCTCTTCGCACTCTTGACCGCAAAGGCGCGTAGCAGAATAACATCGCCTTTGTGCGCAACGGGTAGTGCGGTTTCATAGGGCCTGAATACGTTGACAGTCGTTGTATGCGGAAAACAGGATATATCGGTGATGTGCAGGGTGGTGAAGCAGTGTCGTGGTCCCTTCTTTGCACGGGCTGGCGGTGTGCTATCGGATGTGACGAGCGCGAGGATGTCGGGATTGTCGGTGGAATAGTATTGCGAAGAGCGGTTCAAGAAGAAGGAAAGGTCGCGGAGGGGGGTATAGTAGGCGAGCGGTGTCGAGAGGCCGATGGATGGCAGGGATTCTGTGGCGTCAGATGAGGCCTTTGAGGAAAAATCCGCCGAAATCTTATCTATTTCAACGGTGTTGCCAGCTGGGGAAGAAAGATGACCAGTAGACGTAGCTTGTGTGAGTTCTGGTGTTATGAGGGAGCCGTTTTTCTGGTGGGAGGATGTGAAAATGGTATTTGAGTACGCCATAGATTGCTGCGTGTCTTCAGGCGTGATCATCTGATGTCTTTCAACGTCAGAATGATGGGTTAGGGGTGGAAATACAGAGGTGATAGTCGCGGGCGGTGAGCTGCCCATGTGCTCATCCCGGTCAATACGACGCTGTGTTTGTGAAACAGCCTGATTTTGGGTGCCTTTACCCTCACCTTCACTATACATGATGTCTCCAGGATCTTGAACAGTCTTGGGCGTGCCCTGGCCTCCACTCACATCAGGGCTTCCCATTTCTTCAGGCAATGGGTCGACATGATCAGCTGGTATTGCCCTTTGCCCGTCTTGCGTTTTAGCTGAAGCGGCCGTGGAATGTGCTGACGACGGCCGCCTACTGGGGCTACTGGAGACTGATTGTGTCCAGAGAGGACTTGTCAGGTGGGTGGGACTGCTGCTTCTCAAAACCTGTGGCAGTACACAGGTAGTAGCTTTTGTAGTCCATGATGCTGCTTTAGGTTCTGGTGCACTTGCTGGTGGAGGTTTCTGACGTCCAATAACTTCTGTAAGGCCATTTGGTTGAATTGGGTCGCTATACAGCCCAATTTGACCGTCTGTATGGTATGCTGTGGAAAGAGAATGCTCGGAGCGGACACTATCTTCCTCAGAGTCTCTCACGTAAGGAACATTGGAGAATCTGCCCTGAGACACACTTGGATCGTATGTTGATTCAAATATGCACATATCTACAGGTTGGCCATCGATCTGGGGGGCTCCATCTTCAGCCAGAGAGTTCACATCCTTTTTTGGGGCCTGTCTCCGCGAAATGGGGCGAGATAAAACTCCCGTAGATTCATAGCTATCCTTGAGAGGCGAGAGTAGCTTTGTTTGGGAGCGAAGACTATAGGGCGACACTTGAGAAGGCCCCTGGGATACAGAAAAGGTGGACCCAGTTCTTGTTTCAACGGGTGACGTAGTTTCACGGGTAACAGAAACTTCGGATCTTGTTGAACGTCTGGTATTCCTTGGAGTGTGTGCTTGGTTTCGTGTAGGCGAGACAGTGATACTGAGTTTGGATCTTGTGTTCCTGGCAGGTCCAGTCGCTGGTACGGCCACGGTATGTAGTTCACCCATCTTACCACCTAGCTCGGGCACAGCAATCAAAAGTTCATCTGGTGGCTCTGTAGACGTCTGGTCATGGTCCTCTCCTGTCAGTTGTGTAAGCTGCTCGAAGATGGAGTCATTTTCTACAGACTCCATCTTAGTGTTTGGGTAATTAAAATCTTCGTCTTGTGCCAGCGAATCAGTGTATGTTGATGCCTCATCAAACATAAAGGCATTGTGCACGTAATGATCTGATTGATCCACAGCTGATTGTAGTCTAGTGCCGCTAAGCAGCAATGGGAACTGAACGTTTGATGTACACAAGTCCTCCAGCACCCGTTGAGGTGGTGTATGAGTTGTCACTTGTTGTGGCTGAAATGCGATATTTCGAGATTTGCCTAATGTTGGAGTGGGTTGCTTCTTCATACCGATGTCCCCTCCGATAGAGGTCTCATCGACGTCGATGAACGACGGACTTGATTGATGGTCTGCCTCTTGAGTGTCATCCGACGGTGGTGATCCCAGATCAACAATCGTTGACTCTAGGCCGGTATCTTGAATGCTCATAAGTTTCTTGCCAGCATCGTTGGGTTGATCTTTTTCCTGCTTGATCTCTTCATCTGCAACCTGTAGCTCAACATCTGCAGGGTTTCTGCCCGTCTTATCCTCGCTTTCGCTCTCGTTTCTCTCATCGTTCTCGAAGCTGGAGGACAAGTCTATTGCGTTCGTCTCCTCAAACTCTTCAACATCTACAGGCAATGTAATGCCATCGCTTATGGTCTCGGGCTGCGCTTCATCATCAATTATATGCAGTTGTGGCGAAGAGGTTTGCGGTTCGTCATCTACTGTATACGGATGTGGCGATGATGAGGCCTGCGCAACAATTGATACTCTCTTTTCGCCCTTTTGGGCAACTAACTCTTTAACGTCAACCTGTGGGGTCTCCTGAACCCCAGCATCGTCTGGTGTGGGTGATGACAAGTCCAAAGGTTTATGAAATCCAGTACTATCCAGTCCAAATGTAAATCTCACAGGTGTGAAGGCTGACTCATGGTTTGGGGGAAGTGCCGGAGTCTGTGATGACCCTATGGAACTGAAAAAAGATGTTTCTATGATGTGCTCTGCATCTCTTGGTAATGGTCGCTCTTCAGCCACAGCATTTTCTAGTGAGAGAGAACCCTGGTTGGCAGCGAAGTAGTCCTGGAAGGAAGTCATGCTTGATTCAATGTCTCCTGGGAATGGCGAAGGCAAGGGAAGTGTAGCCGAGTCTAATGGTTTGAGTGCTGGGCTGCAAGGCTCTCTACCTATTGGAGTCAATAAGTCGGAGATGGCCGAGGCAGCATCTTCTATTTGTAGAATCGGTATAGTAGGGGGAGGCGTTTCGACCCTTATAGTTATACTCGATATCCCTGATGGATCTCCTGCCGGTGCACTATGGCTTTGAGGCTCACTCGAGTTGGTAACAGTCCGCGCTTCCGTCTTCGCTTTAGACCGCACCATTTCGGACAGTACTTCATCTGTGATTTTGTCCATGCCCGCTATGTCGAGTGGAATCGCAACACCAGAACCTGGTACATGGCTCAATGTGCAGTGAGGTTGATCATCCCTGTGCCCTTCTGTGTTCGCGATGGTAGTAGCCATACTAACACTTTGTGGCTGGTCCTGCGGCTGGTCTTGCACAACGTCTTTCTCTTCGGTGTTTAATCCTGCATCTATTTCCATGCCGCCTCCAAATACACATCGGGATTTTTCTGCTGAAAGACTATGTGGCCCAACATACAATTTGTGGTACTCGATATTACGTTCGGAATGTATACTGGCCCAATCGTCTGCTTCGCTCTCAACGCGCAAATTCTTCTCCACAAACGCAGAAGGCTGCTCCTCTTCGTCTTCCGACCCGTCAGACCGGTCTGCTGTAGCTATAAGCGCGCCATGATTCAAAGGAGAAACAGGCGTATGGAGTCGCTGCTGCCCTCGTATGGGTGACATTTGCTCGTCCTCGATGTCCTCAAGATCATCATTTACGGTACCCTCCTCCGGTGATGGTGTCCTCGCACTGTAAGTCCATCTCTGCCAGTGATCTCGGTATGATTTCCTCCGCCTTTTCTTGCCATGGCCCTGAACAGCATCCTCCGCAAAAGGGTCATACGGCGCTTCGAAGAACTGCGTACCCGAATGTCGCAAACGCTTAAGCACCGCGGGAGACGACCACTTCTGGCTGGGAGTTGGTCCTCTAAATGACACCCAGCGCGAAGGCGAGCATGGCGCAGGCGTAGGCGCAACATTAAGAAGCTCAAGGTCGGCGATCTGATTACCATTGCGGAACACTTGAACCACCACAGACTGCGTGAATTCCAACTCCCAGTCAATGCTTTTTCCTGGCGTTTGGACCGAGCCTTCTTTCACGAACTTCGCGCCTTGTAGGCTGAGCACCACCTCATCGCCAATTCCAACGCCAGTTGTCGCGATCGCCCTTGCGCTCGATCCGGTGAAACGCGCTCGAACTTGGCCTTTGTTCCGGCGTAGTCGCAAGTCTGGCTCGGCGAGGAGGAGGGCGAATCGGCGCTGTGACGAGGAATATGGCCACACGAGAATGACAGAGGCGCTGAATTGCTTCGACTCAAACGCCGTCAGCGCTGGATTAAGGTCTGAGATGCGACAACTATTCATGGCGGACGCGCACAAAGAGCGCTGCGTAGGATCACACGGGTATAGTAATGAGGCTAAGAATGAAACGCAGTAGTAGCTGTGCACTATAGCGCATGATGATGAACGCGTTGCATGACGTGAAAGCCGGGCGGCACTTTCCGTGGCGAGTCATACGTGACACGCGACATTTATGCCAAGAGTCGCGTTGGACACCCGTCGGCCCCCCTCTTAACAACCGACAATCCCACGGCTACAGTTAAAACTGATTAATCCTTCATGTCTTTGTTACAGGATTCTTATTTTTATAAATTGAAAGTGTGGCTCTGGGCTTATTGCCACGGCTAGGTTCGTTCGGGAAGCATCCCAGTTGTCGTCATGAGGAATGGTATAAATATTCCTTGGAGGCCAGCCATCAATGAATAGTACCCTTCCGTTGAGCTTCTCTCGTTCATGCCATCGAGAGGACCCGCATGTCCCAAAAAGCAAATCTTGAACTACGTTTGCCAAGGAACTGTAGGTATAGGTGCCCTACGCATTACACTTCTGTTAATATCTAGTAAAACGCCAGGCTCAATCTTCATTTTAAGGTAGCTCCAAAATATCCTTCAGCACCGACAACGCGGCGAAAAGATCGTTGTCATGATACCTCCTCGCTACGACCTGCAGGTTAATTGGCGCTCCCACAAAATCCCCATGTTCCCATAACTCTTTCACGTGCTTACATGCCTCACTCAGCGGTCGATATGCATCATCATATCGATCCTCTTTGACCGCATTAATGGGCGTTGGCACAACCACGCACGGAAAATCCATAAAATTCCATATGCTCGTATAGGTCCAGTAAAACGCCGTATCGTGGGCACACGCCGGTCCTACAAATGAGGGTCCAATCACAATATCAACATCCTGCTCGTTCCAACTGTCCACAAATGCGTACCGGAACGCGTCTCGCTGAGCCCGCATGTCATTGACTTGTGCGGCGTCGAGCATGCCGTGGGGTGCAGCATCAGCCCAGATCCATTCACTGAGGGCCAACACCGGTTCGCCAGTCGATTCGACATCCTCTCTGGCGAGTTTCCCACCGTCGGGCCAGTACATGCGGCGGATTTTGGACCATGCTTCTGCTGCGTTATAGGGCTTGAAAGGCTTGACTTGTACGAAGCTAGAGTATCTAGGGTTTGCAAGTCGTTCGCGAGCCCAGGCGATGGCTCGTTTTACTGGCGGTTGAGGCTCAATGAAGCCATCATTTGATACGATGCCTATGCGTAGAGACTTACTGGTGAGAGTTTTAAGACCCGTCCAAGGCAATGGTATGAGCTTTTGATCTTGGATGTAAGGTTTTGTTGCGTGAATAGTCGTCATGAATAAGTCTATATCTCGCACTGTGCGACACATAGGACCGCTGCAAACTAAGATGTTGAGTTCTGCTGGAACTGTGTGCGCGAGAAAATCTTTCGTGGGCAGGATATAGCTAGTTGGCTTGAAACCGTAGATCCCATTGAAAGCACTCGGGCCGCGAATGCTCCCTCCAACGTCTGAACCCACTCCAAGTACGGAGCCTTTCATGGCAATCAGTGCACCTTCGCCGCCAGATGACCCGCCGGAGGAAAGATTGATGTTGAACGGGTTCAAGGTGCGTCCATAATGCGACGCTGACTCCAGATGCATGATCAACTGTGGTTGATTGGTCTTGACATAAAACACAGCGCCCATGTCACGCAGCATGGAAACCATTAAGCTATCCTTCTCATCAAACTGCGTACTTGCAAGCGATCCGTAAGATGAGTAGGTGCCAGCAAGAGGTATATGTTCTTTTATGCTTATCGGTAGCCCATGGAGGGGTCCTTTTGTCTTTCCAGTTTTCTTGAGATGCATCCAATTCCTTGGCTTGATTCAAGGCCTCAGGCATAAACCACTGCGTTAGACAGCATGTGAGCTGATGTGCGATAATGGCACGTTTGCAGAACGCGGTTACGACATCAAGAGCTGTCAGCTTGCGGATCGCAATAGCCTGCACAAGGCCGACGGCATCGTAGTTCTCGGT
>Ga0182211_1000355_pt1 | contig 14702 bp, 12 predicted proteins | sample G5R1MG_20_FD_129660 | JGI IMG/M metagenome (GOLD analysis project Ga0182211, IMG submission 129660) | Switchgrass phyllosphere microbial communities from Michigan, USA - G5R2_MAIN_03OCT2016_LD1 MG | ecosystem: Host-associated > Plants > Phyllosphere > Phylloplane/Leaf | place: USA: Michigan... | reverse complement strand
TGCTTGCGTAGTGGACGGTGGGTGGAGGAGGGGAAGATGTGCAGAGTATTTATGGAAGTCGCGGGAGTGTGACCATTCACCATGACGTAGCCACCCGCCACTCTAGCCACTCTCTCCCTCTGCCTCCTGTTTCCTGTCTGTACCTGCTCTGGCGCACAGCAAGTGACAGCAACCAGGGTGACCCAAGCAGCCCACGGTCTCCCGACGACGGTTCCCGCTTCCAAGATTCTCTCTCCTCTCTCTCTCTCGCCCCAGCACGACGGCCTGCCTGCGTCACACTCTGCTCTGCTTGCGCACAAGGCGAGGCTGGGAGCGTCCGGGACTCCGGGTAGCCCGGGTCAGCAGCGCTGCTGTGGCGTCATCCAGCCACACAGCCACGTAAGCGCCTCCATGACTGGACAGAGAGGGTGCACTAGCGTTTACCTAGCGCTGTGCATGTATTGTGGCTGGTGAATTGTGGCGGTGAGGAATGTTTTCGTCATTGTCACACCAGTCTGCTTGTCCTGGTCCAGCAGCAGCACCACCACCACCACCACCACCACCACCAACAGCTACTGCGACGCGGCCTGCTTCTGCAAGTCTGCCTCCACGCCCCGCTGTCTCGCCTTGCCGTCATCATGCTGCTTCTTCGCCTCGGCCTTCTGCGCCTCATTCCCCGTCAGCCCCGCCACCGCACCGCCAATCGCACCCCCCACCCGATCCTGAAGTCCCCTGCCCAAGTCCTCCACCTGGCCCTGTGCCTCCTGTGCCTTGCCCTCCTGGTTCTGCCGGATGCCCTGCTGCTTCAGGCCCTCCGCGCCGACAATGCCGCCAATGGCCTCCTTGGCCGCACCAGCGCTCTGCTTCCAGGAACCAGCCGTGCGGTTGGCCGAGTCTTGCGCCATGCCGCCGTCGGGCGTGGCGGTGATGGGGCCGAGTTTCGCGGCCGAGTGCGAAGCGGCGTGTTCAGCGTCTGCGACGGCTTTGCGGTTCTCGCCTTGGGCCTGGGCGGCGTTAGTATAGGGACAGAGAAGAGGAAAAAGGTACGCACCTGGTCGGCCGTGCTTCCAGTCAGTGATCCAATAGCACTTTGGACAGCGCCCGTGGCCGCGTCGACGTACGACTGCAGCGTGGATGCCTGGTCCTTGTTGGAAGCCATGGCAGCGATAGGTAGGTAAGGTGCACCTGAAGTGTGATAACGAGGACCTTTTGCCTGGATGCGAGTCGTGCTTGTCTCGTGTCTCGTCTCGATAGCCAACAAGTGTTTTTATGGCTTCCCATGCTGCCGTCGGACATGACGTCACCCCCCCCCCACGCATTCCTGGCTACGTAGTGCATTGCTGCATGCTGCATGCAACATCGGTTGTCACGTGACTTGGGAGACGACTTTTCCATGCATCACCAATGGCAAAGCCCGCCCTCACTGTCATCCACACTCCACGTGCCCGCCAACCCCACAACCTGCACCTCACCATCCAAGCCCTCCGAAAACTTCCCTAGCCGCACCACCCCGTCCGGAGCGCCAGACTCCATGCCCAGCAGTCGCCGAGCCCACGCATCAATCGCCGGCTCCCCCGTCTCATCCCTCGCCTGCTTGAGAAATGGGATCAGCGCGGTGCCCCCCGTACCCCGGAGTTTCTTGCCCGGTGACGCCAGGCGAGGAAGTGTATTGGCAAGGTTGACACGCGGCAGGAGCGCCGCAGGCGCTGTCGCCCCTCGGCTCTGTTTTCGCGGCGAGAGCGAGCGCGATTCGCGCGATTTGATGATGATGTAGCGGGACACAAGCTGGATGTGCCTGTCGCGGAGGGAGCGCAGCATGGCGAGACAGGCGTCGTAGGCCATGGTGAGGGCGCGGTTGTGCCGGTTCGCGGGGGTGCTGACGTAGGCTCGGATGTTGGCGATGCGCTCCATGTGTGCGAGAAAGCGACGGTGTGGGCCGGGCATGTACGCGCGCATGTCTTGAATGAAGCCATGGGGTGAGGAGGAGATGGTTGCGGTGGCGTCTGGGGCTGTAGAGCGGCTGTGCATGCGCGTTTCGCCTGTGGGCCGGTGTTGGATGCCGAGGACGATGTCGAAGAATTGGATCATGGAGCTTTGGGCGTTGCTGCCGCCACTGAATTGCACGTAGGGCTGCGGGCCAGTGCCCTTGTCGAACACGACGCCTTGGGGGAGGCCGGCGTCGGCCATGTTCTTGCTGCCGGCGAGGAAGGGTCGGATGCGGTGGTAGAAGACGTGGGGGTCGCAGCTCTCGTACATGCGCTCAAGGACGGTCCCGAGCTCGTCGAGTCGTTCGGCCAAGGAGCGTAGGCACTGGATCACCGTGTTGCTGTCGTTGCGCCGGACGGCAGCGATGGCGTCAAGCATCATGGGAATCAGGGGACCAGCGCGGGCTTCAATGGCTACCGACACCAAGTAGAACCAGGATTCGTCCAGCGAGCCGGTAAAAGTCATGTGGGTTGCCAGGTTGTCAAGCGTGTCGGTCGGCTCGCCATCGAACAAGGGCCGCCAATTCCACAAGCAGACGCCTGCATAGGTGGCGACCGGTGGAAGGTCCAAGTGACGGCAGGTCTCGAGGAACGGTAGTGAGATCGATGGCGGAACAATCTGCGACAAGGTCAGCACGATGGCTCTCCATGGACACTCGTCACGTACATCAGCCGGTCGGTCGCCACCCCAGATGTAGCCATGGACAAGGAATCCCAGGATCGAGTATGCCCGGCGCCACTCGGCTTCTGTGAGAAGCAGGTCGGTTTCGAGGACGGGAATGGCGTCAACGATGCGGCGTAACCGCTTCGCGAGGAGCAGGCTCTGGAAGTTCCGTACAACGGCCTCCCAAGGCTGGTAGTATCGGTCCGGCAGAATGTCCAGGGGCACTTCCTCGGGCAGGAAGCCGTTTCGAGGCGAGATGTCGTAGTCGCTCAACCGAGGCAGGGCAGGAAGCATGGTGGTTTTGGGCCGTGAAGTGTACCGGGCAAGTCGGCTGAGGCAAAGTCTCCGATGCTGAACGCTAGCATGCAACGTGACAGTGAAGTGGAAGGCCGTCTTTGCAGTTCGTTCTCGTATCTATCTCTTCCAATTACCCAAGTACCCTACCAACAGCGAAGATCGTATTCGTATGGATACGGCTCGGCAGGCAACTTGGCACGATGAAGCAATCCTAGCAATACAGCCTGTGCAGAGCCTGGGTGAGGCAGCGCGAAAACACAGAATCAACAGATGGCCGGCTCCCACGGGAATACTTGGCGACAGAAGAAAAAAATGGATGATGCCATTACCCTACCCTACCCTACCCTACCTTACCCTAGCTATCCATCCATCCATCCGCGGCCGCCAAATAGCCAGCCAGCCTACCCCCCACCAACCCCATCAGCCTCCAGACCCACGTAAGCATCGCACGCCCTCCCGACCTCGGTCTAATCTACAGAGCAGGCAACACGGCACGAGTATAGGGAATCGAAAAGTCTAGGCATATGTCCTACACAACGCCGCCAGCTCCTAGGAGCTCTTGTAAGGTACTCTCTCGACAGTCCTCACCCATCTTCTGCGACGCCACTCTCCCTTCCGTGACGGTGCATGGCTCTCCCAAGCGCGCCTCAGAATTGCCTTCTCGTCTTCCCCACTCTCTCTGCCCTCCCTCGAACCAGGTCGGTGTTTTCGCTTCTGTCTCGATCTCTCCTGCTCTTCCTCGCTTTCCAGCACCTCATAGTGCAGATCGGTGACCCACCGTTCCCCCTCGATTTCCACTTCAACGCCCGTCACACATCGGTCTTCCACCCATTCGCGGGAAAGGAGATCGAGCGTCCACTTCTTGTCGCTCCACCGCCAACCGCGCGGCGGTAAGACGTCCTCGAAGAAGGGCGTACCTCGCGGTCTGTCGCCAGAGATGCGCGCAGGAGACAGAGGGGCATACGGCCCTGGACTAAAGAGAAAGCCCTCGTAGTCGCCAAATTCGTCGTGGAGAGCGCGGTGTTGGAGCTCGAAGATTTCCACCTGACGTGTTTCCTGGCTACTTTCAAGCTCGATATCGGCCTTGGAGAGGGTAAGGAGGAGTGAGCGGCCTTTGTGTTCCGCGTTGGCAATCATTTTTTCGGTCTCGGGAGTTGCGAGGAGGTCTTGTATGGACGGATGACCGAGCGCGGTGAGGGTGTAGCCGGCGAGAAGGAAGACGAGGCGCCAGGGGAGGAGATAAGCGGAGATGAAGAGGAGGTTGGAGATGACGAGTAGGATCATGTAGAGCATGGAGCTCAACGACTCATTGGAAAAGTTGGTTAGTGGCGTGACGAAAGACAGAACAGCATCGTGCACGCGTGAGAAGTCTTCCATGCAGTTTTGGAGATCGCGCATATTCCTGAAGAAGTCTTTGGAGAATTCGGGGGCAGGCTTGATGGTCGGGGCATCCGCCAAGGGTGGCCCGCCTAGATGGGCCATGTAGACTTGGTCGGCGCTTCTGCCACCCTCTGGTTCTGGATGGCGTGCTAGATAGGCTGGCACCATGACGAAGAACATGGCACTGGCCAGCGGTAGGACGAGGACAAGATGCGGGTCGATACAAACAAAGGTCCAGACGAGGAGGAAGGACAGCGTCTGTGTGGGTTGTGCCCAGGTGAAGAGGCGGATGAGTCGATTCTGCAGGATGAAGGCAACACCGATCCGGGCATTGAAGCGGCGGAAGTTGGATGACATGGTAGGAATGGAGAAGCCGGGGCGTTCGACGTAGGTGTGCGACCGCCGGTCCTTAATACGCGGGGGCGTGGCGTTGAGGCCGCCGTCTGATGCGGTGTCGTCGGGGCGGCCCTCGGATGGGAGGACTTGGGATAGCAGTCTGGGCTGGATATGAGCCCAAGAACAAGAAGGGCACTGGAGCAGGCCTACAGGTTGATCATCTTGTCGCCCATTCTGCTCGAGGACGGACGGCTTGCATGCTCGCCCAGCGACTCGAGCTTATCCTTGAGCTTGCTCGCCGAGAGACGGTGTGCAAGGCGGTGCTCGGCGCTGGGTGTGCGGGCATGGGGCGCCCGCGGGGTGGCATCGTCTGCGGGGTGGATCTGCACCACGGGGACGGGCGCGTCGCGGTTGGCGAGCGAGTCTGTGTTTGTCGAGCCCATTGGGGATTGGGGTTGGGCTGGGCGGCGGTGGGAGGGGACATTGTGGGCGGAGGGGGCAGACGCATGTGAGCATGACGCAGGCGGAGCTCGTGGACGGGCTGTGGAACGGTGGCGGGCTTCCCCGTCCGTGCGTCGGCTGTCACACAGCCACAGCGCCAGCCACAGCACCAGCCACAGCACCAGCCACCGCCACGCTGCGCCATGGACGGCCGTGTGCACAGCTGCGACAGCACAGAAGCAGCGTATACTAAGGAGACGGATGCCCTCTACTCGACAGGCACATGTCCGCAGCAGTGCTTTTCCTGTGCAACAACATGCCGCCCACGCCGTCTCCATGGCATGACGAGGGCGTGGATGGGGGGCGGCGTGCATGTGCTCCTTTGCACCCACCACGGCGCTGGCAGGGTCCACGAGGGGCCTGCAGCGAAAGGGAGACCGGGAATGGGGCAATTGGGCGTCTGCTTCGACCGGAATCGCGGTGCTGGGAGGGTGCAGTACAGCAACGCGAACTCTGTGTGTGGCTACATGGTAGGCAGTCATACAGGGGCTCGTCCACTAGACAACTAGACACCGCCGGCCGACGTCTAGTCACCCTAGGCTGGCTTTTGGCGGCCTGCTCGGTGCTGCACCGCTTGCTCCAGCAACCTTGACGACAACGACGACGACGACGACGACAACGACAACGACAACAACAACCCTCGCCGCCTCTGCCTGCGCCCGCCCCCGTGCCGCACCGCCGAGTTTCCCGCCTCACCGCCGCCCTGCCGCCTGTCGCCATGGTGGCATAGCCGTGGACGGTGGCCACGCCCGCCGCGCGGGAGACAGTCTCGGCGCACCCACCCCCCCCAGCTGCCACTGCCAGCGCCCCGAGCCATGGAGCCGACGGCGAGCAGCGCGCCCGTCCGAGCAGGGCCGTCCCATTCCGCCGACGACGCGAGCGGCTCCTCGGGTAGGTTGTCCTGTCCCTGTCCCTCTGGCGCTGCTGTGTCCTGGGCCTTGGTGACGCCGCCGTGGCTGACGCAGAGCGCCCAGCAGACGGCATGTCCACGTTCCAGACCACGGGCCGCCACGGAAGCCGCAAGCCCAGCGCCTCCACGGCCTCCTCCATCACCCCCCACCCCTCCAGTGCCGCCAACGCCGCCAACGCCGCCAACGCCCTCCAGCTGCGCGGGCGCACCAAGGCGCCATTGGGCCCCCGCGAGCGGCCCCACGACTTCTCCAAGCAGCGGTAAGATTGCCTCTCCCCCCTCTCCCCCTCTCCCCCATGCGGCGAGACAACGGCTGACGCATGCCCGTGCACAGAATCGTGAGCGCGACCGGCGCCGCCTCGCTCGAGGGCCGCTCTTTCCTGCCCACGCCCACGCCCGCGTCTGCCTCCGACGCCCTGGAGTTCCTGCCCACCGTCAGCTTTGACGACTTCGCCAACAGCCTCTCGTACGAACACACGCTGCGCGACTTCCCTGCGCCGGGCACCTTCAAGAGCAGCGTGCCCGCCGCCGCCAGCACCACGAGTACCGCCAGCACCAGCACCACCATGAGCACAAGCATGAGCATGAGCACGAGCACCCCCAACATGGCTTCGTTAGACGCACACGCCCCGCGGACCAGCGCCTTTGCGCGGCGCCTCAGCCATTCTAACCGCCACAGCCACGGCCACGGCCAGTCCAACAGCCGCCTGCCCAGTGGCGCCTCGACCGTCTCGGGCCACCCCCCCACCTCGGAAGCTGCTGCTTTGCCGCCTTCCGTCACGACCACGGCTCCTCGCACTCGGCGCCAGAGCCACTTTACTGCCCAGCCGCCACCGCATGCCGCTGCACGAGCGCCTCGCAAGAGCGTCGGCCCAGGTACGCTGCCAACAAACAGCTTCGACGCGCGACATGAAGCTGCCAGGCTGGAGAGCGACAGCGCGCCCTCACAGGCGGGCGGTTCGCCATCCCTCGGCAAGGGCAGCCGCCGCGACACGCTCTCGGCCCACCCGCCCCCCGCCACGGGCTTGCCTAAGCTCCCGAGCGCGACACGCACTGCCAAAGCAAAGTCCTTCCAGCCGCCGTCGAGACTACAGCCAGGACACCTGGCCGTGGCATCCATGACCCCCGACCCGGCCTCGATGCCGCTGAACAGCCGCTCACCAGGCAAATCGCCCGTACCACGTACACACACACCGTCTTCCACGTCGAGCCGGCGCCAGTCAACCGTACATCACATTTCTGGACTGGGAGCACGCACAATTAGCCCTACCGATGCTCGAAGACTGCGCCGATTGTCCACGAATCCCAATGCTTCCAGCGGCCCTGCTGGACCGCCCACGCCTCAGGGCGATCAGTCGTTCGAGGACCAAATCTTCAGTCAGTCGCCTGCACCAGCCTACGTCAAGAGCATGACCCCTTCCTCCGCCCGTGCCACGCCCGAGCTGAACCGCAAGTCGTACACCTCTGGAGTCTCGTTGTCGTCCAACTCCAGTTTAAACTCACTCAAGGTCAATAACGCATCCATGTCCCTGCGGCCCAATCTCGCTCTTTCAAGCTCACGTCTGCCTACGCCAAAACAACGAAGCGTCCACAGTGCAGCAGGTGGAGAGGATGGTGAAGATGTACCCCCTGTTCCTGCGATTCCAAAAGCCTACGAATCGCCAAAGGATCTCGAGCGCAGCAGCTTTGCCTTTGGGGCGCAACACGCACAACCCAGCATGCCTTCACCGCCTTCACAAGACACGCCTACTGCAACCAACATGCCCATCTCTGGACTTCGTCGAGACGACGCTCAGGGCGGGAGCCCTGGACTGAAGAATACTACCGGATCTATTCGGCATCGCAGGGGATTGACGGTGGGCGCTGGATCGGAGCCCGACAGGACGACTGCAGTCCAGCAGTCTACCAAGAAAAATTTACAGCCGCTCCGACTACCCCCATTGAATTTGCTGCCGCTCGGTACGCCTACGAACAACCGAATTTCGACTTTTCCAGTCCCGTCTACTGATGACAACGATCGCGAGCTAACGCCGCCCCCGAAGCGTGCGACGAACAAGACCCCGAGCACCCCCATGACGGCGTCCAAGGCCACCTTCTTCTCTCATCGCAGCCAACATGATGAAACGAAGCACAACAAACATCTTCGTAGCAGCAGCTCTGCGGTTAATCTCCGTGCACCCGAAGCGAATCACGAGCCCGTACCCAAGATAGGATCGATGCCTATACCCAACCTGAATCCCACGCGGCAAGCAACCACGCCCTTCTCCTCAAATTCACTGCCCAAAGGCAGTGGCGAGTTCAGTCGTCTGCAGGGGCGACCAAGCGGCGAGTACAGGCCCAGCAGGGACTTTGAGTTGCAAAGCATGGTCGCTGGACCGCGGCCATTACAAAAGAAAGACACGTCAGACTCCACCCATACGTCAACCGAGTCTGAGCTTGAAACACCGCCCTCGAATTCTTCCCTGCGCCGCAAGCTTAGCTTGAGCGGCTGGCGACGATCATCCTCCAAGGCTGCTTCACACCCTACCCAGCCCCAATCAGCCCGGAAGCCACCTCCAAGGCCGGCTGAAACATCCTCGCAAACGCAGAGATCTGGTGATATGGCACCGCCTCGGTTGCCCGCTTCTGCAACTTGGAGTGGTGGCCTTGGCACAAGCCCAACAACAAACATGAACACGAACTCAAACATAAACTCAAACCGAGCACGCCCGTCACTCGACTTTGGTCGTCGCAAAGCATCCACAGCAACGATTGCAAGTGACACGGAGCTCGAGAAACCCACCGCTCGCAAGCCCGCATCAAACGCCGCAACGCGTACACTCTCTGGACTGATCGACCCACCCGCTCCCAAAGCGGTTTCTTCCCTCTCCAACTCCATGCACCGGATGCTGGGTTCAAAGAGCTCTACGAATGTGTTGAAGGCCCGTAACCTGGATACCAACCTGGACCGAGATGATCTTGCCGCCGATGACGAAATGAGGAGACTTGCCGCCAAACGCAAGGACTTTGAACATGCTGCACGGGATGTGGATGAGCTTCGCAAGCGGGCCAAGCCTCAGGAGCGCGTTAGCGCATCTCAAGCCTTGCAAATGGTCAATCTGAACATCTTCGAGAGGGGCGAGATCATCGATTACAAAGACATCTATTTCTGTGGAACAAAGAACGCAAAGAAGCACGTTGGTGACCTAGGTGCGTCAACCGCTAATTTTGGGTACGATGATGACCGCGGAGACTACAACATCGTCTTCGGAGATCATTTGGCCTACCGCTACGAGGTCGTTGATCTTCTTGGAAAGGGGAGCTTCGGACAGGTCGTGCGTTGCATAGATCACAAGACTGGAGGGCTGGAGGCCATCAAGATCATTCGGAATAAGAAGCGGTTCCATCAGCAAGCTTTGGTCGAAGTCAACATCCTTCAGAAGCTGCGTGAATGGGTAGGTTCCTTTTTTGGATACATTATGGTGGTGAATTGCTAATAAGTCTCAGGACCCTGATAACAAGCATAGCATGATCAACTTCACGCAAAGCTTCTACTTCCGCGGCCACCTTTGTATCTCTACAGAATTACTTGGAATGAACTTGTATGAGTTCATCAAAGCTCACGAGTTCAAGGGCTTCTCCACCCGTCTGATCCGCCGATTTTGTAAGCAAATGCTGGCATCGCTGGTGCTGCTTAAAACCCAAAAGGTCATACACTGTGATCTGAAGCCTGAGAACATTCTACTGGCGCATCCGTTGCATTCGGAGATCAAGGTAATCGATTTTGGATCGAGCTGTTTTGAGACCGAAAAAGTGTACACCTATATCCAGTCGCGGTTCTACCGTTCCCCTGAGGTCATTCTTGGCATGAGCTACGGTCTTCCTATCGATATGTGGAGCCTGGGCTGCATCCTTGCCGAGCTTCTTACGGGCTATCCCATTTTTCCAGGCGAGAACGAGCAAGAACAGCTTGCATGCATCATGGAGATATTTGGGCCCCCTGAGAAGCATCTGATTGAGAAGAGTAGCAGGAAGAAGCTCTTCTTCGATTCGCTCGGCAAACCAAGAGTCACAGTTTCTTCAAAGGGCCGCCGACGACGACCAAGCTCCAAGACGTTACAACAGGCGCTCAAGTGCGAGGATGAGGCATTCCTAGATTTCATCGCAAGATGTCTTCGGTGGGACCCAGATCGTCGTATGAAGCCCGATGAAGCGATGCAGCATGAGTTCATTACAGGAATGAGGAAAAATCCTCGCCAGCCTCATCGACCCAACGGTCCCTCCAACGTCTCGTCTCCCGCCAAACGTTTTGCGCCGTCTCAGACGTCACAAGCACGTAGCCGACCACTACCTGAGCCTCCCGGGCTCAAGAACGGTACCGCTGCTGGACACCGTAACGTTTCCAACAGTGCGTCGCCTGTGAAATCCGATGCCCCTCCCAGACGACATTCGACGGCGCAAGGAACACAGACCGGCACTAAGCGGGCTATGAACGGAGCCTCGCTCAATCCGTCCGGTGGCAGTGGTCTACCGCGGGTGGCGCAGCGCAGCGTGTCGGGCAAGCCTGACCTTGCTTCGGCGGCTGCGGTCGCAAGCCTCGTACGTACTGCAAACTCATGATGGTCGTGCATATGCTAATCAAGGTACAGAAAACACGATAAGGTCGGTGATTTATCCGCGGGGTCAAATTACCCCAACCGCCTTTGCGTTATGAATCACCGTATACTATTTTACTAATAAAAGTCAACATGAGTTACTGCTGTAGTTGCAAGGACCAAAGGTGTTGAGGCAGCGCTCCTCACGAGCATATATTCTTTCCAGCGACGTTTATACCCCCAAGAGTCTCAGCTGAGCAGAACTGTCACTTATGTATTGATGGACATTGGATTGTTGGATGATTGGATGAAGCTTCGAGTATTGATTGAGCATCTTGTGATGACGACATATTGGCATTACTGACAGGTGATGGTAGATTCTGGGGTTTATTCATCTAACGTGAAGCCTTGAATCAACAATACACTCTCTCTCTTCCTCTCTCTCTCTCTCTCACACACACACTCTCTCTCTCTCTCTCTTCACGTTGGTACTATGACTCCTGTGTGTATGCATATAGCTTGATGCACTCTGATGTCAGTTCATTGCCGTTGGCCTGAGTCGATCTTATCGATAGTTGAATTAGCCTGGAAATTGTTCACAGCAACGACGCGCGCCTTGTTGGACTGACTCCCCCCATCGTATTGTCAGTCCCACGCGTGCTTTGGCTTTTCCAAAACCCGTTTCTTGCCTTTCTCATCCTTGAATCTCTTGAAATGCCACGTGATCCTCTCATTGGCCTTGTTGGCAAGCCGTCTTCCGGAAAATCAACAACACTGAACAGGTGTGCGCCAGTGCCCCTCCACTCTTCAATTTGTGCAGTGGAACAGCGTCTGATAACCTGGTGATACCTAGTCTGACCGACGCAACCTCTAAAGTGGGTCCGTAATCAATCCAACGTACGTTTGGGAGCTTTGTAGGCTGATTCCATAGTTCAGGCAACTTTCCGTAAGTCCATTACTCTCATCTCGATTCCACTGCCCCATGCAGTACCCATCGCTCGGCACTGAGGCGCCAGCCATATCTTCTCACATGCACACCACCTTCTACGAGACTTGAACGCAGGCCATTGACATGAGACCACCAGATTCACAACAATCGATCCCCAGCGCGCAATCGGGTACCTCCAGATCGCATGCGCCTGCGCACGCGTCGGCGCATCCGACCGCTGCAAACCAAATTACGGATCCTGTGTGGATGGCAGGCGCTCTGTGCCCATTGAACTCTTGGATGTAGCGGGCCTTGTTCCTGGCGCGCACGAAGGCAAGGGACTGGGAAACAAATTTCTGGACGATTTGCGACACGCCGATGCCCTCGTCCATGTCGTCGATGTCAGCGGAACGACGGACGCCGAAGGAAAAGCAACACGCGGTTATGATCCCAGCCAAGATATCGTATGGCTGCGCAGTGAAATCGTGCGCTGGATACAGGGCAATCTCATGGAAAAATGGGGGTCTATCAAACGCCGCCATGTAGCGGTCAAGGCGACCGCCGTAGAGACGCTACAAAACCAATTCTCTGGGTACGGGTCCACCTCCTCCGTTGTCGCACGATGTTTGGACAAGATGGGGTTGAAAGAGCCGTTGCAGGAGTGGAGCGACGAGACGATTGAGAAAGTGGTCAACGCCTTCACCGATGAAAAATTCCCCACCGTCATCGCGCTGAACAAGATCGACCACCCGGACGCAGACAAGAACATTGCCAAAATCGCCAAGATGCAGGATGCCCAGAGCATCGTGCTCGCGAGCGCGATATCCGAGGTTTTTCTACGGAAATTGGCCAAACAGGGGTTTATCCAGTACACCGAGGGCAGCGACTACGTCGACACGCGGGAGGATCTCATCGAAGCCGGCGACCCCGACGGAGGCGGACTGAAAGAACTCGACGACAAGCTCAAGCAACGGATCGAAAACCTCAAGGACATGGTGCTCTATCGCTTCGGTAGCACCGGCGTGGTGCAGGTTCTCGCGCGCGCGGCCGAACTGCTGGGACTCGTGCCCGTCTTCCCCGTGCGAAACATCCACTCGTTTACCAGCGGAAGCGCGAGTTCTACGGCGGCGTTTCGCGACTGCGTGCTCGTGAAGAAGGGCAGTACCGTGGGCGACGTGTATCGCAAGGTCATGGGCGATGCGCCCATGGCCTATGTCGAGACGGAGGGCGGAAGACGAGTCAGCGAGGACGACGTCGTGGTCGTGGGCAAGAATGATGTAAGTTGCGGCCACCGCCTCCCGACTCTTTTTTGCTCGGGGACGCTGCAGGCCAACAATAACGGTCCAATATAGATACTGTCATTCAAGGTGGGACGAGCGTAGCAACACGGCAGAACAAAGTTCGTCGTTGACGTGACGGGAGACTGGCTGCGTGTGACGGTGGCTCTTGGAAAGGCCCCCGATGACGGATTTCCTATTCCTTGGCTGATCGCTTGCTTGGGGAGGGCAAACCTGGTGTGCTGCGGCCAGTGCAACGACCGCTTTGCCTCGGAGGCTGGGCGAGTCGTGCAAGAAGCAAAAACCGATTCCGCCACATCGATAGCCGCGGTCGTTATTTTGGTGGGAGCAGGATGGTAGATTAGTGTCTTGGGACTGTTGTCTTTTCGCATCGCCCGCTGTCAGCTCGCGTTTCCGTGGCTTCCGCGCCAGCCTTGCCGGTCGACCTACGACTCCGCCCCCATCGCCCATACCCAGTCACCGCGGTCGCGATAACAGTGCACACACCACACTACACCGGCCATGTCGCAACAATACAACGCCTATGGCGGCAACCCCTACGGCCAGAACGAGGGCGCATACGGCAGCGGCCAGTCGAACCCCTATGGCAGCGACTACGGGTCGGCAAACCCCTACGGCGGAGGCGTAAGCAGACGGAGCCTCTTGCCCAGTCCCTCGCGCAGCAGATGCTAACGCGACTGCGTGCAGTATGCCGAGCAGGCCAACCCGCCGGCGGCGGCCCAGACGACGCAGAACGTGCCGCACACCGACGTGCCGCTGGCCAGTGGGTACGGCGCGGCTGAGCAGCATGGCGCGCGCCCCCTCAGCCAGGAAGACTTCCTCGCGCGCGTCTCGGGCGCAAAGGAGCGCATCAACCAACTCACGGCCGACATCCAGGCCATCTCCAACATCCACCAGCGCATGCTGTCCTCGCCCGACAACCGCTCCTCCGCCGAGCTCGAGGCCATTGTCTCGCAGACGCAGATCCGCAACACGCAGATCAAGGACGAGATCAAGTTTCTGGAACGGGATGCCGGGCGCGACCCCAGCAACAGCCTCAAGCAGAGCCAGGTCAAGAACCTCAAGAGCACGTTCAAGAAGCAGCTCGAGGACTTTCAGCGCGAGGAGGCCGACTACAGCAAGCGGTATCGCGAGGCGATTGGACGCCAGTATCGCATCATCAACCCGGAAGCGACCGACGCCGAGGTCCAGGAGGCGCAAAACAGTGATTGGGGCGACGAGGGCATCTTCACGCAAGCGGTAGGTCACGCTTCCCAGCTGGCGTCGTGCTACCTCGCCCTCCCCCAGGCCATGCTGCTAACCGCCGTGCCCAACCCCAGCTCAAGTCCAATCGCTCCGGCCAAGCCTCGAGCGTCCTCGGCGCCGTCCGCGCCCGCCACAACGACATCCAACGCATCGAGAAGACCATGTCGGAGCTCGCGCTCCTCTTCACCCAGCTCAACGAGCAGGTCGTGTACCAAGAAGCTCAGGTCGTCCAGGCAGAGGAGCAAACAACCCAAGTCAAGGGCGACACGGAGAAGGCGAACCTGCAGCTCCACCAGGGCATCAAGAGCGCGCGACGGGCGCGGAAGCTCAAGTGGTGGACGCTGTTTGTGGTGGTGTTGATTTTGGCGATTATTGGGCTGGCGTTGGGGATTTACTTTGGTGTGGTGAAGAAGTAAAGCATGGAGCCCGTGATCCTGTTCTTCTTGCCGGCACTTTGTTTTTTTTTCTGGGTCTCTCGCGTGGCATGGGAATGGGAGGGAATGGGAGGGAATGGGGGGGAATGGGAGGGAATGGGAGGGGATGGGAGGGAATGGGGAGGAAGGAGGGGGGGGGATTGCTTGTGGGGGGGATGGAATACGATGTTT
>Ga0182211_1000354_pt1 | contig 14705 bp, 19 predicted proteins | sample G5R1MG_20_FD_129660 | JGI IMG/M metagenome (GOLD analysis project Ga0182211, IMG submission 129660) | Switchgrass phyllosphere microbial communities from Michigan, USA - G5R2_MAIN_03OCT2016_LD1 MG | ecosystem: Host-associated > Plants > Phyllosphere > Phylloplane/Leaf | place: USA: Michigan... | reverse complement strand
GCAGGAGTGACGGCACGGATAGTGGATCGAATTGCCCTTCCCAAGGATCGCATAGTGCTGGTCTTGCTCTGGGAATCTTGCGCCGCCGCGCTGGTTGGCCTTCGCGATGAAGAGTGGTGGTCACTGCTTATGCTAGGTCGAAAGTTCCGGCTTGCGCTAGAATGAAGCTCCCTCGCAATATTTTGTAACTCTTTGGTGGCACTCGATTCAAATACGTCGCTCTCCGCACCTGGTGTCCGATCTTTGCGACTTGCAGAAGGCTGTGGCGACTTCGAAGCTTCTATCTCCTTCATCAAGGCGGAGAAGACGCGTTTAGGATCTACCGAACTCGGAGATTCTTCTGCTGAGCTGACCATGGGCATTGGATCACGGAATGAGGGGAGAGCTGGGGGTGGCAATGACTTCCTTCTTGGTATCAGGGATGTGACACGGTCAGTTTCGCTTCCGATGCTGTCCTTTGCTTCGTGGATGACGGTTAATCGCTTGATGGCCCGCTGAGTCAAGTTTTCGGTTGTCGAATTTGTGCCCCAGCTCGTAACGCGTGAGCCAGACATGTGCGTGGCGTTCGACTCACTGTGCAAACTCCGATTGCTTCTGTTACTTCTGGAGCTATCATTACTGCTGGTACGAGACCCTGATCGGAAAACTGCAGGACGGAGAGCTTCGTAAGACGGTGTACGAGAGCGCACACGCTGAATCATGCCCTCGGTGGGACTTGGTATATCGAGAGTATCGTTTATACCAGGTGGTTGCAAGTGCGATGGATTGAAATAATCACGACTAGCTTCAATTTGTTGAACAGGCAAGTTCGGTGATCTGTTCGATGTGCGCCTAAAAACTCTCTTGAACCTGCTCTTCAAGGAACCAGAGAACGAGCGCTTCTCCTTCGGTTCTGTCAGAGCAATGAAGTCGGCCAAGGTGGTGTCTGGAGTGTACTCGTCGGGTGTCTTTTGGTTGCACGCTGAAACGGGAGCCATGCCAGTAATGACCTGCCTAGTCTTGTCCTTTTCCTTGTCCTGTCTTTTTTTGAAGGGCGCTAGGAACATCGATGGCTTGTGCTTGACAGTCTTGTGTTGGAAACTCTGCAAATATTTGTCTCTAACCGAGTCGACAGTCTCATCAGGAGCAACAGTTACAGGAATCCGTGGCCCTGCAAGCGGCGAAGGTCCCAGCGCCCGCTTTGGTGGCAGTGCGGGCATAGGATCCAGAGGAATTGAACTGATGGGAGGTGGTGTCGTAAGATACTTCGCTGGAGGCCGAGCGATGGGAGATCCAGTCTGAACGCTGCTCGCATAATACATGGAGCGTGCTTTCCGAATTTGCTGCGAAGTAACCGATGACAGAACGCTCTGCTGGCGGGCTTTGGACTGGGAGCGAGGTCGACCCTTCTCCCCAAAGGAAATAGACGCTTGTGAAGACAAAGGCCGAGATGCGGACTGAGGTCTATCGCCACTCGGTATCGGGTAGAAGGGTGGAAACTGTTCGGTGGTCATAGTAGCAGTCCTGGATTCACGACAAGCGCTCGTGTGATGACCAGTGTTCCGGGGCTGCAAAGACCGGAAGCTCGATTCCCGAGGCGGGAAATGGCTTCCCTGAGAAGTCAAAGACTTGCGACTGGCATTGCTCTTAGATCTGGACATGTCGGAGCTGCGTTTAAATTGGTGATCCACCACGGCTTGATCCTGCGCTCGATTGAAGGCTGCAGTGGCAGCTGCCAGAGCCTGCTGCTGACCTGCATCTAGATCAAGGGACTCCGAGATAGGAGGAGGATGCCTGTGGTCTGTTGAAGCGGACTTGGAACGGCGGAGACGAGTGCCCACGTCGCTGGACGCCCGAGCTAGCATCTGGCTGGTCGAATAAAACTAGGTGCTGCTGAAGTAGAGTGGTATTCAGTGGGTCCAACGTAGCAAAGCACTGCTAAAAGACGTCTTGGTAACAGGTAGCAGTATTGTAGTACAACAGAAATGGCGTGGTCCAAAGGAGAACTGGTGACAGAGCGACCGATGATGTAGAAATCTAGTCGAAACCGGAAGCTATGGTGCTCGCTTCGTTCCCTCTCCGTCTTGCGGCCAGGCAAGCGCAATGGTGGTGGCGATGGGCTGTTGCATGAATTCCGAGTGCGTAACGATTGATGTCACGTGTGGCTGACATATTGTCCTCTGAAGTTCAGTCGGTATGCCTCGCAGACAATTCTTGACCAATGCACAACGTCCTCTCTGCATTCACTCCATCCACCACTCCCGCGGCATGCTGACCATCACGCAATCTCACCGTCTTTAAAATCGATCACAAACGTTACTATCGTCATTCCCACAAAAAAGGCCATGAAGACCAAGAACGGTAGCCCAATCCATGCACTGCCCAGATCTATTCCCCAATGGAACATACCGCTCAGCAACGGTCGAGCCACCACAGCTCCAACGCTCTCGGTGATTGCGATTGTACTTATGAGTTTGCCGATATCAGGGCTCGATTGACCACCGATTATATGTATAGAAAGAGAGCGCATCGCAGCGTTGTACCCGGTGCCAAAATTATAGATGAAGAGGCCAAGTACAAGCAGGGCAGGATAACCGGCAATTTCCATAACGAAGAAAGAGATTGTGGTGATGATGACAGACCCGCGGGCTATGAAGAGATCTGCCTATTGTGTGGGGAGACAAAGCACCTTCAGCAAGACGAGATTAGTGGGTGGAATGGAGACGGTGATCGCGACAAACTTGGTTGCGGCACGGAGGGATAGGAGGTATGTTGCCTTTTTAATCTCCCAGCCATAGCGTTTGGAAGCATAATGGACAATCAAGCTTAGCGACTGGCTGCCGAGTCTGTTGGCTGGAAATGTAAATATGACCATGACCAGGGTCCATTCGCTACGAATCAATTGGAAAGCGAAGTGGGAATTGTGCATTTGCCCCTTCAAGGTGAAGTTGATGCCCTCTGACCAAAACTCAATGTTTTCGCCGTCATTACCCCGGGCTTGTGACGGATGGAGCATGGGGAGTGTCTCCGGTAAGACAAGAACGAGGCAAATGCCGGCTTGCTGAATTACCAAAGCCAATATAAGCGGGAGCCAATCTCCTTGTTACATGAAGTAAGATGCGAGTGTGGGTGCCAGCATCTCCGGGATGAGAATCTGGCGTGAGGAGAAGAAAGACAGAAGTCCGTTTTTCGGGTGGCACGATGTCGGAGAGCATGGTGATGCTGATTGCTATAGCTACTATGAGCTCGCCGCCGACGAGGTAAAACGCGCTCAAGAGCCAGGTCAGCTGCAGAGGTAGAGTTCTGAGGTAGCTTTTCACGGTTAGTTATCGTCCTGATGCTCCGAGACCTACCCACATATCAAAAAGCGTCCACGCCGAGCTGAGTTGTAGCCCCGTCAAGTTCGTCGCGAGGATCCACTTCCTGCCGACTCGGTCTGCCATGGCGCCCAAAGGTGCAGCCAAAAAAAGGCTCGGTATCGCGTCGAAAGTGTCCTACCATCCAAAGATCATGGCCAGTTTCTGCTGCACCTCGTCCAACTTACACAGCTGCTCCGGCACGCGGTCGTTGTCGCTGATAACGGAAGAGTCATGCTTTTGATAGTATGACAGGCATCTGTTCGCCTCAAAGACACGTGTCTTGGGGGGATCTGCAAAGTGCCGACGCCGATGATGGAGATCAGGGCAAAGATCAGGACGACAAAGAGTATCCAAGTTGGCCTCTTTTTTTCAGCGCCCGGCGAAGAGTGCCAACCCAAGGTTTTGGAAGCGGCTGGCAGGAGGAGAGAATCTTCTTCCATATCGGTTGACTCTCGAGGTGACTGTAAGTAATTAGAGATGCAGTCATATGTGGGACCTTCATGAACACGCAAACTAGACATACGGTGGTAATGCGGAGCCGTCGAAGATCAATGGCAGCAATGTTGGCGGCTGGGATCAGCCATAATCAGCGCCCGCGCGTCGAAAGACGGTCAGAAGCAAAATCATCTGTTAGAGTTAGAGGCCAGCACGGGTGATTTGCCACGACTGAGGGCGGGCTGGGCATGCAAGGTGACAGCTATCACACCACGCGCGTGGTTTCGAAGTTCAGTAATGGGTTGATTGCTTACATCAGCCGCTAGCGGTAAATACCGGCCTGTAACGCGCGTCACCTTGTAAACATAGTAAATGTCGCAAACCCTGACGATTGAGCTCTGCAGAGTATAGGCACTCCATGAATATTTTTCTCTAATAATGTTGTTCAATTATATTTATCTAAGAGCTTGCCCAGCTTCTGCAAGAGATATTGGCTTGAAACTTTGGGTCAATCCGCTAGCTAATACATGGCAAGGCGCCATACAAGTAGATGAAAGCAAACCAACCAACTAGACATAAGCGAATTGTTACAGTTATATGAAATGGACCGACGATGAGCGATAGCTAGCGGAGTTTCTCACCATGGTCGGTTCACATGCTCAAACGGCCTCAGTTGAAGACAAAATAATCTAGTATCGTGGGCATAGTTAATGGCTATACCTTTGTGATACCTGGAAGACATCTGGGAACAGTGAATCATCAATATCGCTCAATTCGCACTGTTCCTTATCAATCTATCATAGTCAAAGGCTTCGAAAGTATGGGATTTTTTGCAGACATCGGCATGATGCCTGTCGCAAAGTCTGCGAGCTTAGGAACTAGCCCGGGAAGAGAAAGATCTTCAGTCCAGTACCAAGGAATAGCTAACCAGGCAACTTACGTGTCTCACCAGAATCAAGTGGGTCTCAATGAATGCTATTCCAGTATATCAAGGCTAATAATTCAAGTTCTTATGTCAAAAGCCCTAGAGATTGGCTGCAGATCCAAAAGCGGTTGGCCACGGTGATACCTTCTGGGCTCTCATTCCTTCAAGCATTGACCGAAACAATGCTCGTTCACATAAAAAGGCAGTTGTCGCGCGATTTAAATATCAGAAGAGCGTATGAATGGATTCTGTGTAATTCCCGTGTATTTGTTGGATTTGGGCTGGGACCGTTTGACCTGGCACTTCTATCGGAAGTATACGGCCGTAAACAGATCTTTTTAAGCGGCAGTGCAATATTCCTCACCTGGAATACATGCTGTGGAGCAGCACCAAACCTCGAATCGTTTTTGGCATTCCGACCACTATCCGGCTTTGGAGCCTGCGTTGCAGATGCTATCTCCGGTGGTCCCTTGAGCGGCCTTTGGCGAGCTGAAGAGAGGAAAAGCACTTGCAGTCTACATGACAGACCCACTTTCAGGCCCTGCTCTAGGTCCGAATTTTGGAGCATTCATCTCTGAAGGCATAAGTTGGAAGTGGGTGTTCTGGACGACATCGATAGCTACCGGGGTGGAAATACTCGTAGCATTACCCTCATTCAAAGAAATGTATGAGCCAAAGCTATTTCAGACCCGCGCCAGAGAAATTTCGCCAACCTCTGGAAACTGACAAGAGCGCGTTTTTGGAGCTCATAACCCATAATCTCCAAAGACTGTTCCGAATGCTAGAGATCCAACCTATAGTCTAACTTCTAGCAATCTATATGGGCATATTGTACGGAACCATGTTCCTATTTCTGTACAGGTATCCCCACATGTGGACCGAGAATCATCGCGAAAGCATCCGAGTCAGGAGTTCAAATTATATTTCAGCTGCAATAGAATACTTTGTTGGTGTCAATGTCGCTGGGCACCTTAACGGCTGGATATATACTAAACCTAAAGCCCACAATGGTGGCAGAGGGCAGCCCGAGTTTCGCATCCCGGCCATATTCATGGGTACACTTCTCGTTTCTATTGGTCTGATTTGGTGGGGTTGGTCCGGTCAGGCGAGGATGCATTGGATCATGCCCAATATTAGATGCTTTACTTTTACAGTTAGATGCTATGTTTACTCTAGCTATGTTTCTCTCTTTCTGATTGACACATGCCAAATACGCTGCTTCAGCGTTATCAACAGCTCTGCTCACACCAAGTTTGGCGGTAGAATTCTTCCCAATTTTTGCGCCCTATATGTTTGATGCCTTGGGTTTTGACTGAGCAGCGACTGTACTAGCCGCGGCGTTCATTGTTTTTGGGATGATGGCTATTGCTATTCTTTGGTTCTGTGGTAAACGGATCAGATCCAAGAGCACGTACTGTATGGGAAATTCCCAGAAAGTAAGCTAATATTGGAAGATGTAGGTATATATATCTGTGCGGATATATAGGCGGTCTGCTACCAGGTAGAGGTGCAAACCATGTTTGGAGCTCAGGACTTCATACCCTCAAAAAATAGTCGGATTTATTTCACATATGCAATTAAACCAGTAGCCCTATTGACGTCAAATTAATGGACGACAGGCAATAAACTATCTTGGGTGTCCACATTATCTTCGTGTTCTGAGGACTCATAAAGGCTCTTAAACCAGCTACCTCGGCGACCCAAAAGCTGATGGGGTCTTCCAAATTCAACCAATTGACCCTCATTCATGACAACAACCTTATCAAAGTCCAGAATCGTGTCAAGCTTATGAGAGACAGCAATTAGAGTATGTCGGGGGAAGGCAGAACGAATAAGACGCTGGATATGAGCATCCGTGGAGGCATCGAGGCTGTGGATTTTGTTAGTGAAATAGACAAGCAGATATTCATAATATGGACTTCTAAGGAACGTCAACATACTTGCTCGTAGCCTCGTCTAATATAATGACACTAGCATGATCTCTTCTCAGAATAGCTCTCGCAATGCAAAATAGCTGTCGCTGCCCATGCGAGAAATGAAGATCATCGACTTCAACATCGAGAGGATGCTCGTACTTGTTCACATCTCCTTTTGCAACGATGATATCCCATAGCTGCACATCCTTTAGTGCCTGCATAATAGCCTTATCATGCGAATGTTGGAGAGGATCCGCATTAAGACGCACAGAGCCTGGAAGTAGGTATGCATCTTGTGGAAGACCAATAAGGCGGGAGCGAATTGTTTGGCGAGGAATGCGGTGCAGAGGTAGATTGTCAATCTTCACGGTGCCAGTGGAGAGCTCTATCATGCGAAAAATCGTGAGTATAAGGGAAGATTTTCCACTTTGATTTAGGTAAGCCATCTAGCAACATTGCTTTGGGGGATAGCTCACCTGCCAGTACGGCCAACAATTGCAACCTTCTCACCAGACTTGATTGTAAGGGATAAGTTCGATATTACCGGATCGCCAGATCTGTGGATAAATTAGCGAAGTGCGTCAAAAGTTGACAGAAAAGTTGTCGAGAGACTAACCTGTGATGAGCTTCAATATTCTTGAACTCAATTTTCCCTAGACTTGGCCAATTAGGGGGAGGAATAATGTCTTCGCTCTCATCCGTCTCCGAAACTGCGTCTGTCGTGAAGTTCTTGATTCTTGCGATGCTGCCGATGTGAGTTTCTAGCTGCGTCCAGAAGGAGATGAGAAGCTTTATACTTTGTGAAAATTGGACCACATTAAGCAGCGCAACGCCAACATAACCAGCGCTAAGCCTTCCTCTGAGCGCAACAACTAGAATGATAAGAATCGTCGCTATTCCTGCAACAACCAAGTCTAATACGAAAGTTAACCATCGCTGAACTGCGAAAAGTAGATAGAAAGGACGTTGGCTACGATCAAGCAGCGCCTTTGCCTTCTGCACGATATAACATTGCCAGCCAAATGCGCGTATCGTCGGTAGTCCATCCAGAATCTCACTAAACTGACTGTATAGAGGAGATTTCGCTTCGAGGTCAAGGAAGCGGAGCTGCCGTGAAGTACGAAGATAAAACATCTGAATGAAGTAAACGGTGACAACAACGACTGGAAAAGATATTGCGGCGAATGGGGCGGCAATAGCAATGAGAGCTATCTGTCCAATACACAGGATAAATGCTGCATATGATTAGATGTATGTTTCTCGTTGTAACCTCGACTAGGTAAGCCGTTCAAGTTGCTTACTTGCAAAGGTGTTAAGTGCCGCGACGGGCAGCTCCATATCGATGAGCATTAGATCTTGACTAAAGCGGTTGAGGGTAACTCCGGTATCAGTAGTGGAGAAGAAAGACATGGGTGATCTTGACCTTTGTCAGCTTGTGGAGTGTGCGCATTTTTTCTTACTTACCTAAGTACAGCATCTAAGAGCTTTTGATGGAAGATGACACCAGACCGAGGAACCATAGTGATAATGAGTTGCCTGTGGTTTATAAGCTGCAGAAGCGAGCGGGATATCCGAAGGCTTACCAACAGCTGATAATCAAGAAGAAAAGGGCAAGGCCACCCAACATGGCATAAATTCCGAGATAATAGCCAAGACGCTGATTAGGATGACTCTTATTATACTCTGACCACATTTTCACCCATATCGCTGCAAAATAGTAAGTAATATATCAGAACAGGACTCCGAGAGACTTACATGGAAAGGAGATGCAAAAAATGAAGATTATGATAGAAACCACGAAGATCAGCGTGGGAATCCATCCAACACTCCTCATGTAGTAGAGGTATATTGATGCATCACCAGTTCGACGATTGGAATCCGCCTGGATATCATCTTCGGTGAGTTTAGTATTTGAAACTAGCTTCTCTGTATACTTTGGAGGCGCCTCGTATATGTGCTGCTTCTGGGAGTAGTCCCAGTCGGGCGGAGGAAGATCAAATTCTGAGACATAGCCACCAGCGAGGTTAAGCTTGTCGAAGCTACCCTGCTCCATAATCATACCCTCGCTATTGAGTACAATCACATGATGACTGTAGGGTAGTCGTTTTGCTGTTTGGAAATGTATTAGTATATCTTATACATGGTAGATCCTAATTTGATTTGCGTACCTGACGACGAAGCAATCAGAACGGTTGTTCTGCATCTTTTGAGTAAACCGTTGTGACCAAGGAGACTATGCCAGATATGATTCTCAGTCTGGCCATCGAGCGCACTCAGACAATCATCCAAGACGATAATGTCCTTCTGGGCGTAAACCGCTCGTGCGAGTGACTTTCGACTGGTTAGTACTACTATTTAAGAAAGGCAGAATAGCTTTGTAGGTGGCTCACAATGCGTTGGCTCTGTCCTCCACTCAAAGCGATACCCTTGCTTCCAATCTGAGTTTGATCACCTTGAGGCAATTGGCGTAGATCATCGTCCAATGCGCAACTACGAATAACCGACGAATACCAACGCTGATCGAAGTTCGATACACCGATGATGCTCTCTTGTACTGTGCCATTCACGTGCCATGCGGTCTGTTCGCACATGGCGATCCGCGAAGATGACACCTGCACTGTGCCACCTGTAACCGGTAATTCACCTAGTATGGCCTTAAGTAAGGTTGACTTACCGCACCCTACAGGGCCCACGACCATGGTAACCTTCCCGCGCGGGACGATCATGTTGATAGCATGCAGAGTAGCTGCAGCTGGATTTGCCTTGTCCCACCAAAAAAATCCGTTTTCAATCACGATAGCTTGATTACCGAGAGAGCTTGTTTCCTTCACCTCTAGGGAAGAAGGTGGCTTGCGCGAGTTTTCTGAGCCTTGCTCGGAATTACTTTCCAGACCCGAGGCCCACACAACATTGCTGCTATGTGGGGATGTAAATTTGCGCTCGTCATTCTGGCGATCCATTGAGAGGAAATCCTGGATCCTTTTGAACGATCCGACGCCTCCCATGAGTGAAGATAATGCCATGATGAGCGAACCAAGAGGCTCGGTCAGCAATGTAAAGAGAGACAAAGAAGTGAACACAGTGGCTGTGCTCAAACCACCATTATCACCGTTTCGAGAGATAAGGGAGAATACTGCGAACGCTAAAATAGGCGACACGATGGGCGAGATGTATGCTGTCAGGTGTGAGTAGAATCATCCCTTTTTTTCGTCAGGAATACTCACAAAACCCCATAGTCCATATCAGGAGCTTCCTGAATTTTTTCGAGATGTTAAGTTCATCAATGCGCAGCTGTTGTAGATCACTTCGTAGAACTTCCGTAAGGCCGCCCATCTTGACGCCCTTCATTGAGTCAAGCATCGCACTGGTCGCTGCAATACGGCGCTCGATGGCTTCCAGCCAATATGCTTGCCTCTGCATAACTAGACTTGTTGCACACAGAGAGCCTGAAAGGGATACTGTAAGGTTATGAGTACTCCCCATTTACTTTTGGGGATGATGGTGATACATACCGATTGCAACTCCGATAGGAATCGCGCATGCGACACCTAATTTCCGCTCTAAAAGATACGTTGCGAGAGCAATCTCTATTATATTTGCCCAGATCTATAGTGCAGGATCAGCAAAAGTTTTCTTAGATCTTTCTGCATTGAAACACCAAAGCCCCCAAGATATGAGTAGGAACTCATTGCATGTCTTATTGATCCACGTACCTCGTGTGCAGTCTCCATACCAGTCACGATACGTTCCACGTCGGCACTCATGAGTGTAATAGACGAAGCGGCATCTACATGTACTAACGGGACTTCGGTCGCCTTGCTGTACAGCATCGAAATGAGACCTCCGCGGATCATAGTAATAAATCGAAAAGTCGAGTGCATATACTGTCCTGTTGATACCTGCGTTAAAGATTAGCGCACATCCCGTGAATGAGCGACCTAGCCGGTTGACTTACTGCGATGCCAACGAAGACTATGATGTATGCGCCGATCAGCCCGTAACCAATATTTCTCGTTTGACTTGATGTACTTTGCTGAGAGAACGTAACAGATCGATCGATTAGGAATGGCTGACAAAAGTTGAAGCCGATAAGTGCTAGACGAGGCGGTACGACAGCTAGTATGGGCCATTTTAGCTTGTTCAACGATACCAGCAAAAGTGAATGAGGGCCATGACTCCTCACTATAGGAGCAAGATCGTTAGTTAGTCACGAAATGCAACTTATTTGAGATAGGAAACCTACCTTGATTCCATGCCGTCTCTAATGCTTGATGCAGATAATCTGCTTGAAGAGGCTCGTCCAGGTGGAATAGGTCGTCAATACCGATGGCACTCGAAAATCCCTTGCTGAAAAGTTGATTAAGCCACCAAAATGAAACACTTTTGTAGATGCCACCTGTACTCTCTGTAGTACAGTTGCTATATTCTGGTAGCAGGACGCTCCGTTTCCCTCTAGCCTCAAAGAATGCCAGTACGACTTTGACAGCAAGACGTGTTGTAAATATGGTCGCAACAAGATCGAGCTGAGGAGTCAGGGAGTAACTGCGGGAGCGTGCGATGTCAAAAACCGAGGTAAATAGAAGGTAGACGTTGAGTAGAAACGATGGCTGAACGGTGTGCAAATGTTCGAAAAATGATAGAAGACCCAAAATTACTGCGCCAATAAAGTTGATGACAGCGGAGGCAAGACCTATACGATGCCATGGTGCGGGGATACTAGTCCATACTACGAGCAGGGTAAGTTCGAAGCCTGCGAACAGCACCCAGGCAACCTGTTGAGCGATCATTAGCATCTTTGCTGTAGTCATTACCGAAGGATCTTACCAGTTTCGTATACAGCAGCGAAGAACGTGACGTCTTGGATGGCTTTGTCCAAAGATGTGTTATTCGTACCGACGCAATGCTAAGAAGTATAGCTAAAGGCGCTATAGAAAGAAATGATTCAGTGAAGAGGAGAGTGAAATCGAACCCTCCTCGGCAGGCCGGTCCTGCCCAAGGACCGAAAGTGTCGTCCACAGACGCACAGTCTCGACTGATGCTCAGAGTCATTGAGTGCTTGAGAATGTCAAGTGATTTCCATTCATAGGCTGAATATTTGAGAGTAGAAAAATGGGCTCAAGACCTCATAGTCTGGCATCGACGGCAACTACGGTGCGTTGATGTCTTTCTGAGTGTCAGGCCACTGGTTAGCAGTGAGATAATTCCATAAAAGGCATAGGGCAATGCTTCGGCTTCCGAATTAACCCTTAAGGCTTACCGGATTGTTCGGAAGGTCAGTCTTAAAGTTAAACTTTCGAAAGCCAACAGGAAAGTGCGCTAACAAAGGGTATTGATGCACAGAACGATGCTGCTCGTTTATAATTACGTGGCCCATGGCCAGCGGAAAATGACGCCAAATCAATTTCCGACTGGCAGCGGCTCTACCAAATCTGCTATAGTACATAGTATACAGATCGTCTCAAGTTTTAGTCGCAGGTAGGATTGAGTGACTAGGAAATGATAAAAGTTTTAGCATCCCTGACAAGCCAACTGCAGGCAGTTGGAGGCGCAATGCAGCTTGCACCTTGTCATACTTGGCACAGGACCTCATCGGAGTGCATGCACTCCTCATGTAGGTGAAATAAGTAGAATTGGGTAGTGACGACTGATTGAAACCACCGTGCCCGCTTTTGGGGCTGAGGTTGAGGCGACGATCGATGTTACGCACTTCATTCTGCAGCCAAGCATTGAGCAATAGCGATTCTGGAACTAGACTCTCAACCTGATCTGCCACGCTCGGCTTGAAATCTCAGCCGCATCTCTATGGAAGTACTCTGATAGGAAACTTGGCTCTGAACAGTCGCACATGGATACGCAAATCAGGGTCGTCCATGGCATGCGATAGGTATTTGGATTTCGGATGTCAGACCATACACCAAGCTACGTATGACCCATTTCCCTCTACGTAGCCTTGTCTTCTGATCTATGGTGGCAATAGTCTTCCATGAATTGCTTTTGAAGATCGGTTCCTCCAACGCATAAGGTTCCGGAGGACGCCCATGACCACTATAACTGTCTGATATGGACACTGTTGTAGAATTTTTGCCGTGCTCAGACCATCCATGTACGTTCTAGTTGCCGTTTTCCTCTCGGTATATCACTATCGGTGCGCTTTTAATTGATGCTGAGGCCAATATTTGGAACAATAATGTGAAGCGTGTCACGGATACGAAACTGGCAGCACGTGCTCATCTAGCTGACGGCAATTTTGGTAATTTGTCCGAACGTGCATATCAACGTGCAGCTCAAGATTGAAGTGAAGGTCAACAAACAACAGTGTAGCGTAGGGAAGATAATCTGTCTAAAGCGGCCTATAACCCCCCCTAATCGTGAATGCGTTACCGTATGAATTTTATCCACCTACGTATGTGCATTGATTGCAGAGCGTCATTCAATGCTACGCAAGCATGTCAAGACATGCTCCATGGCATGTGTATGGGAGCATCTGTGCCGGATCGTTACTGTCGACGAAAATTTTACTTGAGTATCTACTTGGACCTGACTGCACGAGACTTTCTACTGAGTCGGGCATAAAATGAATGAAACGAGGCTCAAGCATCCGGGTCTCGACTTCCAAGTATAGGGCGGTTCGAAGGTCACTGCATGAACGCCAAGATCGGCTTAGATTTACATATCGGGCCGCGTGAGAACCTGGTTATGAAAGCCTCAAACTGAATAGCATATGCCGCTTACCTCATCAGGCGTTTACCGTATCCAAAGGCTGATTCACAGCCCAACGAAACTCGATGAAGATGCCTGATCTGCAGAGAAGTGTGGGTGGTCCGCCTACGACCTGCCAAGTTTCTGTATGATTTAGCGACACCGTATGTACATATCCATAGAAATTGACGAATTGAGAGGGTGCTGTGTTGGAACAGAGGAACTACTATGGTACATACTATGTAGATGTTGCTTACTGCGGGCCAATACAGAAGGCGCGAATGTGGTTCTTGCGATCCCGTATAGATAAATTAGAGGGCCTCACCATGTTTTGGGGGTAGCCTCGTCGAGCGAATTCCCCACATATGGCGCCCCTTCTGGGAAAACCGACGGCATGCAGCCATAATAGGCCGACAGAAGAACGCACCGTTCGCAGGGGGTCTTGACTTTCGGGAACGACAATTGTGGCGGCGAAACCAACACGGCACCCATGTGTGCAACCGGTTGGGTACGTACCATAGTACAATGCTGCTCGTCGAGGGGGGCTGAAAATGAGAATACTTTCGAATCTAGCGACCGGCCGGAAGGTTGAGCGCTCGCAGCATGAGCACGTGCGAAGGGAGGCTGACTATGTTCCCCTACATGCTTGCGTACCTATGTACATGGCATGCTGAATACAAGCATCCGGCGGGCGGATGTTAGCCTAGCCGCCTCCATGCAACGTTCTAGGCACGGCCTGTAATTAAATTAGCGACGGTTGTATTGCGGGAAGTTGGAACACAAGGCGAGTTGCTCCAGGAGACAAACCAAGAGACGTACTCAGCTGGCACCCCTGCAACGCGTTGCATGACAGCAGGTAGGTGACGACGTTGGCAGATGCATGAACATCGTCGCTTACTTGGGCCTCGTTTCGACTATTTGACGCGCTCTGCCTGGCCGGGCCCAGGTAACGGCTTATTCGCCGCCGTCACGTGTAGCGGCCTGCTAGCGCCCCGCTTTTTCGTTCTCTAGCGAGAGAACAGCAAGTCCACTGTCCACATTTGATCGAGTCCTCCTGTCAGCGCTCCACCAACACCCCTGGTACTGCCATTCAGAACAGCTGCCAGCACGAGTCGTCGCCCCACACGCCCCAATATAGCTGCGCTATCCGACCGCTTGCATGCTGCTCGTCTTGATTGGGATGATGACAGTGGCCCACCCCTCCAGGCCTTCCTCGTGGGGCGGCGTGGGGCGTTTCCAGGACTTGCAACGTGTAGCAACCCACATTCCCTGGCTTCTTGATTCTTGATTACGAAGGGATTCCTTGCTCTCGCCGGCCATACTACGCATGTATGCAGCCGTTTGCTTAGCGCTTCGCTTTTTGGAATCATGATTAATTGATTGATATTGATT
>Ga0182211_1000353_pt1 | contig 14715 bp, 6 predicted proteins | sample G5R1MG_20_FD_129660 | JGI IMG/M metagenome (GOLD analysis project Ga0182211, IMG submission 129660) | Switchgrass phyllosphere microbial communities from Michigan, USA - G5R2_MAIN_03OCT2016_LD1 MG | ecosystem: Host-associated > Plants > Phyllosphere > Phylloplane/Leaf | place: USA: Michigan... | reverse complement strand
TTTTGACCTGGTTGATTTTTGAGCTCGGCGGCTGGCTTCTCTGTTGGCCTATCCCCACCATGGACAAAGTCAATGATGCCCTTGAAGCTCTGGCGCTTTAGCCTCGCAAACTCGACTACGCTCCGTGGCTCTTTGGTCAGGCCGTCCTTGCCACGCTCATTGCCCAAGCCCCAGACCGAAGCCAAGTTGATGACATCGCTGGGTGCGCGGATACCGAGAACGGTCTTGGCTTCGGAGCTAAAGATCAAGCCCTTTCCTCGTGTGACACGTATGAGTTGCGTCGCGTTGCTGATGAGGTTGCGCTTGGCCAATGGATCGTTGGACATGATGCCCTGGCTGTAGCAGAGTTCAATCTTGATGCCACGTGCCAGCGCCGAGCCCAGCATAGGGAACTTGAAGTGCGTCTCGAAGCGTCGGGTTAGATCAAGGGAGATGATGTCGACGTCGAGACTCTGGCAGGCTTGCTGCAGTGTGCGCTCATCGGTTGGGCGGGCGGCGATGAGGTCATAATGCTGCTGCAACTGCGGGATGCGGAAGTTGGAGGCCGAGTCGGTCAGGAAGATGTTGCATCGTCGCAGGACGCGCAGGCGAGGGGACGTGGGGAAGGGGAGCGGACTTGGCACGGGCGAAGTCTGTGGGGAGAGTAAGCTCGGGAAAGGCAGTGAAAGCGCAACGGGGTGAAACAGCAAGGAGCGGCTCTCCACACGTACCAAGTCGGCAGGCAGCTTTCCCGAGTAGGTGTGGGTGAGCGCAACCACGTCGTATCCTACTGTATCGCGTCAGTCGACTGCCCTCATCCGGCCCGTAGCCGCAAGCCCTCACATTCGTCGAGAAAGGCGACGGTGCGCTGCAGCTCGCGCGTCGCATCCGTCCACGGCACATTGAGGTCGTGGAGCATTGTGCTGGCCGGCGAGACAGTCGCTACTCTTTGGTGGCGGCGGCGCCTGCGACAATGCTCACAGGTAAGTGGGTGGGTAGCAGCGGACGAGTCGAGGTGCGGTGGTGACAGGGACGGCGGACACGTGACGGGCCAGCCAGCCTTGGTGCCATCAGTTCACCCTAACCAACAGCAGATATCCGCGCACCACCATCCCCGCCGCTACCACCGCCTCTCCGTGCCGTCCATCGCGACAGCCTCCCTGAGCGCCTCTCCTACACAAAGGTAGCTGCTGTAGGCCTAGTCGCGCTGCTTGCGTGCCTGCTTCTGCGTCCCGCCAGTCTCCGCTTGGCCCCCCCACCCCTCGACGCGGCGAGCACAGCAGCTGGCCCCCGGCCCTACGCCCAGCACACACCTACCCAGCATACGCCCGTCTCGACCATGGCGCTCAACAATACCGGCGGCGCGACGAGCATCGCCCGCGTGTACGCCGAAGTCAACGCCAACATGCCCCGCCCCTACTGGGACTACGACTCGGTCAACATATCCTGGGGCGTGCTTGAAAACTACGAGGTGGTACGCAAGATTGGTCGTGGCAAATATTCCGAGGTGTTTGAAGGCATCAACGTAGTCAACTACCAGAAATGCGTGATCAAAGTCCTCAAGCCCGTCAAGAAGAAGAAGATCAAGCGCGAAATCAAGATTCTGCAAAATCTATCGGGCGGCCCCAACATCGTCTCCCTACTCGACGTGGTCCGCGACAACCAGGTTAGTGACGGCTCCGACTGGGTTGGCGACTGGGTAACAAGTCTCGCCTGCCGCTGTATGCGATCCCGTGGTGCTAACACGCGCCACCCTAGAGTAAAACCCCGTCCCTCATCTTCGAATATGTCAACAACACGGACTTCCGCACTCTTTACCCCAAGTTCCAGGACTACGACGTGCGCTACTACATCTTTGAATTGCTTAAGGCCCTTGACTTTTGCCATAGCAAAGGCATCATGCACCGTGATGTCAAGCCCCACAACGTTATGATCGACCATGAAAAGCGCAAGGTAGGGTTTTGTTGTTGCGCCCTGCCAAACAATGCTAATAGGTACAGTTGCGACTCATTGATTGGGGTCTCGCTGAATTTTACCATGCCGGCACAGAGTACAACGTACGCGTTGCGTCGCGGTACTTCAAGGGGCCGGAACTACTCGTTGATTTCCAAGAATACGACTACTCACTCGATATGTGGTCACTCGGCGCCATGTTCGCCTCGATGATCTTCAGGCGGGAGCCCTTCTTCCACGGCAACAGCAACTCGGATCAACTGGTCAAGATTGCAAAGGTCCTAGGCACCGAGGACCTGTTCGACTATCTCGACAAGTACGACATAGAACTGGATGCCCAGTACGACGATATTCTTAGCAGGTATCCGAAGAAGCCTTGGCACTCGTTCATCAATGCCGACAACCAGAGATTTATCAGCACCGATGCCATTGACTTCCTTGACAAGTTGTTGAGATACGACCATCAGGTAGGTCTTGCTCTACCTGGTAATAGTACGAGGGTAGACTAACAACGGCCAGGACCGACTCACAGCGCAAGAAGCCATGGCACACTCATACTTTGCACCCGTTCGACAAGCTGCGCAGCAGAACAGCGCCACGGCATGATTGATACCCACTTTGCATAATTAGATGTTATGCAACCTACAACAACAAATTCCAATACCTTACAACGCCACACTCGACCACATGTCTTTGCGCGATGCAATCGAGGCCTCTCTCAGTTGACCGTGCTCTGCATACTCCGAGGATGGCCTGATCATCCATTTCAGCCATGAGAATAGAGCTCGCGAGTGATGCAACATTGGCTCCAGGCCCCTTGTCTTGGATAATCGTTGTTGGGGCATGCTTAGCCTCAGGCGACTACACATTCAAGGAATTTAGCTTTGGGACATGTCGATGAGTGATGGGTCAACTAGATGTCTGTCTCTATATACCCTGGAATTGCCCCTACATGATGTTGACTCTGAGTGTGATGTCTGCTTACGTACTTCGTCTATCTGCCAGTGCCAAGATGGAATGCGCCGATGCAAGTGACGGGGCGTGCCTATCCCGTATGATAATTTTCTTTGAAAAGACTCTACTTACAGCAAACGGCCTGTGCTTCCCTGGATTGCACATACATGTTCTCTGCGTTGAGTTCAGCTCATTGTTTGCGCGACTAGTAGGAAGAAGGCGTCTGTGCACGAATTGGTGATCAGCTAACGTGAAGGTGGGGTACGCGCTTTGTGACTCCCAGCAGTGCCCGCACTTGGTATAATTTATGCTCTCCCGCGTCATCTTGGTTGGGGGAAGACAGCTTCCGACCACGCAATTTCGCCATTCCTTTTGCTTCTGCCCGCCTGCACTGTTTACACGCCAATTGCGACTGTATCACCCCACCCCTCTCACCAACGCGGAGCGCGACTCTACCGCAACCATGGCGCTCAATGCTTCGTCGCACAACGCCACCGGCGAAAAGACCACTGCCAACACTGCCCCTCCTCCAGCGCTGAGCGGGGACATAAAAAAGGACATCATGGCCTCGGCAAATGCAGAGGGTACCGGCCAGTCTGCGCCCGGCCGAGAGAATGAAAAGGGTGTAGAAAAGAAGGAGAAGTCAGCCAAGGAACTTGAGAAGGAGCGCAAGAAGGCGGAGAAGGATGCAAAGTTCAAGGCCAAAAAGGCAGCCCAAGCTGCACCTGACGCTGCCAAAGGAGGCGCGCCTAAAGAAAACAAAAAAAAGAAGGGCAAGGAGGAGGAGCAGCTACCTGAATATGTTGAAGAGACACCCAAGGGAGAGAAGAAGCGCCTTAAGAGCCTCGACAACCCTTTTACCAAGGCATATATCCCTAAAGTTGTCGAGTCAGCATGGAGTAGGTGGTCTATATGCTGCCACAGAGTCACAGTGCACTGACATCAGCCAGATGACTGGTGGGAGAAGGAGGGTTTCTTTAAGCCCGAATTTCAGGCGAATGGCGACGTCAAGCCGGCCGGGAACTTTGTCATCCCTATTCCTCCGCCCAACGTCACAGGAAAGCTCCACTGCGGGCATGCGATAGCCACATCTCTGCAGGATCTCATGATACGATGGCACCGCATGAAGGGCTTTACAACACTATACCTACCTGGCTGCGATCACGCTGGAATTGCCACACAGAGCGTCGTCGAGAAGATGCTCTGGCGACGAGAAAAGAAGACGAGATATGACCTCGGCCGGAAAGCCTTCATTGACCGGACAATGGAGTGGAAGGAAGAGTGTAGGTCAGGGTATTGCTCTTGCGTAATTCGTGACTAAACAATGCTGCCAGATCATCAACATCTTACACATTGCTTGAAGCGCATGGGCGGTTCATTCGATTGGACTCGCGAGGCCTTTACCATGAATCAAGACCTTTCCAGGGCTGTCACCGAGAGTTTCGTCAAAATGCACGAAGACGGTCTAATTTACCGATCGAACCGACTGGTCAACTGGTGCGTCCAACTCAACACCGCTTTGTCAACCATTGAGGTGGATAACAAAGAGCTCACTGGCCGGACCGTCCTTGACGTCCCTGGATACGAGCGCAAAGTTGAATTTGGTGTCTTGACACACTTCAAATATGCCATTGACGGCACAGACGAGTTCATCGAGATTGCAACTACGCGTCCGGAGACCATGCTTGGCGATTCTGGGATCGCTGTCCACCCTAAAGATGACCGATACAAGCACCTGGTTGGAAAGAAGGCTAAGCATCCGTTCGTTGATCGCCTTATGCCCATTGTTGCAGATGACTACGTCGATCCCGAATTCGGTACTGGTGCTGTCAAGTTGACCCCTGCGCACGATCCAAACGACTTCAATCTTGGCAAAAAACACAGCCTGGCCTTCATCAACATTCTCAATGATAATGGCACCATGAACAAAAACACAGGTCGATTTGAGGGTCAGAAGCGGTTCGACGCTCGCTACACCGTTGTCGAGGCGCTCGAAAAGGAGGGTCTCTTCGTCAAGAAAGAGGAAAATGCAATGAAGGTTCCGATTTGCTCGAGATCAGGCGATATCATTGAGCCCATTATGAAGCCTCAATGGTGGATGAAGATGGACAGCCTAGCGAAGCCGGCGATCAAGGCTGTGGAAGATGGCGAGATCAAGATTCGACCTGCTTCTTCCGAGAAATACTACTTACACTGGATGAACAACATTCAAGACTGGTGCCTATCTCGACAGCTTTGGTGGGGCCACCAAATTCCTGCATACTTCGTCACCATTGAGAGTGACGATGTGGAGCGGAGTGAGGAGGAACTTTGGGTTACAGGTCGAACAGATGAAGAGGCTAGCGAAAAGGCCGCGAAGAAGTTCCCTGGCAAAAAGTTTACGCTAAAGCGGGACGAAGATGTTCTTGACACCTGGTTCTCATCCGGACTATGGCCTTTTAGCACACTGGGCTGGCCAAAGCAGACAGCCGACCTGGAGAAGCTCTTCCCTACTTCTGTCCTTGAGACCGGTTGGGACATTCTGTTCTTCTGGGTTGCCAGGATGATCATGATGTCTCTCAACCTAACCGGAAAGGTGCCGTTCAAAGAGGTATATTGTCATTCCCTGATCCGGGACTCAGAGGGTCGCAAGATGTCCAAGTCACTCGGAAATGTAGTTGACCCTGTTGACATTATGGACGGTATTAGTCTACAGAAGCTGCATGACCAGCTGCGTGCGGGTAACCTTGACCCCAAGGAACTGAAGACTGCCGAAAAGTATCAAAAGACTGCCTTTCCGCAAGGCATACCAGAATGCGGCGCTGATGCCCTACGAATGGCCCTCATTGGTTATACCACAGGAGGAGGTGATATCTCGTTCGATGTCAACATCATTCATGGGTATAGGAGATTCTGCAATAAAATCTATCAGGCGACAAAGTACGTACTTGGGCGCTTCGGGGATCTTACTCCGCGTGCCAAGATCGAAAAGTCTGGAAAGGAGTCACTTCCTGAGCGATGGATCTTGCACAAGCTCACAACCTCCGCCAAGAGGATCAACGAGCACTTGGAGGCGCGCGAATTCTCGCTCGCGACGCAAATCGCGTACAAGTACTTCTATGAGGTAAGTGGTGTAAACGCGGATCAGTGTGCGACCTTACTAACAAACGATATAGGCCTTGTGTGACACATATATCGAGAACAGCAAAGCAATCTTCGATGAGGGAAGTGAGGCCGAGAAGGAGAGTGCGAAGCAAACGCTGTACACCGCCATCGAAGGTGGTCTCACCATGATCCACCCCTTCATGCCTTTCCTTACTGAGGAGCTCTGGCAGCGTCTGCCACGCAGAGAGGGCGACAAGACGCCTTCCATCACCGTCGCATCGTTCCCGCAATACAACCAGGACTTTGACGACGAAGCAGCCGACGCCGAATATGAGCTCCTTGTTGACAGTGCAAAGGGCCTCCGCTCCCTGACTGCAGAGTATTGCATCAAAGAAGGTGCAACAACCTTTATTCAAGCCCTCAACGACAATACACACTTGACTCTTTCATCGCCAACCTCTCTCCCATCAATTCGATCCCTCGCCGGCAAGACCGTCTCTGACATCAAGATCCTCTCGCCATCCGACGCAGTGCCTACTGGCTGCGCGGTGCACACCATCGGCTCCTCTGCCACAGCGTACCTCGACGTTAAGGGCCGCATCGAGATTGAAAAGGAGATTATCAAAGCGCAAGATCGGCTCGCCAAGGCGAATGACACGATTTCACGACAGAAAAAGATTATGGACAAGGAATGGGAGGAGAAAGTCAGTGATGTGGTTAAGGAGCTAGAGAGTGAGAAGTTGCGGGCTGCGGAGCTTGAGGCGAAGAACTGGCAGGCGAGTATCGAGCAGTTTCAGAGTTTGAAGCTGGAGTAAATTAGTGGAACGTAGTAGAGAGGTTGGTCCAAGGTCGCGATGAGGATAGAATGATTGGGTTGAGATGGGATAGTGCAGTACCTATCACTGAAGATGGTATTCCCCATCAAGATCCTTCGCATCCAACATACCTAGACTAAAGACCTGATTGAAAAGCCATCCATGTGCAACTCCTCGACCACCGTCTTTCCTCATTTGACGAAGCCGAGCCTTTCACTTTTGTAGCGGTGGAGCTGGAAGATGATGATTGCATTCAATGAAAACAAAAATTTCACAGCCACTTATTTCTACAGACGCATCGCGAAAAAAGGTAGTTACTATGGCGTGGGTAGCTTATCAATGAATCCATCGTCTTCTCGCACGGCTCAACCCAATCGAAAAAACGATTTAAACCGCCCTCTGCCGCCCCTTCCCCTTGCGCCTATCCTAGCTCTCTGTAAGCGCTCCCACATAAGCGATTCCCTACAATCCACACACACACACACACAGAGAGAGAGAGAGAGAGCGCGCGAGAGGGAGAAAAAAGAGGGAGAAAAAAAGGAGATGGCGCGCTAAGCCCAAGATCCAACAAGGGAGAAAATCCAACTTCTCCCGCTCGCAAAACTCGCAGGATTCAAAACGCCTGCATCCCAAAAGAAAGAAGAAAAGACACGTTTCCTCCCATGCTTTACGTATAGAAAAAGGGTACAATGAGCACATGGCAAAGAGTTGGGGAACACAGAGGGCTGGGCAAGAGAAGAGACCAGGGAACAAGGGTAGTAGAAGTAGTAGAAGTAGTAGTAGAAGTAGTAGTTAGTGTAATAGCTAGAAAGGAGAAGAGTCAAGTCTCATCTAGATGAAGATATCCAGCTCATGTCTTCTGACGTCCTCTTCTTCGAATACAGGAAAAGCAGGGACCATGGAGTCTGCATTCTGCACATATGCGTCGTTGTAGATGCGCCAGTAAGGCTGTCGCACCTTCCGGGCGGGGTGAAAGAGGCCGGCCCAGACATAGTTCATGACAAGGGGAGTGCCTACGGCCATGCGGATGCCCTCAATGGCCTCCACGATTCGGTCAATGACGTGAGGGCTGGTTTCGAAGAGATTGGGCCAGAGGAGGTTGAGCAAATGGATCATGGCGTCTTCGCAGTCTAGACCGACGCAGCCGAGGGCTACGTGCTTGACGACCGAGGCAGCGGTCTGGCGATGCACCTGGTCTCGGTCGATGAGGGCATCTTCCAGGAGCGGTGTGATGGCGTAGACGTAGTCCTTGGCCATTTCACCAATGTACTCAAACATGAAGGAAAGAGACTTGAGTACACCGTTCTGCACGTTAAGTTCGGGCACGCGGTACTCGTTCATCAGGGCGGGCAGGACCGTGAAAGGTGCGCAAGTTTCTGCGACAATGCCAATGGCAACAGCGGTACAGACACGAGACTGACGCTCCTGGACACGAAGATTACCGAGGAGGGTAGCTAGCACATCTTGAGGCCCGATAGCTTTGGCAATGTAACCGAAGGTGTTGTTGGCAGCACGTCGAATTCCCTTCTTGTGTGCCTTGAGCATGTCCAGAAGTTCGAAACAGATGCGCATCCATTCTCGGGGGTTGACGTAATTAGCTCCTCGATCGGCAATACGACCGACTAAATCAATCGTATTCTCCTGCACCTTTTCGTGGCGATTACGGAGAATGGGCGTTAGGCGGGGTAGCAGATCTTTGATGGGTGGTTGCATAGCGTGCAGACCAACGACAGTAACGATGGCACGCAGGGCACCCAGAATCGAACCAAGGACTTCAGGGTACTCTTCACCAAGATATTCGTATAGGGCTTGTGCGAGCTTGATAAGCTGTGGATCTTCATCACACTTCTGCATCACGAATGTGATACGGGAGATCAGGTCTGCTGCTTGCTGTCGCACGGTAGCAGATTTGTTGTTGAGGCGTGCGAGCACGGTAGCAACGATCTGCGGCAAATATGTCTTCGTACGCTCCCCAAGTGCATTGACGACCGTGGCAAAACCATCAATAACAATAGGGTCTTCGATCGTTTGATCCTGGAAAGCGACGAGCACGCCATCAATGAGCTGCTCCTCCAGGCGCTGGTCAACGTCGTGAGCACCAAGTGTGCTAATTACTTTGTCGACAGTCTCGACCGTCATCTTGCGGTATGCCTCGTTCTCATCCTTCATGTTGTTAACGATACGGCCAACAATCTCAGCCACACCGGCTTTCTGCGCCAGATCGACAGTGGTGTCGACGACCTGCCGATAGTTTCGCTTATCAAGAGCCATTCGCCGTACCCAGAAGTGCTTGAAAAATTCTGGCAGGACATTGTCTTTGAGGTAGACGGGAGTGACACCCGCTGTGTTCGAGCATTGTGAGACCACCTTCAGCACCACCTTCTTCATCTCTTCATCAGGCGACTGAAATTCCCGGATAACGATTTCCATGATCTGGCTTGTGTAATAGTTGGAATACTCCTCGTCCATGAGCGGGATGACATAACCAACGGCCTTGAGAAAGGATGCAAGAGCCTTGCCGCGCTGGCGACGGGCTCCAGTCCAAAGAGGATTGAGAATGTCGTCAAACGATTCGATACCGTAGGGGCTTGCGGCTTCGGCTAGAGCAGCCAGCGCAAGTGCTGTAACCATGCGAACTTTGGGTTGCTCATCGTTCAAGTTTTCACCGATACACTCGACTAGTCCCTTCAGGTGGGGTAGAATAGCACAGCCCATCAGAATGGGAATCTGCTGAACAATCTTGACACCCGTGTGACGGGCGTGCCATGACTTCTTGGATCTGCAAACAGCGCGTAAGAAGGGCAAGAGTGCTGGTATACCGAGCGCAGATGCAACGACAGCGAACGCTCGAGCCGTTGTGTTCCGGACATACTCGTCTTGATGATCGAGATCGGGACGCATGGTACTGATCATATGCGCCAGACCGGCCGCCTTTGCCAGGTTTGAGATGATCTCGCGACCTTCGACACGAGCGTAGTAATCTTGGTCGATCAGGAGCGGTTCGATGACGACCAGGATCTTGTGAACATATGGCCTCACCAGATCATCGAGCTTGTACAGTACGCGATCAATGACCTTGACGAGCAAATGTCGCTCTTGGTCCTCTAGAGTGCGCTCCATCAACAGCGGGAGGATCTGGTTGAAGAGCGCCCCAGCACCAAATTGGCGGGCATTGTCTGTCAATTGTCGAAGAGCCGTCTTTCGCATGGGTGGTGTGCCGTTCTTGACTTTCAGCAGGAGCCGCATGATCTTGCGTTCTTTGAGCTCCTCCACGGTCATTTCATTCTCGTCGGCACCATCTGTGAGCTTGCCAAAGTACTTCATATCTTCGTTCTTGAAGAACTGTAGGTCGCCAACACCTGGGATCTCTGTTGGTAGCTGCTTGCCCATTGCGGCCAAGCTGCTATCTGCCTCGGGGAGTAAGAAGCCCTGATATCCTGTAGGCAGCGCGGGCATGCCGACTGGACGCCGGACTGGCTCGTACCCGGGGGGCGCCTCCAAGACTTTATAACCTTCGGCTTCACCAGGAAGCATCACGTCGAGCTGCTCGTCGGACAGGGGCGCGTTGCGGCTTGAGATATCGGTGCCGAAAGCGAACGGCGCTGGCATGGGGGGGTGAGCCCCATTCGCAGTAGGGGCAGCAGCCGGGGCGGTTGCGGGTGCCACTGCCGTCGTGTCCCAACGCGAGCGCACTGGTGCCGCATCTTCGGCGGCCTTCTCGGCTTCTGGCGCTGTCGAGCCCCATCGTGATCGCTTGTTTCCGTCGGGCTCTTCCTTACCCTCGCCCTGGACTGGTGGAGCCTGCTCATCCGTGGCCTCATCCCAGCGTCTTCGCTTGCGCTTCTTCTCCATGGGCGGTGTCTTGTCGCCAGTGACTGCCGGGGCGTCGTCTTTGAGCGTGGGTTTGTGGTCGAGAACGGCGTTGGCACCCGCCTTCTCCTTCTCTTCGATCAGGCGCTGCACACGCGCCTCCTCACGCTCGAATTCGCGTTGCTTCATGACATCCTTGTACGACTGACCGCCTTCCTCGCCGTCCTTGGCAAAGGGGTCGGCGCGTGAGGGGGAAAGGGCGCGGTCGAAGCGCCGCCGTTGGTAGTCGGTCTCGCGCGAAGCAATCTGGGCCTGTTTCTCGCGACTGTCGAGGATGTCGGCCTCGCCCGCGTCGCCTTGGTTGAACTCGTTGAGCATCTCCTTTGAGGCTGTGTACTGCCCGACAAGGCTCCTCCCGTTCAGCTGCACGTCCTCCATGTCGTCGTCCTGGTCGGCAACGGCGATGGACGTGTCATAGCCGTTGAACTTGTCGCCGCCATTGCCGCTGTACAGGTCCTTGTCAAACGCCTCGTTGAGCGACACCTTGCTCGACGTGTTGGCGTCGGCGGCACCGCTGGCCTGGGGTTTTTTGCCTGCGCGCGGTCCGGCCATTATGCTGCAGGGCGAGTGTCGGTGGGCGTGGGCGAGGGGATGGATGACAGCGTTACGTTCAAAGTTTCGAGATGCACAGCTTGGCGGTCACGTGCCGGCGCGCGACGGCTCCTCCCGTTGCACGCAGGATCGTTCAATGGGGAGGAGGAGCATTGGATTCTCCGATCATCTGTGCATGACACTACATGGCCTGGCCCGGGGCATAGACAGGAATCGCAAAACGCTGTCTTGGTCCGGCAGCTGGACACTCGGTATCTACTTAGGTACTATGTGTATGTGTGCGGTGAACTAACTAATGGATCCATACGAAGCAAGGGTTGGATGCGGTGCAAAGGCTCCATTACCAGCCTCCATTACCAGCCTTCATTACCAGCCTCCATTACCCAGACAACGAAGCCGATGGAAATGAGAACCCCGCAGAATCAAATCGAGGCTCGGTACCCGTACACATACTGTTAAGATCAACGCACCGAGGATTGCGATCTTCCCACGTCTCCACCGGTCAGGCAATGTCTTTCCACGTCGAAGCTGCCGAGAACACTGTTGCCGTCCTGGGTCTTGTTGCCTCGGGACGATGTCCATGGCACCGGGCAGTCAATGTCTCAAGGGCCGTCTCAACGAGACAGTGCCGTTTGCGGCGGGCGGCGGATCGCGTGGGGCGGCGGCAATACACCGCATTCGCAAGGCAGTGCACGACAGAGGCGGAGTGCATCATCCGACCAGCATCGCATCAGGAAGCGCCACAGCACTTCGTCAGCATTGCAGTTCGTAATCCGACGAGAATAGGGCACCCATCCCGGCTCGCTCGCCTGTAATCCGCAATCAAGTCATCCGAATCCTTCCCTCGCTTCTAAAAATATCCCCCCTCCCCTAACAATCGGCGCCCTCGATGACGGATGGAGTCTGCATGCATGTGTGGGAGACGGGCTAACGGCTGTTCGCGCTGCGGCGGAGCATGCTTGCGAGGCTTGAAACGGCGAGATTGTGGGGTTACACGGTCGGGCTCCGTCGGTATCTTATTTGCGTCGTGTTGATAGAGGACGCTGTCCCACGTCGTCGTTGCGAGGGGATCGGTCCTACATTCCGGCTCTGCCGTCCACGTACTGCTCGTGCCCTCCGTTATATCTTTCTGCTGTGCTCCGTCTCCGATCCTTGGGCCGTGCTGTTCGTCCTGGCTGCTGCTGTTCCCCTTTCCATTTCTTTGCGCTTTCAGCTGCGCGCTCCCGCCATGGCGGCTGTGGCGCAGAGTCGAATCCAAAATGACGTACATCCGCTCCTCCGACACCCCAAGCCAATCAAGAGAGACCCCGTCAAGGCTCAACGCATGCTGGGGCTCGTTGCCGACTCGGAGGAAAACGCAAGGGAGATACAGCGCGAGAGATCCGTTACGACAAGATGGCTCGAAAGGCCAATGTACGAGCACCTAGAGATTTCCGATGTCGACTCAGAAAGGGACGATGCTGGTGCTTTGCCAGCACATGCCAAGCACTATCAACCGGGGCAAGAAGCGAAGGGGGCAGAGCAACAAGAAGAAGACAGTGATGCAGACCTACTCGACCGCTGGACAAACCCGGATCGGCCCATCTCCATTGGATCGCAGGCTACCCAAGCCATCGTACAACCCAAAACATCACTCGCCACATCCTTCGCAACGAAACTTGTACTTCCGCAGGACTGCCCCCAGCCGGTATTGCACGATGTGCAGCACTTGCTGTCGCCAGAATGGACGGCTTCACCCTCGAGTATGAGCCCGAAAACGATCGCTGGACGATTCACCTCCCACCACGACCCCAATCGAACGTTGAGCACCGCTTCATCTACCAGTAGCTCAGAGTCCAATCAACAGTCGCAGACATGGGCAGGCTCGACAGCTCATGCGACATCACGTATGCGAGCAGAACGCCCTGTTTCGTTCCAACCTCAGAGCTCCCAGGCTCTTGGAAGCCCCCGGGCATCGCAACGACCACGGCCAATCTCTTTCGCAACATACCACCAGAAGAACCGCTCAGGTACGAAAATAGCTTCCTCGCGAGGGCTACGAAACAACAGCTATCCCAACTTTTCGAGACCGCAGACAGGCATCGCCGCAAGAGCCATTCCTGGGGAGCATATGGAGAATGACACGCTGTACCAGCGCTTTGCGGACAAGGAAGTCGGGCCACCCTCGCCCACATCGCTCGTTCCAGAAAAATCGGTACCGGCTCCCATGCAGTGTTCTGAGCATGAGGAAGAAATGGAAATCGGGAAAAAGCCAAGAAATAGATGGTCGACGATTCCAGAGACCTTCAAGAAGCTTGCAGCAAGACGAAGATCATCTGCAGCGGCGAATGCACCACCGACTCTCGAAGGCACGGTCGATAACGTACGCAAGCTCAACCTGACGGAGGAGAACCTTGCCTCTTATGAGAAAGATGTCTGCCATGCTACAAGCATCTTGAAAAACCGTCTCTCGGCAATCAACCTGATTCCTACACCTACACATTCCCCAATGTATACTGATCCTCCGCCCCAAATAACAAGCAGCTCTAAGCAAATGGCACCTCTCCCGCTGCCATTTGCTCCTTGGGCAGACGGACCGCCTAGCCCAGCTGCGACCGCAGACCGCCGCCGAAGCTCTGGACAATTATCACTATCCCCAACCAGAAATCCCTGTCTGCACCGTCCATCGGTAGAAGTGGTACCTCAAATCCGGCCTGCCTCCCTATACTCACACCGCAGCAGCGTCGCCCTCTCCTCACCACAAGACACAACCACACACCAACATTCCCCTACCTTTTCCGCCTCCGTCACTCCCCGCATGACTTCCAGGCGGGGAACGCCGATTCCCGATCCGACATGCATTCTCTGCAAGACGTCGAAGCCATCTTACGAGTTTGTCGATCGCCGTATCACAGCTAATTGTTGGCATGAGCCTGCAACTTGTTTTCCCTGTATGCAGGCGTGGCTACACAATGCCATTCAAATGCAAGGGTGGGATAGGTGCGCGTGTCCCGAATGCGGAGAGGCGATGAGCCATGAAGAGGTGGGGGCTTTTGTGCAGTTGGCGAGACATGTACGCTGAGGTCGATCGCGCCGTGGGACATTTGGATATGGGAATTCACGTCTGGATGGTGCGAAATTTCACACTCACGGACTTCTTCTTGTCTTGATGCATTCCAAAGTGACTCGCGCATCATCACCTACACAATAGAAACAGATGGCCAGCCCTTTTCGGTGCTGGGGGGCTACTTCCCTCGTAGGAAGAGAGGCGGAGAAAAAAAACAGCTTGACTACAACGTAGGCAGGCGAAGCACAATGAAAGAGTAGTATCCACCTATTTTTATCGTAAGATTGACTATCCATCGTCATGCATCACATCTCCCGTGTTACCAGCTTGTACCAACGGCTGAAGCGTAAACGGCATGTCGGCATGCGTAGGTTAACATACAAGGAGCGCATGAAATTCATTTTCACTGTTGGTGACCGTATTGTGGTGTACAGAGAGGGCACTGACCAAGAAAGAGCTGTC
>Ga0182211_1000352_pt1 | contig 14727 bp, 7 predicted proteins | sample G5R1MG_20_FD_129660 | JGI IMG/M metagenome (GOLD analysis project Ga0182211, IMG submission 129660) | Switchgrass phyllosphere microbial communities from Michigan, USA - G5R2_MAIN_03OCT2016_LD1 MG | ecosystem: Host-associated > Plants > Phyllosphere > Phylloplane/Leaf | place: USA: Michigan... | reverse complement strand
TAACTATTTGCCACAAAAACTTTAATGTCTGCCCATCCCCCCCCCCCCACCTCCCCCGTTTCAACCAAACCGGAAAGGTCGCAATCTTGCCTCTACGCTCCCTCGCTCACCACCTCTGTCTCCCGCTTGGTCCGCTTGGTCTGCTTGGTCCGCTTGGTCTGCGTGATCCGCTGTTGGAGACCGCTATTTCTTTATTAGTCTATGTATCTTTAGGTATCGACTTGTTAGAACGGACCTAAAGCATATGCTTCCAACGCTTGGGGCTTTCTGTATCTGAATTCACTCGCGACAAAGCCTATCATTCTGGCACCTCGAGCTGGTTCCTCTAATCGCGCAGCGGAGATTTCGCCCGGATGTATTGGCTACATAATGTTAGTTATTTCTCACATCGCTTGTAGTCATGTGCATTACCGTCTTGTCGTGTGGATCCCTGGTTAATGCCTGGCGGAGGCAATAGTTATGGATCGCTTCGAATTGGTTCGATATTGTCGTCCGGTCCACAATTGGATCGCTGATGAAATTAATTTATAGACGCACAAATCGTAAAGCATTGGTTACTATACCGGCCGAACTGTTGTTCAAATGAGGGCGACCTTCGGGCCGCATCCCAGGCAGTCCTCGCCATGTCGGCGCACTCGCGGTAGGCCGATTGTATGTATACTCTATAAGTAATCTCTTGTCTATTATTTCCTGAAGGCAAGGCACTGGCAACGGAAGCCAAAGCGACCACGGAGAAAATTCCAAACTTCATGGCGTGCAGGTGTTTGCTTGGAAGACTGAGTCCGGTTCAAAGGTAGGATAAAATGGATGATGAGATACTGTCTGCTCTGAGGGGGGGAACAGCGAATTTATTTGGCTATGCCTACAACATGGCTGCAACGCGGGTCTCCAAATATACATCTGAGACCATTTTGAATGGTGTTTCGAACACAGGTTTAACGGAAACCCGAGTATGCCATGGGATAAATCACGCATCTGTTGGCCATTGACGCGTCGTTGAATGGAAGAGACTACCCAAAAAAAAAGCGGATACAAGAAAAAATATTGGAAAATTGAAGAACTGGATGTCTAGACTACTATACTACTATATATGTACTATGGTCTATACCAGAAGGAATATCCCTAGCCGCCGAGGACGGGCCTATATAGGGATTCTTGAGGATCGCGACTATACCTAGTTGAGTAGAATACAGTACTCTAATATAGTTGATTATCAATTTAGAATATCAGGTATAATAGCGTTCTAGGCCTTCTATACCTGCTGTTAAAGGTTATGATAGCTATACTTATACCTACCTACCTCAACGTTAAGGGCTAATGATGTGGAGCCAGGGGAGCTTGTGGATCGGGGCACCGGATTGCAAGAAGTGCATTCAATAATCGTGTAACAGCTACCGAGTAGGGTACCTATGGTGGGTTTGTATAGGTATATAGGATGTTGCCACTGCACTGCAACTGCCATGCCCAGCTATCACCTTCTGGCTTGCCGTGTTGTCAAGCCTGGGGCCCATCACACATCAGCTAAGGGTAAATTTATTTACTAGCAGGATTACAAGAATACTATTTCCTATATAAATTCCTATAGAGTATAATACCATCCTAAATCTATAGTAGGATACGGGCTAACCTGGCCTCTGCGCAGATAAGTGTTACACACTAATTTCCGAGCGACTAGGGACATTCCTTCTGGCATAGACTATAGTATACCTATATATTTATGCGCGCACAGACGTCCTTCTCGCTTACGCGGAAGGGTGCTGTTCAGTCCTGTGCGTGCAGAGCACGATGCTTTGCATACCGGTTTATTCCGTACAAAATGGTGTACGGACAGGTTTAAAGATGACATTTTAACAGAAACCCGAGTATACTATGACATGAACCACTCATGTAGTAACTATCACCGCGTTGTTAGATACTATACCAAATAATAATCGATAGAGGATCTAGATATTTACTATGTACTATATGTAGGACAGACACCTAATTATAACCAGTAGGTATATTAAGTACACCCAGAAAATAACTTACTGTGGACCTAAAGCAATTATATATAGACATAACTGCCGTAACTTTTCGGGCCGATCAGACCGGATTTACGGTAGGTCATGTTGGCCTGGGCGGGGTCGCTGTCCAATCATAATAATAATAACAGAGGAATCTGAGATGTTTTTTGGGGATACTGTTTCATTCTCTTATCCCGGTCTAGGCACTACTTGTACCATTTAGGAGTCAGTAGTCACCCTGGTTGTCAGACGTGGTGTCAATCCCCACCGCGCCCGCAAGACCAAAAGGTTAGCAATCTTCTACCAAGTTAGATGATCGTTAGATTGAATAGTACCTATGCCCAAACAAGGGCCACTCTGGGCCTGTCTTAGCTCACAGGGCCCTCGGGATCCCGTGGCCTAACACTGGTCGCCGAAACAGGAATACCATAGGAGCGGGGGATTGTTTTTAATCGAAGAAGACTGTGCGTAGCACTATACAACAGAGGAGAATGGTCTACAGCTTCAAGGGATGGGTTTGAGGTTGTAGGCTACCTCTTGTGCTGTGTCGCTCCTGCACCGCTCACTGATGGAGCCTTCCGGACACCGTGTTAGGCCTATTGCCTTGGCTCTCTTGCTGTGAATAGACTACTGATGGAGTCCTGCTGAGGATCCCCAATCCTTTAATACACTCATTTGGTGATACACCCGCCTTCTGCGTCTCTGGGCCTTTGGCCATAGCATCTTGTTCCTGATATTCTTTTAGTAGTAGGGGATAGGACTACAACTACTGTGCCAACCAAATTGCATGTTCATTTTAAGCATAAAGACTGGAGCTGAACTCGAATAAACACCCTTAAGGAGTTTATAAATAGGCGTTTAACTAGTTCAATCAATTGATCACCCTGATGCTAATCCCTTCTCTACCGCGCTTGCTCGCTTGAACCAATATCAGATAGTTGTAGACTCGCCCAGAATATACTCGTCGGCCCTATTCCAATCCTTTTTCTTTTAAATAGATAGCTGTTCTTTTGTTAGCTTGTATCCCTGTAGGCACAGAATTATTAGGACCGACCTTTAGCATAGGCAGCGTGTACCCCACTGCCATAAATACCATTCATGTTCCCAAGACTCTCTATCAGACTCATAGTTACATCTCTATTACCAGATTTGCGGGAGAGCATAGGCCACCGAGTCTTTCCTCCAACAAAGAATTCTGCCTGAGTTTCTTTATGCTGCATGATATTAATTATTTCTATTATTATGGGGTGATAGGTCAACGAACTGGGTTCTCGAATAAGGCTATACGCATCGATAGGCAATGTTGAGCGATATCGTGAAGTTGTTTCGGTACATTCCTAGCAGATCTCGAAGTTCTAGTAGGATTTAGTATATAGAAGCATATAGGTATTAGTCTCAAATCAACATACCCAAAATACTTTTCTAATAATTCTTCATCTGTGTTATTCGCAGCATAAGAAGCTAGAATGGTACACTCTTTTAGGCCTTTTCCAAAAAATGTAACTATGTTGTCCCTACTCCCTACTGGCGTAGCAATAGAAAATGAAGCCAACGCGGCTATAAGAATAGCTCCAAGCTTCATGGCGTATAGGGAGAGGTATGCTTCGAGAACTGAGTGCCGGACAGAGTTTGAAGATAGAATAGGACTAATATATAGTGTACAGCCAAGTTAAGAGCGCGAAGGACTGAGGTACGCGACCTCGTATATTGGAAAAACTTTTACATAAAAGATGGTTCAAAAATGCAAACTTTGACGAAAAAACCGGTGTAATTTTTGACCGAGACATAAATCGCTCACATGGTAGCAGCCGAAGCAGCTGTAGACATCATGGCTGAGTTATGGTACAAAAAAGCCAGGAGTATTACTTAGCAGTATATGCCCGTCAAAGAAGGCAATCAAAACCGGAGAAGCACCCTATAAAGACCCAGGGAATATACTGTTCAATACCGAAATCCATTGATCGATCAATTACTGCTAACCTTTGGGTCATTTTTCTGCAGTAGGAATTAAAAATACAGCTTTACAGTGGAGTGTCTATGTATAGGTAGATCCAGATGGAATTGTACCATGTACCTAATAATCCTCCGACCCGGGCCTACTACGGTATCTATGGATGTACCCCGTGTCCGTGCGGGTGAACTACGCATAACATTGAATAATAAACATTATAACACTGTTTAACAAAATATCTTGTTTACACAATTGCTTCGGCTACTAAGGACATGATTATATGCATAAAGGCGAGATAAATGCAAAGTCGACTTTCCGTTAAGCAGACTCGGAAAATGGACAAGATCACATCAAAATCGGGTATAAAAGGCTTTGTTTTATTCCTCAACACAGCGACGACCCCAGCCACAGAGTATGTGTACCACGCTAAGGGGTTGATTGACCCGACAGACCGAAAAATGAGCGAAAGGATGCCGATGTGATCAAATACGAGAAATTCCGTGATTTGTTATTCGCTCAGCACCCAACACACACATCAGCACAATCATCACCCAACGCAATGACTGAGAGGTTTTTTCACCATCTCTCCAGCATTTTTAGAAACAGGCCGAACCTACCTCATGAGGATAGGCAACGGCTGCAGCAACGAGCTTTGGTAAAGCAGCAGGCACAAAGTGCCCCCATCCACTCCGAAGAAGAGCTACAGACCCATGAACCCTTATCCATCCGTTCCAGACCACGGAAATCTTCCTGACCAAGCTGGAGCCGCGTCTCCACGACCCAAAGCGGATTCGTGCAAGTTTCCGGCACGATATCGGATGAAGCTGCGACATAGGTACAGGTGGACAGCTGCGGACTCGTGGCCGTTGTTGCGCGTGTCGGCAAGTAAGCGTTGGGTATTCTTATGGGCGTAAAAGCCTATTGCAGTTCCAGGTACAATCCTCCATAAGTTGTGACCAAGGCGCCCAAAGAGGATCCGCCAGCTTCCGTGCATGTAGATAGTTCTGCGCCAGTTCAGCAAGGAACACAGTAGAAGTAAAGAAAAACAAATTGCGCACCTTAATAGCTTGACAGTGCCAGCATGGGCTTGATTTTGGTCCCCGGGTCTTCCCGGGACCAGATGATGGAATACATCGCTTTGTAATCTGATTTCAACAACGTCAAATGGAAAAGTGACCGTGGTCGACACCACTGCTCCGGTTCGGGAGATGATGTAGTTGTTGCAGTGTATCCCACTACTCTGGATCACTTGCCCGCCAGCTATAAAGTGGACCCACTGGTTCCTGTCAAGAGACAAGCCTGGTTTCTCAGACTCCATTCGTAACGGAAAGACGCTGATAACAGAGGGTTCAACCAGATACCGGGGATGCTCAATCTATTGCTCAATCCATCGCTTAAACGGTTGCTTCATTTTCCCTCCCTGCTCGATGCATGTGCAGGCACTCATTGTCGCAGCGGTTGCCCCCCCGGCCTGATAGAGGCAAGGGCTTGAAGTACAGCGAGCGACTTGCGGTCAGGCCAGACACACGCGTGCAAGACGTGTCAAGCCCACTTCAGACACCTCGTCGCCTCATGCACGTCCTTACAGTCCAGCCCACACACCCTCGCACCACACTTGCCGCACCTAATGCTCCCCCAATACCCACAGTTGTCGCAAAAGCGTCTCGGCGGTGGAGCCCCTACGGGCGGCGGAGCAGCATGGCTGGCCGCGTAGGGCAGCGGCGGGGCAGCCAGTAGGGCGTCTAGCTCGCTTGGATCAAGCGGCGGCGGCATGTCGTCTTGGATAGACAGCAGCGCGTCGTCATCGGAGCTCAGCCCAGCATGAAGCGCCAGCGACGGCGGAGGCTTCGTGCTCGGCCTGGAGACAGCTTCCACAGGCGCAGGTGTGGCCGGCGTGGCGGGCCCCGACGCCGCAAACACGCTCTGTCGCCGCGCCGCGCCTCTGCTCCCCGCAGCCGCGGCCGCGGCCACACCCCGTGAAGTTGTGCCGGAGGAAATGGCCTGGCCCAGCTGCGCCTCTTCGTCGTCGAGCCAGTGCTTGATCTGGCGCTGGTACTGCATGATGCGGCGAGCATTCTGCGTCTTGGGCACGTCGTGCCTGCCCGGTACCGCAATGGTTTGCCTAGGGTCGTTGTCGCGCTCGAGCTCGGCAATGCGGCGCGCCATGGCCGTCTGCTGGCGGGCCGAGAGGTCGTTCTCGCCGCGAGCGCCTGAGGGGGCGGCCGCGGCGCGCTTCTTGTTCCGCGGGTTGATGGCCACTTTCGAGGGGTCGTAGCCCGAGTCGACGACATAGGTCCAGCCGGGCGCCACCGCGGCCGTCGAGTTGGGCAGCACTTCGACGTGTGGCATGCTGGCGAGTGGCGTGGTCGTGTGGTGATGCCGCTTGCGTCGAGTGGGCGTGGGTGTCGTGTCACGTGATGGCGCGTAGCCGTGTCTAGAGTCTATGAGGGCTAAGTCTTGATCAGATTCACTCTGTAACGTCAAAGTGAACCTTACATGTGACCTGTTACCTTCTCCAATATCTATTTGCCCTCCCATCCTCACCAAGCCCATGGACGCCTCCGCCCTCATCTTCCCTTCGCGACACAGCATGCGGCGTCCACAACATCGCCTACCAATTCTAACCAGCCCAAAAAACTTACCACACATGATATGGAGAGAAAGGAAACTTCCGGAACCTAGCCAAAGCGCATGGCTCCAGCAAAAACGTCTCACACCCTCGCACTCAAAACTCACAACCCAGAAGACGAAATCCGTCTCCTGGCCTGGGTGGTCTACCTTGGCACGCTCATCGACGACCTCGTAGCACAGGGTATCTCCACCAAGCGCATCGTCCTCGGCGGTTCCTGTCAGGGCTACGCCGTGGCGCTGGCGATGAGGCTGGTGTCGTTGAGGGGGAAGGAGGGATTGGAGGTCATGAATTGCTTTTCGACGAGAGGCTCGGGGAATCAGGTGGTTTCGAGGCGGTATCAGCGGTTGTTTTGGGCCTGGAGTAGACGGAGCGATGCGGATGGGGGAATGAGAAGGTAATCTTCTTTGTCTCTTTGCGAGACGAGTACTAAGGTTTTCCAACGGCTTTCGATTTTATCTTTGCATCGCCTTTCTGCTTGCTCTTCGCCCCTGGCTTAGGGATACTAAAGGGATGCGCCTTGGTGTTGAATACCCAGTCGTCCAGACTGATGAGGTCTGGCTCACTAAATATGAGGTAAAAGTACTTGAGCGACTCGCCCACCCAGTAGCTCTGCATGACAATGAGTTCAAGGCTGCGAGACAGTCATGGATGACGTGACGGAACTTACCTCCATACTGTCCAATCTTGGCGGCGACTCCTCGGAGACGTCGCGCAGCGCCGAATTCCCAATATCAGTGTCTGTGCTCTTCTGAATTGCCGTCCACATATCCCATGCCGCAGCCTGCCACCGTTGCTCTCCGGTAAGACGATACATGATGAAGACACTTTCAATGGCCTCAGGCCTGAGAACATATCGTCTATCATCAATTGTCGTGAAGCCTTTGGGCAACCGTAAACTCGCAATGTTCTTCCATGGATCCTGTTCCTTGACGTCGTTGGCCTTGGCAATAACTTCCTCGTGCCATGCCTTGTCGCTCCACGAGCATGATGTCGTGTTTTCGCATTTGAGCAGGTGCGCGACTTCGGGCATGATGCCTGCGGGCGAGGCTCGGTACGCCCATATGCATGTTTCTGTCAGTTTCCGGCCAATGGTAACGTGGTCATCCTTTTGGAAGAGTTTGCCGCCGAGCGCGTACATGCCCCCGGTATGGCAGCCTAGTTGCTGGATCTGTGTGTCGAGCCACTCGGTTGAGTCGTCGACGCGCACAAAGCCAGACACGAGCATGTCAGGATTCCCGGGGAGGGACGGACGAAAGAGAATCTTTTTAGCGGCGGTTTCCAAGGACTCTTCGTACAGTTTGCGGTAGATAGCGTCCCGCCCGCCAAGGAGGGCGTACATCTTGCCCAGGTATTCGTAGGTCGAGTCGGCCATGGCGGAGAGAGTGAAGCCGGTGTCTTGCGTGAAGTCGGCTTCCCTGCCGCTGACAACGATTGGCCACATTCCGGGCAACTTCGTCTTGCTCTGTTGATCTTCCAGTAGCCGTGTGATTCGCGTCACTGCATCGTACCACTTGGGATTGCCAGTAAGTTGGGATAAGCGCGTGAATTCCATGGTAAAGGATCCAATCTCCGCGAGCAGCACTTGGTCGTGCGCAGACTGAGGCTTGCCTTCGCCAGCAGCCCGAAAGTCCCATCGCGTAATGGGCATGTGGTTTGGCGTGTCGAAGGCGCGGTATAGCATCTCGCCTACTTCCTTCGCCTTGTTCAGCAGCCTTTTATCGGAGCTCAGCTCATAGGCGGACAACAGCCCGCCAAGATGTCTGACGTTCGTCTCAAAGACATTGATCTTGTCCAAATGCGTGTACCCAAAGTCGATCCTCTCCACGTCCGCAATTGCCGACGAGAACTCCTCGTCGAAGCCCAGGATGTACGCCGTATCCAGCGAATCGATCAGAGTCGTCGCCCACCCACCAAACTGATCGGCCACCTCTCCACTGATTGGACGAAGCTCATCGTGCATCCAGCCATAGGACCGGTAATTGCTCCAGCACTTCCAGAACTGCTTCCGTACTTCCTCCTTGCGCTTCTCGCGGATCTCCCTAGCAGCGCTGTCTTCCTGATCCCTCGAGAAGTCGTGTTGTACCCGCGGGAGCTCACTGGGCACCGAAGTTGGCAACGGGATGTACGACGATATGCGATTTTTGATCGGCACTTTTGCCCAATTGAACGACTTGTAGCGCTGTGGCCGTTGCCGCTGGCCGGACACGTTCTTTGGCGGGCCATCGGGCTGGTACGGAAAAGTCAGGGAGTAGTAGAAGTATAGAAAGGCGACTGTTGCCAAGGCGTACATGCCGTATCGCCGTAGGAGGGGCATGATGACTCAAGGAGCGTTATTGAAGCGACGAAGCGGACCGAAGTGAAGGAGCAGATCGGGCGAGATAGAGATGAAGAAGACAAAGCAGACAGAGCAGGTTCCTGCCCGCCGCGCCTCAGGCCATCTACTAGTCCAGGCTGAAGCTCAAGGGAGACGTCAGGCGGGCGGGCTGCCCTGCGCGGGAGTCCCTGCCAAGGTGCTAGTCCCGCCGATATGGTCTTGGAGCCGAGTTCCTCATGGCCGTCGTCGAATCATGTGCTTGGTTGTTGAATGATGGCATTCCTGAAGAAACGCGTCCCATCGCGGTGTGGTGGGCGAGCGAGAATGCTGTCAAGACACACACACGTTGCAGCCGCAATGGACGCACCAATGACGTCGCGCGCGGCTCTGTGGTTATCCTCTCTTCTCCCCCGCCTAGTCCAGAAAAGCAACACTCTATAGCTGGTATAGAATAACTTTTATGCATGTATAGACTCGCCGCCCGAGCAGCCCCGATTCAACTCAAAGAGAGCAACAGGCCAACCCAAGGAGCTTTGCAATAAGTGGGGATATTCCAAAAAAAAAATAATAAAAAAAAAAGAAAAATCGTAGCCTACACGTAACGTCATGTCTCTCGCCCCGAGCCGTGCAAGACTATTTCCCCAATCAACACCAGGTAGCTTTGATCAAAAGAGAAAAAGAGGGCGTACGCGCTGGAGAGAACCAACCAGTCAACCAACCAACTGTTCATTCCACAGCTCAAATCAAACGCCTGAAAATGCATGTACATACACCATGGCACTATCCGCCAAACAAACTTGGCGGCTAACCACACACACAGCTCAGCTCAATAGGCCAACATCTTCTGCCCGCTCTTTCCATCCATGCCCTCCCCAGGCCGGGCAAAACTGCACCACCTATCCTTGATACTAACAACCTCATACGTGCCTTCTTCTTGCACCGGAATCTTCATCGTGTGCTCGTGGCTCGTCTCGGTCCTGATATCCAGCACCTTGCTCTTCTTCCCCTTTGCCGCATTGGTGCTCCGCGTGTAGGTAAACTCAAACGGCGGCGTGCCCCAGAATTGAAAGTCGAGGTCTGAATTGCCGCCCTCGTGGATATCAATTTCGGAGATCTGGCCGCCGGAGAGGCGGACAGAGGGGATGGGGTGGATGATTTTGGTCAGCGCGAGCGGGGCGAGACACTCCGAAGCCGAGTCGCGCAGGCCGTTGATGGTGAAGGTGCCGGGGAGTTCGGCGAGGCGGCGGAAGGTGGTGCCTGGGTTGGACGCTTTGCGCTCCTGGCCCTCGAACGTGTAGTATACGGTAAAAGGCATTTGCCCACCGAGAGCAAAGGACAGGCGCTCGCCGACGCAAAAGTCTCTACGGTCTTCGAGTGCATTGGCGGTCGGCGCATCATGTACGCTGATTTGTACACGAGGACCGCCTGGCGCGGGCTTGAGCGTGCAGCCGCGCGAGTCGCGGACTTTTCGAATCGAGATGGAGGAGTGCCCGAGATGGAGCTTGCGATGCTCAATCTTGAGGTCGTACTTGTTCGTGGGAATGCCCTTATGGACACTAATCTCAGGTTTGGGCGTGCCTTGATGCTTGATCTCTACCTCGAGATAGAAAGGGGGTACGCCTTCGAGAGTGATGGGGATCACTTCCTCACCCTCGGACTCCTTGGAGCAGTAGCTGTACGTTTTTCCTGGCTTGTCGAACCGGGCGCCAGGACGCGGATGGACCGTTTGCGAAAGGGTGAGAGGCACAAAGTGCTTTTGGGAGTGATCGTACCGGGCGTCTCCAAGCTTGGAGAAGATATATTCATACGTACCCGCCTTGTACGTGTCTGCCCGTAGAGATGCAGATCCGCTGACGGGATGCAAGTCCTCCTCTTTAACGGCAACTAACCTGCCTTTCTTGTCCTTGTACTCCTGTCGGTAGCTGATCTCAAAGGGGGCGTGTCCTACATGATAGGTTAGTGTGTGCAGCCACGAGCGATACTGAATGAACTTACCGTGCAGCAAGATGTCAAACGAGTCTTCATCACCCTCGCATACAGCCTCCTTCACGTACTTGCCGCCTACAAGAGGAGCCGTAGATTCAGGGATGATCAAGGTAGGACGCGCGACCCAGGAAACATCAAACTGATCAGCCTTGTCGTCAACCAGACCTGGACAAACCGAGTCCATGACGGAGAGCAGCTGATATGTGCCGTCTGTCTGGACGATCAAGTCGGAATTTGCTTTCTGGAACATCTCCATCTTCACTTCCCTAGTCTTCAGGTTCTCATATTCCAGCCTCCAAGGTCCGCTACCGGTAAAGCGGAGAGGCAGACCAACGCGCCGGCCTTCGAGAGCCATGACAGCCTGCTTGCCCTCAATGTGACCAAAGTAAGCCTTGGGCCGCTCGTGCCGTACGTTGACTCTAGCTTCTTCCTTTAGGTACTCTTTGCACTTGGCGTAGTCGGTGACACTCGTAAGGGCCACAACATATTCTCCGCCACTGCTGAGCTTGCCTGTCTTGATGGTGTAGTGCTCATCGCTTGTCTCGATGCTGTACTTGGTGCGCTTGCCATTGTGCAGTACCTCATAGTCCAGTTGCCAGGGCGCCGCCCCGACAAATCGAACGTCGAATTCAACCGAGTCGTCAATGCAGGCTTGCTTGGGCCTATCGCTCTCCACGAAGCGCGCCTGTGCCGAAGGTCGCACGTTTTGCTGGAGCTCAAGATTCTTGATGGACCGCTCAACGTACACCGAGTCGCTAATACTTTCAAACGTGTACTTGTAATGGCCTGCATCAATGGGCGTAAGATCCAGGGTACTGCGAAGGCTGGCAATCTGTAGCGGTGGCTTTCGAATTTTGCGGCCGTCTTTGTGTTCGAAGTAGTTAATAGTAAAAGGCGGACTCCCTATCAAGTCTAGACCAACGCGGAGACCGATTGGGTTCCCGGCACACTTGTCAACGATATCTTCGCTGCTTATGACTAACTCGGGCTCTGGAGGGTTTTGTAGCAAACACGACGTGGGTTCAAAGACTTCGCCTTCGCAGAACTCCGTAGAAACGGTTTTGATGGTATACAGGCCTGCCTCTCTGATGATGGGCTGCTCACCTTTCTCCATACTTTGCCTCTTCATCACAGCGTTGGGGCTGTGATAGCCATCTGCCACAATTTCCGCTTGCGGAGTAAAAAGATACTCGATGGCATGCACTGAATCGAGGGCTTGCTTGCCGGTGGAGCTGTAGTAGACGGGAAGGCGATCGGGATTGCCTTTTGCCACCCGGAGCGGGCTTTGCGGGTTGCAGCCTTTGAGGTATGCTGTTGGGCGTTCGTGGACCTGGAAAGACTGGCGAATGCTGGCAAGCTTTGCCCTTGGGCGCTCTTCGTCATCGACGTTGACGTAGCTTATAAAGTTGCCGAGACCATCCTGGACTTGTTCGATCTCAAACTCCCAGACTCCGCTGGTGGTGAGACTCTCATTGAGGGGTACGGTCATGATCTGTGGACGCGCCCAAGACATGTCTGTTGGGCCAAGTTTGACCAAGGCCTGTGAGGTATGCCTTGTCAAGGGCGAAACGGCATCTTCTGGCTGCAAGTTTTGGAACTCTGACCCGCCGCGCGGCTTTCCATTCACCGTGAGCCGGTACTTGACATTGAGTGGCGGCGTCCCTTCGACTTCCAGCACGACATTGGACAGATCGCTGCGACAGCGATTGGCGCCGGTAGGTCGGACGCGAGCTTGCGGACAGGTGGCGACAACCAGACTGGACTGGCGCGGACGAACCAGGAGTTTAGACTGGTCCTGGACCTTTCGTAGCAGGTAGACGCCTGGCTTCTTGATGGTATAGCCCAGTGTCAGGGCCTCGTTGGGGTCCGAGGACCTTGCGGCCTTGCGTGCTCTCTTCAGCATGCTAGCCAGCTCCTTCTTCTTCACGATAATGGTTTCGTTGAGGTTGGTCTCGATGTCGATGCGCAGGATCTCCATCTCCATGGGTTCGGTCTGGTTGATGACGATGGGGATTTCGAGCTGGGAAACGGTTGCGTTGAGGCAGAAAGCTTGTTTGTCGGGGTTGAGGACGGCAGAACCCTCGGGCAGGATGTTGATGATCTGCTTGCCTAGGATCAGCGAAGCGTTGTGGAGGATGGCACCGGGCTTGACGCTGCGCTCGCTAATGGCCAACTCGCTGTCCCACAGGAAGCCAACCAGAGCCGTGGCCCAGGCCTGTATGGGCAGTCCAATACGGAACATGAGCATGACGTCGAGGGCGGCGTGTAACACAAATAGTAGGAACGCAGCGCCGTTGCTCCATTCGAGCCAGGGAATCTCGAGCAGAGGCACACCAAAGGTGAAGAGCACGTCGAAGCAGCACCACTTGAGGCACAACCACAGCGACTCATCATCTTCAGCGGCCAGCGTGTAGAAGTCGTAGGAGCGGTAAGCCCACAGCGCGGCGTAGACGGCGAAGACGTAGAAGCGCTGCTGAGCGGCATCAAGGATGTCGGCAGGAATCAGCGGCCCAGCGGCCGGCGCTGCAGACGCTGCAGGAAGGTCGGGAAGCGGCGCGCGGTTGACGTTGGGGCGGGGAGTGCCGTTGGGGCTGCCGACGCCGGCCGAGCCCAGGCCGTGGCTGCGGTGCTGCGGTGTTGCGGGAAAGGCGCCCACGCCGCGGCGGACCTGCGGTGTGCTATTCATCGCACTCGGCGCTTTATTGGGTCATGGATGAGAGCGAAAGGGAGGGAAGGGGGGAAAGAAGAGGGAAGGCGGGCGGGCGCAGGCTAATCCGTGTGGGCGTGGTGGTGAGAGTCTCCACCAAAACAATTCAATGCGCCGCGACGCGACACCGTCAGGGTCTGGTCGCAGCATCACGTGATGGCGTATTTCCCCCAGGAACGCATCCATGCTTCCACGCAATCACGCGTACCGCTGCCCTTACGTGCCCGCCGCGGCAAGCGGGCCAACAAGAGGCACAGGCAACATCGGCTGCGATAACATACAAGCCCTGGTACACTACGACACGGCACCGTAACACCTGCTGCCTGCACACATGGCCGCCCCGTCATCGCCTCCTACGAGCAGTGACGCCACCGACAAGTCTCGGGCGTCCGGAAGAAACTCCAGGCCCACCATGGGAAGACAGTCAGCGTCGTATCTGCGGGGCCCGAAGGGCAAAAAGGCGGAAGACGGATCAGTAGAAGCGTTGGCCAGCGAAGACACCCCCCCGTCAGCCCCATCTCCCAGCCCACTCATCATCGACAAGAGCAACTGGCAAGGCTTCTGCGACATCGAATCCGACCCAGCTTACTTCTCCGTCATCCTCCGCGATATGGGCGTCAAAGGCGTTGCCGTTCGCGAAGTCTTCACCCTAGACCCGGAGGACTTGCAAGCCTCCCTCCCGCAACCAATTCACGGGCTCATCCTGCTCTTCCACTACCGCGAGTTCGGCAACGCTGACCAGCCCTCCGAATGCCCGGCAAACGTGTGGTTTGCAAACCAACTCCCTGCGCAAAACAGCTGTGCAACCCTAGCCATGATCAACATCCTCATGAACACGCCCGACGTCTCCACGGGCGAGCACCTCGACCAATTCAAGGCCTTCACCCGCGACTTGACGCCCTTTCAGCGGGGAGAAGCCCTCGCCAGCTTCGACTTTGTCAAGCGCATCCACAACTCCTTTGCCAAGAAAATGGACATTCTCGAGAGCGACAAGCACCTCGCGTACAAAGTCGCCAAAGCGCAGCGCCTCAAGGCGCAATCATCGCCGCCGCTCACCAAAAAGCGCACAAAATCCCGCCGCGCCTCAGCAGACTCAAGCCACACCAACGATAGCGCCGAATTCTACGAGCAAAC
>Ga0182211_1000351_pt1 | contig 14783 bp, 8 predicted proteins | sample G5R1MG_20_FD_129660 | JGI IMG/M metagenome (GOLD analysis project Ga0182211, IMG submission 129660) | Switchgrass phyllosphere microbial communities from Michigan, USA - G5R2_MAIN_03OCT2016_LD1 MG | ecosystem: Host-associated > Plants > Phyllosphere > Phylloplane/Leaf | place: USA: Michigan... | reverse complement strand
TTGCGACGGGAGCTTCCATCTGAGCCCTTCTCGCCGTTTGCATATCCATCTTCATCCCTATACCTATCTTCGGAGCGATGACGCTGACGATGTTCCTTGCTTCGATCGCGATGTGAGCGTGAGGATCGATGTGCTTCCTTGTCGCGGCGGCTACTTCGATACTTTGATTCAACAGACACATCACGTGTACGGTCACCTCGACTGTCTCGATCACTGCGACGCCTGACATCGTGTTCGGCGTCACGTTCATCATAACGGGATGAACGATGGGATCGGTTCTCTTTGTGGTGATCATGATCATCATCATCCTTGGGAGTAGGAGAGCGACCCCGATCATCTCGCCTCGAGACACGGTCTGCTGAACGTGAGCGTTCTCGGTAATCAGCTTCAGCCTCAACTTTTGGCGGTGACTTTGAACGAGACCTTGATCTCATAGGTGATCTTTGCTTGACGCGAAGAGCCTCGTCTCGCATTGGGCTCTGCCTATATTGCATTTAGCTAAAGTCTTGCAACAATTTCCATTGATACATACGATCGGACTCTCCGGTGTGGACTCCCTGACACGGGCTCATGTGTAGACGCAACACTCTTAGGTGCAGTAGGCGGGAACCGACTGTTGTTCAGCCGACTTGAGAATCCAGTATTTGGTCGGCCTTCTCGCATTGCCCGCGGTCCTGTAGGGGCACCAACTACTCCAACCCCAAGACCAACAGGCTGCGTCGATTGACCGACAAGGACTCGAGCAGCACCATACGCCCCATTGTTGAAGTTACTGCGAGGAATGAAGTTGTTTTGCTGATTGTAGCCCATGGTCATGTTCATACTGGGATCAAATGACGCATTCATCTGCTGGTGTGAAAATTGATTCATCAATCCTTGCTGATAGGCCATTGCCGGATGCATGGCATTGCTCATCATTGACTGATCGAATTCCTGCATGTCTGCATCACCAGAGTCGTAGGTCTGAATTGGATTAAGGCCATCGCCTTGGGCTGCTTCCTTTGCACCGTCCTCTGTATGTTCAGTCTTTTCGCCGATATCCCTGGTGCTATCACCTAAGGTAACCTCCTGCGGAGGCTGTAGACCAGCAGTCACCGGCTCACTATTGGCCAATGCTTTACCTTCTTCAATATCTTCGGTGGATGCTTTTGCCTGCTCACCCTTGGCCATGGCCTTGGAGGCAGCATCAGCAGTTCCTTCGGGTGACTGGCCGTCACACTGTTGGAAAAAACAACCGTCAGTTACTTGATTGAGAAATTTGCCCACTGATGGACTCGGTGTTGGTGGAAAATGGTGATGAAATCGACGTACGTTGTGCGTGGGGCCACTTTGGCTTCCAGGGCGGCTATGTGCGTTTTGCAAAGCTGCTCCAAAACTTCCACAACTGCCATTCCTATCTCGCTGAGGATCTTGTCCTCCTTGACTGGCATGGAAACGATTCTGGTTCTGGTTTGAGAAATTATTCTTGGGGAACTGGTTCACCACCTCGGGATATGCTCCAGATTGATTATAGCCACCCATCTGGTTGGACCCGTTGAAGTTCCCATAACCCCCGCCCATGCCATTCCACCCATTGCCATAGCCGCCACCATAGTTCATCATGTTCATGGCCGACATGTCGTTCATGCCCATGTTTCCACCGAAATTTCCGTACATGCCGTTTGGCATGCCGTTCATGTGGTTGAAGTCTGACACGAGTTAGTTTCGTGGACTGCAAAATATCTCTCAGAGAGAATCGCATGGGTATCTTACCGTTCCAGTTGCCATTGGTCATCATGTTGGGCATACCATTCCAGCCCATGCCATTATTGAAACTGCCCTGATTGGGGAATCCAAAGCTCATCTGGCTCTGCATTCCATTCATCATGGCGTTGTTGTTGATGGAATCGCTGCTCGGCTCATTCGCATTGCTCTGCCCATCGTCGGGGCCGTCTGCGGGTTCGATGCTCTGCGTCACAGCCTGAGACGTAGTGCTTTCGCGTCGCTCGAGCTTTATCTCGGGTGAATTCACCTTCTGTAACGTGTGAGCTAGAGTAGAAGGCGAGCCAAACGCACCCCGAGCTTGCTATCAATTGTGGCATCAACCTCGGTGATAGTCCCAATCCATGCGTTTTTGCCAGCTTTTCCTCCCCACAATTGCCTATAAAAGTACCAGAAACTCACAGAGAGAGAAAACAGTGGCAAACCTACCTCATTTGGTTGCGCCGAGGCGGAGCCGGCGCGCAGTCTGTCGACTTCAGCATCATCTGTCGCACCAGACGTTGGCTGCATAGTGAGGTTGTCCGCCTTGATCGCCTCTCCCACGCATTCCATCGGCTTCTCAACAGACTCACCCACGGGCTGCACCTCAGGCGCCGCCATGGGGGCCTCCACGGGCGGGGTAGCGACTTGCGCAGCCACCCTGGCCTCTTCCTTCTTCTTCTGTTTCTGTAGCCACACTCGCATTGTGTTTCGCAATGCCTTGTTCAGGGTGCATGATTCGGCCTCGAGTGGGGAGTGATCACAAGACGGACAGGTCGTGGGAAATTGAAGAGTCGTCTGGCCTATAGCGGTGTTAGCCTGACGGTTTTCTATCGCGCGACTGGGTGCATTTTAGCTACATGATGAGCAGATGGCTTTGTTGCAGCACAAGAGCTTGTAGGAGTCGATCGCCAGCTGGTTGCAAAGGGCGCAAAATAGGTTCTTGGGGAACGCGTTTGCGGGAAGTGAACTGCCACCATTAGACTCGCCATACTATATGAGAGGATGCAACATACAGAGCGAGCTCCTTCAAATCCTCAGCGAGCGGTGCCGACTTGGGATCCATGTTCAGGACACGCTGCAGCGGCAGGCGCGAACTGGCTGAGGCTCCCGCGAAAGTGACTGGCCACCTGTTGGAGACTAATCCATTGGCTCTAAGCAAGCCAGTGGGATGCTAGCAGATGTGCGCACGTGCAATAGGTGCTCGATGTGGGCGTGTGCGATGGAGACGGTGGATTGCGGAGGTGTCGTGGAGTTGGCGCAATGTCATCAGGCAGGCGCCGGAGTCGCGACTGCCAGAAAACTTCCGCGGCGCAGGGCCGTGCGCTGCCGACTTCTGGGCTGTGGCTGCCGGACTAGGCTCGTCACGTGCATGTACACGTGCACGTGCACCCATGACACCCCTGCATCAACTAGACGACGCCTCTTTTACTCTCACTGAGTAGAGATTCTTCGTGGACGCGATTTCTTTGCGTGATCCAAGGCTTGTATACGCTCCGAATTCTCTACACAGCTGCAGCCTGCTCAAACACGGTCTCATCGTCATCAATTATTGGCACTCAATCGATCGTGCTCCTAGACAGCACTTATCACTTTATGCTTTTCCTGCATTATGATCCTCGATCAAATCTCTTACCTCGACTGCATCGTCTTTCTCATCTTCCTTGCCCCGCAATTACTTATTCAAGTTGGACCTATTGCAGTCATAAAATGGCTTGTCCCGCAATTACCATCACTAGGTCCCTATCCCTCCCCTTGCTACACAAACATACTGATACTCATCTTTAGTCCCTGTAGCCATTGCAATACCCTGCCAATTCCTATGGGGCCGATACCTCACCGCACATGAGCGACGCACCCCTTTTGTACAAAAAGCAACACCATTCCAGGACCTGGTTATTCGTTTTGTCCGCTTTGCCTTTGCCAATATGCCTGCATTCCTTGGGCGTGTATTTTTCTCCAAACCTGTTGCATTACCATTCTTACGATTTAGAATGCTGAGGCATGGAATTTTCACTGCGCCAACTCGTTGGATGGAGGTCTCCAGACGGTCCTTTAAGGGCGTTTGGATTGTGCACGATCAGCAAGAGCAACCAGATATTATCGTGTACTACTGCCATGGTGGTGGATTCTCGATGGGTAGCAGTTTCTTCTACATGGAATTCCTCTTGGCATGGGTAGCGTTGTTGAAGAATGCTGGGTACAGAAACCCTGCCCTATTTGCGCTGGAGTATACATTGGTTCCAGACGCGACCTACCCTGCTCAACTGAACGAAACGGTTGCAGGCTACGAGTATGTGCTTTCACTGGCGCAATCTTCCAGAAAGATTGTGGTTGGCGGCGACTCTGCGGGCGCAACGCTGATCCTGAGTTTCCTGCTTCATCTTACGGATCATAATAGGCTCAGACATCAGAAACCGGGGCTTGCAGTCATGATCAGTCCGTGGGTTACCCTCGTGTCTCCGAATAATCGTAACACACCATCTGATTATCTCGACAACTCCTCGCTCGAGCTTTACGGTCGTCAATATATTGGTGCAAAGACCAGCCCCGATGATGCTTTGGTATCACCAGGTTGTTGTAAGGATCTGAAAAAGTGGTCGGATGCAAGTCCTGAGAAGGGATGGTACTTCCTATATGGCAGCGAGGAGGTTCTGGGACCAGAGACACGTAGCTTAATCGATCTGCTGGGAAAGACTGGAAAAGACGTGAATCAATGGGAAGAGCAAGGTGGAATTCATGCATGGCCGGTTGCAAGCCTGTATCTGGGCGGGACAAGAGAAGAGAGGCTAAGTGGGCTGAAGAGTATTGTTGAGTCGATCAAGGCGTGTATATAGTAAGGTGCTGCGTATTCAAGAGCCCTTCAATTCTTTCCTCTGAGGTGTTTTTACGGCAACTCAAAGCCAACCTCTGCCATAAACGTGCAGCTTTCCCATGGAGCCTTTGCGGAAAACTGTGCGCCGTTCCATGTAATTCTTTCTCAACATCCGAAACGCCTCGCTAACTAAATTGACCCGGCTTACCAAGCGGTGATATCGTCGACCTCAGCCTCACCAAATGTACTCGTCTTTGTGGCAGTCATGCCTGCATTCGCAGTGAGAACTTCGGAGGTAGGAGTACTTTTCATTATATCCGGGAGAACAGTCTCCATGAAGCCTAACAAGTGCGTGTTCACCTGCTCAAATTCGAGCAAGAACGCATCGTGGCCGTCGGGCGAATCGATGGTCTTGAGTGAGGCGTGGGGAATATGTGCGGCAAGCTCCTGCTGCTCGGCAAATGTAAACAATCCGTCTGACTGGATGCCCAAGACGAGCGTAGGCTGCTCAATCAGGGACAATGCATGGTGCAGAGCCAAGACTGGGTCCAGGGTCTCAGGAGTTTCGCCCTCAGGGTAGCGATGACGTGACACATCGTGCGTATCCAGCTTCCTTGTGATGGCAATGTAGCAGTTGGCATCGAAGCGTTTGATGAACTTTTCAGCCTGATAACGTAGATATGATTGCGCGGAAAAGTAGTGCGGCGCGTTTGATTTTGCGAAACAAGCATTTGGGCCAGAGCCGCTCGATGTATTGTCGCGTTTTAGCGGCGGCGTGGCAGACGCAGAGACTTCATGGAATTCGATATCGGTGTGAGTTGCGGCCGAGGTCGTTGTTGTGGCGCTACTATTACTTCTGGAGATACGTCGTGGTGATCCCGCATTCCGATGACCGTCATTGTGAATCGCAAAGTGTTCGTGTGAGGGGTTCGATGGCGTTGCTGGCCGTGGAACAGTATTGATGCTTTGTTTCTTAGAAAGGTCAGGAGCGTTACGTCCAAATCGTGATTCAAATGAGTCGCGGCTCCGATAAGTCAACAGAGCGGACATGCGTGCGGCGCCGAGACCAGTCGCGGGTGGGTTCTCGTAAGAGTAGTAACCGTCGTCATACTTTGGGTCACTGTAAATACTTTGTCGTTGTGCTTCTCCCCAACTGATGCCCCACGCGCTGTAGCGAGCCGATGTAGCAATTGGAACTATTGACCTGACATAGTTCTTGCCAAAGTACGCAAACTCAAGCACAAGCATCCCACCCATGGAGCCTCCAATAACTGCGGCAATCTGCTTCACACCAATGTCGTCAAGGATGAGCTTGAAGACACTGCGCCAGTCAGCATGCTTCTGCCGATGGCTGTTTGCTACTCATCTTACTTTACGTCGTCCCGGACGGTGGTAAGGGGGAACTCGGGCCCATACTGTGCCAGTGAGGCATCACCATCTCTTGCTGTCACTGGACTCGCGCTGCCGTATGGACTGCCGAGACTGTTCATACAGACCACGAAGAAGCGTGTAATATCAAAGGCTTTTCCTGGCCCACCTAACAGTGGTCCCCACCAATCGCCAACATCGGCACTTCCTGTGAGTGCATGGCATATTACCATAACATTATCCCTAGTGGGTGCCAACTTGCCGTAGGTCTTGTAGGCGACATTGACATTATGCAATTCGACACCGGATTCGAGCGTGACGTGGGGTATGATTGCGAAGTTTTGATCGGGTATCAATTTGGAATATGGATTTTCGGACTGTGAAGACACCCTTTCTATGTAGCCATTAGCTGTCTTGTTCCTTCAGCCGGTTATTTCAGAAACCTGTAGGGAGTATGTGCTTCTAATTGTGTGTATGCGCCACTTGATTAATGAGGCAAATGACGATCTCATGTCTGCGATCTGTGCCACCGGCAAAATCAAAGAGATGAACTCACGATACTTGGGTCCGAGACTAGTGGCAGGACTAACCGCTGCGGATGAATGCATGACACCTATTACCACAAGTGTATATAAGACGAGTACGGCCTTGTGCCTGCACAGCTTTGTTTGCGCACGTTCTCCACATTGCGGGGGACAATCTTTTCTGGTATGATTCACCCAGGGACCAACGCTAACGGAGCTTAGTTAGCTTGGCGTGATGGCGTGCTCCTAATGCAACCTCTGGCACCCCCCAAATGCAACTTTCAACATTACCTGGCCCCATCTCAAGGGTTTAGACACGACCGGATTTTCTGTCGCGATCGTCAGATCTGGTGGAATGGCTACCTGTGCAACAACCTTGGTGCATTGCGGCGAGTTAGGTGGTTGAGTAACCTACTCATGTTTGCCTCCGCGAGGTAATACAGTATTTTCTGATTGCACATGCGGTGCCTTGTTACATGAGATCGAAGTTACTATACCATAGTACTCGTGTAACCGACGGAGTTCGAGCCTTGACACCCTTCAAACTTGGTCACATTACACTTTAAGCCTAGGTGTCGCGCTTCGTGGTTCCCATTAGAATGCACACCGTTCAACATAGGCTGATGGGGATTTACCTCCCCGTTAGAAGTTGCGGCTTTGAGCACGATGATGACATCCAACGCATTGCTCACGGGACTGATATTTGTAAGAGATGGCACAGTCATGGGCGACAAACGTGGCGATCGTACTTAATTGTCCGATCCACTACAGTGTCCGGGTGTTCGAATGCAAACTCGAGCTCAACAATGACTAAGGACCCTGGAAGTTTGCGGCTATATGAGGCTGGCGACGTCAAGCTCAAGAACAAGATTCCATCATTCATTCGCAGCAACCTCAGGATGGTCGAAGCAAGTCCGCTTTCATTCACTTGCCATTATATCCTTCACGATTTGATGACTGCCTCGTTAATGCGGAAGCTTAGTCTGTCACCAAGCTCAAGTTACCTGCTACACCGCAGGAACACCAGGCCGCCAATCGTTCTATGCGACAACCAAAGACTCCCGTGGCCAGAGGTTCGTCTATATCGCGCACAAAATCGAGTGCGTCAGATATTGTTCATTCGTACGCATCGACGAGTGCCGCCTAGAACAATTACACAACTCCAGCAGTCATATGTCCATGGGTTCAGTCGAAAACGCGGACAGTGTGTCTTTCTCAAAGATGAAGAACAGAGATTATTGCGGAACATGCAAGCAGATACACCACACGTTAGTGAGCTTAGTGGCGATCTGGATTTATGCATGCCCACCATAGATGGGCTAGGGATGAATGTGGAGGCTACACATACACAATCGATAGCTGAGCAACCAGGAATGTGATCAGATCGAATGTTGAATTGCCACAGTTAATCAAGTGCACGGACCCCTTTAGCGTGCTTGCTGCCATCCTCTTCCAACCACCAAATGTGCAACCAGCCTCCTCACGCCTCGTCGGCAAAGATGCAATGCGAAAGAGTTGTAGTCACGGGGTTAGGACTTGTGACACCGTTGGGCTTAGGTAACACTGTAAACTCCTATCCAGAGATCGCCGGCTTAGTCCGCCAGGTGTTCGGCGAACATGGAATCGCCTTATTGACGGGCAGTGCGGCATCGTTTCTATCAAAGACCGCAGTCCGGATTTTGCGTTACTGCCGAGCCAAGTTGCAGCTTTAGTCCCGGAAGGCAGCAAAGCCGATGGCAAGTGGAGTGTCAAGGAGCACATCACTTCTGGCGTTAGTGGCTCACAATGTCGTTCGGTAATCTACTAAAGCGTAGCCAAGGATGAGCGCCGCATGGCGCGCTTTGCGCAATATGCCATGGTTGCATCTGAAGAAGCTTTAAAAGACGCAGGCTGGCAACCAAACAAAGACGAAGATCTTGAAGCGACGGTACGTATACCTGCACCACATGTGCAAGTGCTGCACTTATCTCTGCAGGGCGTATACATAGGCTCTGGTATAGGAAATTTAGATGACATCTATGATACTACAATCGCGTATGAGAAAGGAGTGAGTCGGCTGCTTTGCGAATCACTCGGCGGCTAAGAGAAAAACAGGGCTACCGAAAAGTGTCGCCGCTTTTTGTTCCGCGATTATTGATCAATCTCGCTGCAGGTCATGTGTCGATGCGTTACGGCTTCAGGGTAAGATGTGCATGTTTCTCGATACAACATCAAATGATACTGAAGGTTGCAGGGCCCTAATCACGCAGCCACTACAGCGTGTACAACGGGCGCGCACAGCATAGGCGACGCAGCCAGACTCATACAGTTTGGCGATGCTAAAGTAATGATTGCTGGTGGATCTGAGTCTTGTATTCACCCGCTAGCGATCTCTGGCTTTGCGAGAGCTCGAAGTCTAGCAATTGAGTACAACGATCGGCCCACTGAGTCAAGCAGACCCTTCGATAGGGACAGAGACGGATTCGTAATCGGCGAAGGCGCAGGCGTAGTGGTCCTAGAGGTACATTGGGATGTTTTCAGCTTATTGTGGAAACTAATGGAATCAGGAGCTCGAGCATGCGAAACAACGAGGCGCGCGTATCTATGCGGAAGTCGCAGGCTATGGGCTGTCAAGCGATGCCTATCATATGACATCGCCCCGTGAAGATGGTCAAGGCCCACGGCTTGCCATGAAAAATGCACTGAGAAATGCCGGTCTGAAGCCAGGTGCGGTGGACTATATCAACGCTCATGCCACCAGCACGCCTCGGGGCGATGCTGCAGAGAATAGGGCCGTCAAGGAGCTCCTTCTAGGTGTAGATGGAAAGGAAAAGGTCTCCGAAATCAACCTTAGTAGCACCAAAGGTGCTACTGGACATCTGCTGGGCGCTGCTGGCAGTGTTGAAGCCATTTTCACGGTGTTAGGATTGCATCATGTAAGTGACTCCAATGTTCGCTGTTGTCGAGGGAAGCACTGACGCCTCTTAGAACACATTGCCTCCGACTCTCAATCTGAGCAACCCAGGAGATCCCGCGATAGACTTTGATTGCAATTATGTTGCCAAGGTTGCCCAACAAAAGCAGATTAGTGTCGCTTTGTCGAATAGCTTCGGTTTTGGGGGTACAAATGCATCGCTCTGCTTTTGTAAGATGTGAAACGCGGACAGAATCAGCTTCATCTACAAAAGTTTCTGGTCTTTCTAGGGTTCTCACAGTGTCTGATCTGCGAGCATTCCCGGTGTAATCAAATCATCCATATCAATGTTCCCCACTGTGCGATAAGCCCCACTATACGCTTTCCCTATTTCACAATACTTGCTCATTGCCGAGCGCCGCATCAAGACTCTTTTCAGCCTTTCTACTTCTTCGTCCTGGCCGTCTCGGTCTTGTCTTCAGCCCTCAGGTGTGCCATTGCGCTCAACGTGGCAATATGGCAAGCTTACCCGCGTTATCTATGACAGCCGAAGATTCGGGGATCCAGACATCCATCTTTCGCAATGCTTCGACAAAGGCGTCACGATATCACTCGCAAATTACATACATGCGGAGACTCCCTTTTCCTGCCATTGCGATCATTGTCGCCCTCGTCGTGGTCAATGTGCTTGTTTGGGCAGCAGTTGGCATTGTATTGGCAAGTATCATCGGATTGCCTACGTCCCTTAATTGTGGTAGCTGACGGCATGGATCTTGTAGCACTGGCATACACCACTGATTTCGACGGCAGTCCTTTCTTACACTCTCGGACTTCGCCATGCTCTGGATGCAGATCATATATCTGCCATCGATCTAATGACCAGACGCCTTATTGCTGCGGGCCAACAGCCAGTTACTGTGGGAATGTTCTTTAGTCTGGGCCACTCAACTATCGTCATTATCACCTCTCTCGTCGTTGCAGGTACCGCAGCCGCCATATCTGATAAGTTCGGCAACTTCGAAAAGATTGGAGGAATTATCGGCACCTCAATTTCGGCTACCTTTCTTCTCTTCTTGGGAATCATGAATATATACATCCTCTATAAGCTCACCATGCAGATGAAGAAGATGATTGCAAGTGAGCCAGGAATGGAAAATGTGCAGTTTGAGGTTCAGGGCGGGGGATGTCTCTTCCCTATCCTGCAGAAACTTTTTAAGCTCATTGACCGCCCTTGGAAGATGTACCCGCTTGGCGTCATGTTTGGTCTCGGCTTCGACACGTCCTCTGAGATTGCAATCCTGGGTATCAGCTCGATTCAAGCAACGCAGGGAACCTCGATTTGGCTGATACTGATATTCCCCCTTCTATTTACCGCCGGTATGTGTCTGCTCGACACCACAGACGGCGCATTGATGATGACCTTGTATACGAGCACGCAGTTGGCTCGGGACCCGATCGCGATTTGTTACTACAGCATTGTTCTCACGGTCATCACAGTCATCGTTGCAACGATCATTGGAACTGTGCAATTCCTCAATCTGATTCTCAACGTTGCTGAGCCACATGGCTCATTCTGGGACGGTGTCGAGCGATTAGGTGAGGCATGGGATATTGTCGGTATGTTTTTTTTTTGCTTTGTCTTTGGGTGTATGGTTTCCCCGACTGACATGGTCTAGGTGGTGCGATATGTGCAACGTTCCTCATCTTCGGTGGCCTCAGTGTGCTATTGTACCCACCCTGGAGGCGGCGTGTCGACAAGAAAAGAGTGCAATTTGCGCACTTTGAGCCGTTAGCCCAAGACTCGGGAAATTTAGACCCAGTCAATGAAACTATGGGCAACGCGCTCCCGACCAACAAAACCGCCTTCAAGGATATCGACATAAACATTGATCCGGTCGATACTACTGTCGTTGCTGGATCTTCGCAACGTTGAACGCCATTTCAATTTCGATATTGTCACGACTTCCGGTAGAGATACCTAAAGAATAAAAGGATATAATTTAGATCTACGTCCAACAGCCAAGTACCCACCGTAAACAAACAAATAGATCTCTGTCATCTTCAATTGTGCCAACGTGACTACCCAGTCACGTCGCAATGCCCGCCGATCAATGTGTGATCCATGTCATAGCGCATTCCCAGGTGGTTCGCCCACATGAGAGGGCAGATAATAGGAGAAACAACACCTTTATGCTTTCTCTGCTCCTTTTTTCCATGTTTTCAATTTTTAGATGGAAGGAAAGCAAGGAAGCGGAGGTTTCTATAGATTATAGATAAGACAAGATAGAGTTATACGCGCCAATTCATTCCAAATTTCTAGACTTGACTGAACTGAACTGGACTGGACGTGGCGAAACCAGCGCCCTGCACCCCACTCCCCTTTTCGTTGCACTACCTGTGTATGCCCTACACATCTAGGCTATCGGCGCGGAAAGAAGAAAACCAAAAGCCATAAGAATGAGAGAGAAAGGCTAGGCAATCAGAAGAAACTCTCCAAAACAAAAAAGAGGCAACAGTGGTATTTCGAGAACTACTTTATCAATCAAACAAAGAAGGTTTTACAAAAAAAAAAAGAGAGAAGAAAGAAACGGCCCCCGAAAATCAACCTCCCCACATTCCCCGCCCCCCATCCATCCCATCATCTAGTCTACCTAATAATCCCGGCCATTTCCAACACGTCTAAGGCACTTGATGATTTTTTTCGAAAGTAGTAAAAAAGAAAAGAACCAGCGAAGAAAAATAGAAACGAGGTGCTCAGCTACTCCTCCCTCTCCTATCCTGGAACAGGGAAGTTTAACGCCAAGTCCTCGACAGGCTTGAGGTCAAGGAGTGAAAGGTTGGAGGAGGCGGAATTTTGGCTGGTGGTGTGGTCGTCGGGTGAGGGGGTGCGGTGCTTTGATGATTTTTTTTCGGCGTTGGCGGTCATGTCGGGGTGTTGTGGATCTTGATCGGGAGGGAGGTAGTGGTGATAGTGGTGTTGTTGGGAGTCGTGGTAAGAGGATGGGGTGATAGTTGCGGTGGAGACGTGGCGTTGTTTGGGGGAGTTGGCGGGGTGGTTGGGTTTATGGGGAGAAAGAAGGTAGTGGTCGTGAGTGTCAGGGGTGGGTGACAGAATGGTGTTTGCTGTGCCGCTGCTGTTAATGCTGTTACCGTCTCTGTCGTCGGCCGAGGCGGCTTCCGCTGCGTCTTGGAGTTGCTTCTTTGTCTTGAGCCTTTCTTCAGCGGTGGCGTTGTTCCAGTCGGGCCCGAATTGAATAACAGATGCTTTCTTGCCATGGACAGTGAAGCTTCCGTGTCTACGGGCAAGACCTTCTCTCTCGCTGACATCGTCACTCATAATGGTGGACGCAGAGTTGCTGCCCTTGTGGCCGCGACGGTGAGACGAGCCTCCATGGGATTCTCTCAGCGTGCGGTGTAGGCTACGCCTTTGTTTTTTGCGCGATGCGGGCGAATTAGCCAGCCCGGTGAAAGGCTGTTCACTGTCGGAATCAACGGCTTGCTCAGGGCGTGGTCCGTCTAGCGATCGAAGTTCTGGGGTGTCTGGCTCCTCGCCGGGCGGCGGGGTAGCGTATTGTGAATCGTCATCCGAATCAGAAGTGACTATACCACCACCGCCTGTGGAGACCGAAGGTCGGTGCTCCGTAGGGTAGAGTCGCGGTGAACGGCCGGCAGAGCTCGCTAGCGAACTTCGACGATAGGACGCTGGAGGGCTGAATGATATGGGCGGAACTTGAAATTGGGCAGATGAATCATTCGGACTTGATTGACGCGATATCTCGGGAGGTGTCTTGAAAGTCTCCTCACTTCCAACTTCCGTTTCTCGCGAAGACTTGGTCCCCGGACGGACCGAGGGAGATCCTGGCGATGGCGGTGGTTTGGGCCCGCTGGCGATCGAACTGGTTTTTGATGCTAGCCTTGCCAACCCGCTGATTCTTGATGCCCGACTTGATTGGTGGGGTGAGAGTTGTGGCATTTGCGGTTGCGCTGCCTCTGTCATGCGATCGATACGGGCTTGCTTATCAACAGCACCTTGCTTTTCGTCCTCGAACTCTTGCGCCAGGATGTCGCGGTGGCATTTCATCCGCCAAATCTCGATGCGAGCCCATTTGAGCTTCGCAGACAGCCGGCCGGCGGCATGAATGACGATTTCTCGGGTTTTTGGCTGAATGGGCGCCAAGATTTGCAAATGTCTTGCATCCCGCAGTTGGCCCTCCAGCTCCTTGATCGCCTGGGCTAGCTTTTCCTCCGACTCACCGATTCGGACCTGCATCAACTCCTTGCGGGCATTCATCATTTGTTGGGCGAACTGGTGGTCGATCTTGCCGCTTTGTATCGTTACATCGCCAGTCGCAGTCGGTATGGATTTGGTAGAGTGTGTGGAATTGAGGCGCCGAATTCCTCGATTCCGCTGTCCTTCATACAGCCCGCCAATCATGCCTCGTGATCTAACACCCAGTGTCTCAAATGCCGCCGTGTAGTTGAGTACGCCCAACCACTCATTCAAATCCTTCTCGCTGTCTGCCAGGAAGGTCTCTTCGCCCGCTTTGGTGAACATGACAAACGCGTGTTTGTGTTTCTTGTAGGTGTTGTCCACGAGCGAGACGGCACCGTCCATCGGTATGAGGTGGTCCTGCTTGAAGTCGGGAAGCGCAGGCTGAAACAGAACAGGACCGTTTTCGCCCTTTTTGACATGGGCGTCGTGCTGCCCCATGAGATTCTTTGCCCAACTTGAGTTGCGGAAGAGTGAAAGGCCTGATCGGGTGAGAACAGCACCCCATTCCTGCCAGGGCGAGCGAGCCTTTTTCCGTTTCTTGTCTTTGCGCCACAAGATGCCGACTTTAGTGACGGGCATCTCAACAATGCCAACTGAAGTTCCCAGTGGATTCTCTTGAGCAGCCTCGGACATGAAAGCCTCCGGTCGGGACCGAGAAGATACAATCTGAATGACACCATAGCGGGAAAACGACTTGTAGATATTCTTAGTGTCTAGGGTCGCGGCGCTTCCAACATAGTTGTATGGGTCTTCGAGGTTCATCACGTCCTTGATGCTAGGCCGTAGGGCGTCTAGCTTGCCCTCGAAGATAAGGGTGTAGGGATCGAGGGGTTCCTTTGCCGCTTTTCTGACGGGGTCATTCATGGGTCCCTTGAGCACGGCGGTCCTCTTGACCTTTTTGGAGGAAATAGCCTTAAGATCGACCTCGTCGTCAATGTAGATGAAGGGCGTATAGGCAATGTTGTCGTAGAAGCAGCCGAGGACATCATCGGAGACGCCTTCACAAGACGAGTTTTTGATGTAGTCGGAGCGCTGCATCTTGCGCTTGTTGTTCTTGTTAAAGACGTCAGTATGCAGGATGATAATGGAGAAAGAGATGAAGTAGGCCTTGTCTGCGTTGAGATAGATGCCCGGGTTGCATTCGTGGTAGCGGTCGGCGAAGCCTTGCAG
>Ga0182211_1000350_pt1 | contig 14802 bp, 18 predicted proteins | sample G5R1MG_20_FD_129660 | JGI IMG/M metagenome (GOLD analysis project Ga0182211, IMG submission 129660) | Switchgrass phyllosphere microbial communities from Michigan, USA - G5R2_MAIN_03OCT2016_LD1 MG | ecosystem: Host-associated > Plants > Phyllosphere > Phylloplane/Leaf | place: USA: Michigan... | reverse complement strand
GTGGCCGTGAATTGGGCCCCGAGGCGTTCCTATAGGCGCGTGCTGTCAGTCATGGGTCACGTGGCAGATGACATGTGGGTGATGGCCCGAGGGGGGCGCGTACAGGGCGCTGAAGCTGAGAATGTCGGCGTGCGAGTAAGATGCGCCAATGATCTTTTTCCTGGGCGGACTCGAGGCCGTGGACGCGGTGGATGCGGTGCGCCAAAAGGGAGATGCAGAGCTGCCATGCCGTGTCAGCCAACGACGTCACGCAGCCGTCCCGTGACTGCACCGAAGACCACGGAGACATACCCGGAGCGGTCTGTATGCCGATACACGACAAGTTAGCACTTGTACACAATACACAGTGAGGCGTGGTGGTGGTGGTGGCGGTGGTGTTGTTCCATGTTGTTGCTGTACTGCTTCACGGGCACGAACCGACCTGGACCATTTCCTGACACGCTGTTAGCAATCTCACCCAGCGACAGGCGCAGCGACCCAGCACATACCTGCTGCTGCTTCTTCGAGGCCATGGTGGAGGGGAGGGCATTCAAGGGAGCCCCGCTGCCGACAGCCCGCCTTCGCCCACCGACCGCCGACCCACCCCGGTACCCAGTCCGCCCAACCCAAGTCGCGCGTGCCCCGCCAAGCCCGCCAAGTCTTTCCGGTACTAGCGCGACTCCCAATCTCAGCATCACCCCGACTTCGACTCTCACCATAGCACCCGAAACGCGTCTCCCTTGCGCCTCCATCACCACATCCATCACCCCCCCCCATCGCCTTTCATCGTCCGCAAAATGGCCGACGAGAATTTCGAAGACGATATTTTTGACGATCTGTACGTGGAAGTCGAGCGCCGCCCTCTGAGCTGCAGCCCAGTGCATCACTTGACTGACCATTGCAGCTACGACGATGAGCCAGCAGCCAAGTCCTCAGCTCCAGCGCCCGCAGCTGCACCCCCAGCCCAGCCAACACCGGCGCAACCAGAGGCGCCAAGCGCGCCGCCTGCGGAGACCGCCCAGCACGACGGCCACGATGCCACCCCTGCATGGCCAGGCCAAGCATCGGCCAACGAAAATCCGCTCATAAATCCCGCTGGCTTTAACAGTGGTGACAACAAGGCCTACGATAATGCGCCCATAGAGGATGATAACTATGGGCCCATCAACGTCAAAGAAGACGGGTAAGTCTCGTGCAGTGTATTTCTATTATATCCCCTCCGTAGGAGCGCATCACAAGACAAGGTCGAGGCATCAAAGACTGTGAAAATAGGCCAGAGATTTCCTCCAAATTCCTACATCAGCAATGCCTGCATGGAGTCTACAACACAGTTTGTATGTACTCAAGGCGTTGCAATTGGAAATCAGGTTGGATCGCGCTTCAAAGAAAGCTCGCGGTTCGTTCATATGGCTATCCTGCAAAAGTCTGCGTAGATCTACCTAATGAGTAGCAAGCCACACGGTTGCGCAGCAACTGGAAATGTGGTCTAAAGAATAAGGAGCTTGCATCGCATCGATGGCAACTGAACAATGAAGGAGACGGTGCGCTGCAAGCAATGGCTGATGGAAGACGCTGGGCATGGATACGCAACGGTTCTGCTATCGGCCATCTCCAACACATCTCGTACGAGGAATATCGCGCCTTGCCACAAGCTCTGGTAGCGCAATATGTCGATATATACCTAGGTACTTGATAGCGCGTACCCACAACGCAAGCTGAGCATAGCCTTCGAGCCGTAGGATAGTCTGATAGACATCTTCGCTCGACTTCATAGCAGAACACAGACGCTTCAACCGAACACACTGTGCCTCTTGCCAGGCTGCTTCCTCTTGAACATGGATCAGATGGTCGATCTTGAACATCAGGAATGCGTTCGTCTACCCACTCTGATTGGGCGTACGTCACGAAGTCCACAAGTTTGAAAAAAGGCGGCCCGGAATCGACGCTCACTCAATGCACCCGCGCCTCGTTCCCGCCAAGGACAGAAAGGAAACATCACGTCCCGATTCAAGAGCAATTCCACGGCCACAACAGCAAATGTTGTCTCGACCAAAGACATGTTTACAGACCGACATGGTTCACCTGCCAGCTTTGTCACTGTCTTTAGCCAATCACACTCCAAGGCTACGACCACAATCGACTAGCGGCCACCACCCTCATTCATACCGCTACATCTGCAAGGCGCCTCTGCCCGGCTGTGCTGAGTCATATACACTTGGCGGATTTGTTCTACGACATCTGTTGACATTGTACCATGGACGACGTCCACTTCGAGAGCATATGTTAATTCCCATAGCCATGATCAACATATGTGATTCAGATGCACGCGAAGCGCCTCCACTGTCGACACGAAGATGCGCTCCAATCCTCATTCAGCACCTAATGCTCGCTGTTCAATTCGAATAGTCATTTACTGACTTCCTTCTAGGAAAATGTTTATTGGGGGTTTGAACTGGGAGACAACAGAAGGTATGTTGGTCAATTTTCGAGCTTCAACTTGATAGAAGCTCCAATTCTCTACTCTTCGCTCATTAGTAGTTCTATACTAATAAGCCATTCAGACTCTCTCAAGGGCTACTTCACACAGTTTGGCGAGGTCAGCGAGTGCACCGTCATGCGTGACTCCGCCACGGGTCGCTCGCGAGGATTTGGTTTCCTCACCTTCCGGGACCCTAAATGTGTCAACACTGTGATGGTCAAGGAACACTACCTCGATGGCAAAATTGTATGTCCCCGTGTGAATCTCGGTAACCACTTGCTGACGGTGCCAGATTGATCCCAAGCGAGCCATTCCCCGTGAAGAGCAGGAGCGAACCAGTAAGATATTCGTCGGCGGTGTCAGCCAAGAAGCCACCGAGGAAGACTTCACGAACTTTTTCAAGCAGTTCGGACGTGTCGTCGATGCCACACTGATGATGGACAAGGAGACAGGCAGGCCCCGTGGCTTCGGGTTCGTCACATTCGATGGCGACGCAGCAGTCGACGCTACACTCAAGGGCCCTCTCCAGATTCTTGGCAAGGCGATAGAAGTCAAGCGAGCCCAGCCCCGTGGCAACATGCGCGATGATGAGGGCAGTGACAACAAGAAATTTGGGCGCAACAAGTTCAACAATCGTGACAACGGTCACAGCCAGCATAACAATAACAATAACAACGGCGGCTTTGACAACCAGCAGAACGCGCAGGGACAATCCGGTAATAGTGGCATGAGCCCGGCCATGATGGCACAGTACTGGCAGCGCATGCAACAGTACTTCCAATCTATGCAGCAAACCATTGCCCAGCAACAAGGCAACCTTGCTAATCCTATGGCCAGCATGGCTGGTGGTATGAATCCAATGGCTATGCAACAAATGCAACAGCAAATGCTGGGCACGGGCATGAACCGCGGCACTGGTTCTCCGAGCCCACAAATGATGGGCCCCGGTGGCATGAACCCGATGCAAATGCAGCAGATGCAGCAGATGCAAGCCATGCAAGCCATGCAGCAAGGGGGCGGTGGTGGAAGTAACCCCAATGGAGGAGGCAATGGTGGTAACGTAGGAAATCCCAACAACGCTGGGCCTCGTCCGGCATACACAGCACAAGACCAACTCATCTTCGAACAGCAGAAATACGAACAACAACAAGCGCGCCGGCAGCAACAGTCCTCAGGCTATGGAGGTGCTGGCGGTCCCACAGCTTGGGAGGGCATGTACGACGATGCGCCGCAGCCGCACGTGCCGTCCGGCCCAGGCAACCGTGGAGGATTCAACAAGGGCAATTCGAGGAGTCGACAGGGTAGTAGTCAGCCTCCTGTTACTCCGAGTCAGGCGCCGATAAATGCTCCCACTGGACCTAAGAATGCGGGGAAGCCTGGCGCGAATTACAGGGGTGGTGGCAGGGGGCAAAACTACAGACATCAACCTTATGGAGGGGGTCGCGGAGTTTAAAAAAGTTGAAATAGTCGAATGCGGTCAAGAAGTCGGAAGCTTGTGGATGAAGATGGTAGGGTGGTATCTTTTGATGAGAAGATTACGGCGGATGAGCTGAAGCAGTAGCTCGGTACGCTCATTTCTTCACATCATGGGGTACCGTGAGTTCCTGCTCACGTCCGGAGAAGAGGTCCTGCTTTTCCCTTTTTACTCTATTTTCTCATTCTTTTTCTTGCAAATGGATAATTCGTGTGGACTTTCAGGGATGTTTTTTTATGTGTTGTAACTACACACATTACAATCCAATCAAATACTTCTTTATCCTAGGGCTTGTCTTTGTGTGTATCCCGTAATGCTCAGCCTTTGTGTAGTTTAACAACTCATGGTGCAAACGTGGCTCTGGCTTCGCTGCATTGTATCGTGTAGCCCTAGGCTAGACGATGTCATCCCTTATTACATTCATGTCCTCGGCCCTTGATCATCGTATAGGAAAATAGATCCCTGCCTTCAATTCAGCTTCTCTTCGTCTGGATCTTTCTCGCTTTTACCATATTTCCTCGTGACCAAGTGATGAAGCATGACGTGGAAAGTTTTTCTTCACTCCATGGAATTGCGGATGGTACCTAGGCTTCTCTGTCGATATTATCTTGCGAAATTGATTGCGTATTTGAGCATGGGCGAATCCGGACTAGAGGGGTGCGTACGATGATGCGTCGCAAAAAGAGGGTTACATGCCTGTGGTAAGCGCGGGGGCTGGAAGATAGTACCTATGGAGACAAACTACTCTCCATTATGATAACTAAAAGTTGAATGATATCGATGTAATGCGATGTATCTATATGCTATTGTAACTGTCTTTCCCCCTAGCGCCAAGGAAGAAAGAGTCGTTGTTTCTCACGGCCTCCGACTTTGCGAACCACTTTCGGTTACCTTTCTCTTTGCTCCCACCATATTCGAAAACCTCCCAACAGTCTTGCATGTATTCTTCCGGAAAACCAAAAAATGGCTCCCGGGACCCTCGGATATAGTTTGATACCCCAGGGTTGATTTTGGCGCCACGGTAGCGTTGGGTTAGCTCACAGACCAGTGACGCCAGCTGTCGATGTGAGGCAGCCACTGTAGATAATAGCTCGATAGCTTTTGATGCACGCCCATTTTACAATGCATCGAGTTCTGGCGCCCCTGACCCACATCACCCTCTCACCACAGCATCGTGAGCCGGAATGCAAGACCGAGGTGCAACCAACCGTATCATGCTCTTTAAAAATAAACTTACAGGGTAGTGTAACGTGTTCTGCTTATTTCTTTCATGTTGTGCTACGGGCCATTTTGATAGGGCGAGGAGCTACGCGGTTGCTCATTGCAATGGCCCGTTGGATAAGATCAATACCCTAGGCCCTAGGCTAAAATCCCTTAAAATACTTTCATGGCTTTGGCGTTTTCCATTGGTCCTTCGAACAAAGGTGGTATGCCGCTACTGGTTTCGAACACTTGCGGACGTGTATCATCTGACGTGAGGCACGGGTTCCTGTGTCAAAAACCCCGAATGGCCTGGGGATGACTGTGTTCTTATCTTCGCTCCTCGAATAACAGCGGAATTGGTACCTTTCTGGGAGAGATGGATTATTTGCGCGGGCGGAAGTTATGGGTTAGAGACTCACGGAAGATATCCATATGCCGATTTAAACACGTGTGATACATGCAAGTCCTATTTACAGTCTACAAACAAAGAAACGTCCTCTATCCTCAACGGCCCTGACCACCAACTCCGAAATCTCCTCCATGTTGACGAAAAACCGAAGCCACGTAACTAGGTTAGATAGCTCCACATATACAAGAAATAGGTACTGTTGATCTTCCGCTTCGTATCCCTGAACTGGCCACGCTATCGTACGACACTGTACCGTTTTACACCTTGCTCCAATTCGCTCTTCTTTCCCACCCTCGTTACCCAGGACTGTAGCCCTAACCAGAACTTGTTTCTCCTGCCGCCTATGCTGGTGCTCAACGGTGGCAAGGCTTCGACATTGCGACAGCGCTTCATCAGGAACATCTCGATCGAAATGCCGGGCCCAAAGCTTGTCGCTACCACATTTTCGCGACCCTGGCCCATTCGTCTCAGCTGGTCGAGCACGATGAGTACTGTCGGGCTCGAGGAATTTCCATAGGTACTGTAGATATCGAGCGACGCCCGTATATGATCGTCTGTGAGCTCGAGAGCCTGCTGGGCGCCTTGCAAGATGGCAGTGCCGCCGGGGTGGACGGCCCAATCGAAGTCTGTCGGGTCAAGATTGATGGGAGTGGATGATTTGTTGCAAAGCTGGCTGAACATGGGGATGATGGCGCTCACTGCGGTCTTCGGAACAGCTTTTGTGATACTGGCGATCATTCCTGGTGTGAAATTAGTCTAGGGATCGATAGATTGGAGTCGGTAGATGGATAATCATAGACGTACCGTTTGCTTCCGTCGTGTAAGACATTTGCCCCGAGGTTCCTGGCACAAACATACTACCCCACTCTTGTAGCTCGTAGACGGGCTTTTGATCATGCTCCAGTGCAAACCCATTGCATAGCACCACGGCCGCTGCGGCGTCCGAGAACAGTGCCGGGGCAATGTGTAACTCACCATCAGCCAAACAAGCCCTGATCTCCGTTCTCAGAAAGATGCTACACAGCTCACAAGCCACGACGAGTATTCGAGCTGGCTGCCCCCGTGACGATGCAGCTGAAGCAATGTTTGCAGCCGTGCGCAACGCCGAAAGACCACCTGCACAACCCACACCATGCAGTAGGACTCTTTGCACACTGGAACTGAGGCCGAGCTTTTGGCAAACGAAGAGGTCGTATCCTGGATTGCTTTGATCGGTACATGTTACAGCCACAATGTGCGTGATATCAGAAGCCGACACTTGTGCTTCCAGCATGGCGCTGCTGCATGCTTGAGCTGAGAGCGCCACACCCATGTCTCGGTAGATTGACGACAGTTCATCGACCGTTGGGGGTGTTGCATCTTCCTTGGTACACGTGGTATGGTCAAGGACGATTGGACGTGATTTGATGTTAGTTCGGCGATTGAATTGGATCAACTTTTGTAATCTGATGTTGGTGGAGTCGTCAGCCATGGTTCTCCCTGTAACCTTCCACAAAAGAAACCTACCCTGGGGCATCCATATGATCTGGATATAGTCGCTCTAGCAAGTCTTCGAATTCACCTTGTTTCATTGAATGAGACGGGTAGGCTCTAGCCAAGCCGGTAACGAAGATTGAATTCATGCTGAGTGCTCTTGTTGTGTCGATGATCGAAATAGCCTGAGTCTGAGAAAGCGAAGATGACCAGGCGACGAAGACCTCTTATAGCATGTATAGATGGTGATGTGCTCTAGACCTGTCATAGTCTCGCTGTATACCAGTCCTTCGCCCCCACCTTGAGTGAGACTAAAGCTACGCGGTGACCGAAATGGCTTGCCTCGTAAGCCATGCCAAGTTGTCCTTCACGGCTCAGAGAATCGCAAGCAGCGTAGAAAACTATTGGCCTATACATACGGCGTCCCATTCCGGCTTTGCAAAGGCATAGATCCCTCTCCAACTCGTAAAGCTCAGCCATTCACATCTAGACTTGCGGGTTATCGTCAGGTCATGCGCTGGATGTGTGGTCCAGATGCCGCTGCCAACATCGTCTGAACTCTCGACGGCCAAGGAAGCCTATGCTGTCGTTGGGTGACACGCTGTGATCTGCAAATCTACTCAAAAAGAGAAGACGCTCAGCCCAATGCAACTCTTCCGGTGAGCGTGACATTTGCAAACGGCGTAGTAGAACTTGAGGCGGTCGAGCTTTCGTAGGATAATACTCAAATTCCATAAGAGGGAAACTAGCATAGAGTGCATCATCCATGGTTCCTTGGTCTAGAATAGCATTACATTATGGGCCAAGTATTGTTGAACTAGGAGAAGGCGTAGCCGATGGATATGGTGTGTGTCTAGAGCTTCAATTATCCTTTTACTATGGGCAGCTACCTGGAGCTGTGGCGCGAGAACAGAGCCAGATCATGATGGATCGATTGGAATGGTGCCGTCTTCTCTGGTACGAGTCGCATTCTGTTACTGAATTGGCAATGAAGTCCGTAAACCCAATTTGCGTGGGTGTGCTCGAAACCACAAACGGATGGGCTGCGCCACGGGTTCGAATGGCTTGGTAGCGCCATCTTCACAATGCGACATGCACATTGCACTAGGGGTGGATGGGCACGATCTTCGAGACCATCCGTGCCTATCGAGTTGACAGTGCTGAGGTCATTGATGGCCGATGGACTATAGCCATGCTCGTTCACCGTAGGGATGTAAGACTGATCTCACCCAAGATTGGTGCCTGGCGGACGAGTGGCTATAACGCAGGAGGCTGAGTCTGGCTATTTGGTATCATGGAGAGGATTCATACGCACTACTACGGTGTCTGACAATTGCCTAACCTCTCGGTCAAGATAAGCCGCTCACGAGCTCGGGCTTCTCCAGGGCGTCTGATCCATGGGTCAGGTAGCAGCCAGACAGGTATTCGGGCGCCGGAAGCACCTCGCAGTGGCTGGATCTGGTTGCGATGTGCAGTGTCGGTGTCGGGTTGTTTTGCGAGCGCAAGAGACGGATCCACTGCTGATGATGTAAGTGTTATCGTAGTGTCTGGGTTGCGGGACGTATGCTCTGTCGTGTACTGTGTGTGTTAAGCGCCAAAGGGGAAGCCATCGAGACGGATGCCTACTGGCTCGTCCCACCTGGGTAAGGACAGCGGTTGAAGTGCTTGAGCTGAGCGGTTCCACTGCGTTCTCCCCCTCTGTCGAGGCTGCATAACAGGCCCGAAGCACCGAAACCTGTTCCATATCTCTTTCTGGACGGCGATGATGTTGCCCGTCGGCTAGCTGATGGCGGCGCACGCAAGCTTCACGAATCACCGACTGCGACACCCTCCCGGGGCAAGTCACGACGGAAGGATTACCGATCTACTCGCAATACCACGAACGTGTGAGGGGAGGTGGTCAGCCGGGGAGTACTCGACGACAGAACCACAGCGCGGCAGTCGGGATGACGGATCTGCGCCCACCCCATCCCGGCCCGGCGTCTGTCCCCAAGGCTGTGGCGGCGGGATCGAGGCCAGGCCGTCAGACGGTGGTGGTGGGAGGCAAGGCCAGCACCCAACGCAGCACGATCCGAAGACGACCATGGACGAAACGCCCGTGTGACAAAGACGAGGCGAATCTGACCGTAGCGTAGAGGCTACATCACGTGTCGCGTTGCCTTCCCAATGCGGACGGCGACACACCCAATCGTGGAACAGGGCCAGGCCGGCGCGGGAGCCCTGGCAGGCAGGATCTCGCGAAAGGTGATTGCTTGCAGTGTAGCTGCTCACGTGCGCGCCTGCAACGGCTGCTTTGCTGTGCGTAATCGACGGAGTGAGGATTTGGCCTAAGACAACGGGCGGCATGCGGTGGAATGCAATGCGATGCGAGCGGGCGGCCAATTTGCGTATATAGTCCTGGCGACGCTGGCCTGCCGGACCATGGAGTAAGTCGTCCACCATGGGCCGCGAGATGGACACGGGCAGATACGACGAGTGGGGGCTGCTGCAAGGCCGGGCTGCGGGGTGAGCGCTTCTTCTTCGTCTTCGTCTTCGTCTTCGTCTTCTCCTGGCCAGATACCGCCCGTGGTTCGTTCGCCGCTAACCACCTCTCCCAGCGAAATAGCTTCGGGAATCTACACTCGCCTGCCGCTGGAGATCCGGAATCGTGTCTACACCTTCTGCATCCAAGAAGGCGCCTACGACAACGAAGTCATCATCCGCCGTGCTCTCACCCAGCAGCAGCATGCCTTCACCCTCCTCGTCCGAGAGCCATCAGGCCCCCACTCCTATGCATGGGTCGAGGACCCCATCACCTCCACCATACACGGCAAACACATGAGCCCTGCCGTCGCTCGCGAAATGCTCGAAGCCTACTACTGGACCCGTGTCTTCAAATTCTCGCATCGCGAGCTCGATCTCCTGGGGCCGTTCCTGGGAAGCGATGTCTTCGGGCTGGGCCGAATACCGCTGGCCTACGCACGACGATTGCATATTCAAATACGGCCCTTTGCCTATGCCGCCAAACGCATGCGCGAGCACGACGCGACGGAACAGCAAAAATGCCACCAGGCCATCGCCGCGCTGGCTGCTATACGCACCGCGCGGACAGAGGTGATGGTGCAATTCGATCTGGAGCAGGACTTGCTCAACCGTCCTGCCTCCGAGCCCTTTCCTCCCGAGGATGAGCGGTTTCTGCTGAAGCTCATAAGAGACCTGATTGCACTCAAGGACAGGGGGCTGCGGATTGAGATTGCATTCAGTGGCACGTGGAGCGGTCATTCAAGCACACGGGTTCGCAGCAGGTCCATGTGCTCGCCCGAGGAGTGTATGGTGAGAATGACCAAGGCTGCGCAACCTACATGCTTTGGGGGAGTATCTTGAGGCATGCTCCTGACCTTAGACTTGGGAATTGGCGCCACAGCTTCCCGGGTTTGCAGGATTCATCAGTTTGAACGATAGTTCCGCGAATCGGTTAGGATACAACCTAGCAGAGGGTCAAGAGTTGAAGCATCTGTGAAGGTGGGATGTTTCGATATGTACTGCGAATGAGAGATAAAAGCCGTCCATCGCCTTCGAGGAGAAATCTCTCCCCGGCTGGCAATCAGCGAGCCATTGCATGAATTGTTTCCCCACACCCGCGTCTTTCTATATATAGTGTTTGATGATGTTTTAGCCCGTTACCGACTTGGAAGCGCTTCTCACTCGACCTAACCTTAGCATCCCTTGTAGACAGGTCACACGATCCTTACAACAAAAACTCTCGTGCATCGTTCCTCGTTACGCAGTGTTTTCCGCCTCGCAATTGAACGCGCATATTCCCCAATCCAATCACACTCAAACATACTTCTCCACCTGCTTCTCGCTCCACTCCCAAAACTCCTGTGCACGACCACTCCCACCCTCATCACGTGTCTTCACTGCATCCGCCAAATCCCTCCTCAACTTCGTCGTTCTGCCAAACGGGATAACCCATTCATCCTGCTTCAAAGCCGCTACTTCCGGAGAGAGGCCGGCAAAAAATTCAGTATATGCGCCGTTCACGGCGGGGTAGGTCATCCAGCCAATCACCATGGCCTGGAGGAAGGGGAGGTGGCGTTGTAAGTCGGTGGTCAAATTTCCAGGGTTGAGAGACTGTCGCCATTAGCAGTTTGAGCTTGTTGTGTGCCGGCATGGCATGGGCATGGCAACTTGGCCTGCATGACGAGGAGGCGCGGGAGAATACGCACCACGCTAACAAGACCATGGTCTCTGTACCGTCTCTGAAACTCCAATGCATGAAGCTCATTCCCACTTTTACTCACTGCGTACTTGTGCTCCTTGCTCTTTTCCGTTTGATAATCCAGATTCTGCATATCAACGCCACCGGTAGGGGAGAAGAGATGCGCAGCGCTGGAGGATACCCAAATTACTCGCACGCTACCAGTAACCTCCGTCTTCGCAGTCTCAATCATAAGTGGAGTCAGCAACTTGGTAAACAGGAATGGCGCCACACAATTGGTTCCCAACTGCAGCTCGTACCCCTGTTTAGTGATAGTGCCTGGCGGGGGCATCATAACGCCTGCATTGTTGAAGAGAACATCCAGGCGCTTTTCTTTCGATAAGAACTCTTCGGCGGATGATTTGATCCCTTCAAGATCATTGAGATCGAGATGGAGGTGATGTAGTATGCCCTGTGCGTTCGGATGCTGCTCCCTGATCCACTGAATCGCTGATTGCGCCTTCTCGGCTGAACGTGCCGCGACGTAGACAGTCCCGTTAAGTGAATAGAGAAGCCGTGCGAGCTCCTTACCAACGCCTGCGTTGGCACCCGTGACGATGTAGACCTTGCCTTTGAGATCATCCACAGACTTCTCGGTAAAGGTGGCTGCCGGTGGGAATGCCTGGCTGAATTGGTTGCCCATGATGACTTCTGTGGATAGATAAGATGAAGTTATTTTCTATGGGATGCTTTCTTACTTTGTAGATGAGGTGATGATGAGGTGACGTTGCCTATGGTTAGTAATCGTCGTCATTGGTTCATGCATGAAGCTAGCGACGGACGACTTCCGGATGAATTCTATCTCTATGTAGTCCTCCTGTGAAGACTTCTATTACATAAGCCGCTGGCGTAAACGGCAGACCATAATTCTAGCGCTGGCATGAACATTGAAAAGGTTGATAGCTTGCTGCTCGCGTTAGTTGAAACCCCTACCTTAACAGATCGGATTGATCCCTGGGCTCCTTTCACGCGCTAGCAACAGGGCCAGCAACAGGCTAACAACACGCACTCAGCGACTGGGGACCGTATGAGCTTTCTATCAGTCTTCCCTACACGAAGCGAGAACTTCGGAGCACCTTGAAAAATTCCAGTGCTTGCGGCAGAAATCGGTGAGTACTGTGGTCAGCGGAATCGAATCGAATCGAATTACAGCGGAGCATCGAACAAATAGCCGTCGATGTTGATACCGCTGACCTGAAGCGTTTGACCCGTTGTAAATGCGACTCCTCCTAGATGTGAATGTTGAAAATGACCTTGACAATGGGATATTCTATCTAGTACAGAGTATATTGACAAACATTTCATCCAACTGTCTCAACAGCATATAGGTAGCGTTCGCTAGCATCCATTTCCATCGCCTTTACCGCCCCTCTTTGGCACCATATTCAAGAGCGCCTCGTGATCTCGAATTCCAGCTAGTTGCCCTTGTTGCACACGCTTGACAGTGAGAGCAGCAATAAGCGCAGCACCCACCCCGGAACCATCCTCGGCGGGTAAGACCTCAATCGGATCTCCCTTGCCCTTTCCGTATTCCGTTGGCCAGTCCATGATTTCTTTTAGCGCTTGTGCCTGTCGGACTTTAAAGTGGGGGTATTTGGCGAACACGGAGCCGTCGGCACCAACATGCACCTCATCCCATTTCTTGTGCTTGCAGATAGCAGATACACCACAGGCAGTTAGACGGGCAGCGCGCGTTCCGACCAGCTCGGCGAGACGTCTAATTAATTCGAGTTCGGGCTTCGTACAGTGAATGTTGAGCTTCTCATCGAAGAGATCGCTGGTGTCTTGAAGGTTTTCGAAGCGGTCCTCTTCAATCTGTGCAAGGAAGCCAGCATCGAGAGAGTATGGCTTTTCAAGCTTGCTAGTATTTTGATTCTCGAATATCGTACACTCATGTCCTTTGTGCAAATCGAGAAGAACCAGTCGAAAAATCTCACCCAGATAGAGGCCTGCGACCATCTTCTCGAAAGACTGCTGACCTGGACGCGGCGAATCCTTGTCGATGATGATATCGTATGGCGTGCGTGGTAGGACCTGGTTTTCATTATCGAAAGCGCCCCACTCACAATTGATGGCCATAGGAAGCGAAGGGTCGAGACCAAGATGCTGTAGCTTGGGAATAGAGCCACAATCTTCCATGTAGGCGGCATTGCAGCCAGTACCAAATATGCAGCCGATCTTAATACGGGTGTCGGTATAAGCTGAAGCGATCATGGTACCTGTGGTGTCGTTGACAAGAGCAGCGAGTTTGATAGGAACACTACGCTCTTCCAGGGCCTTCTTGAAGGCTGGCACCACGTCTACTCCTTCTACACCTTGGACGTCGAATCCTTTGGTCCACCGTTGGAGAACTCCGTGGTCGATAGCATCTTGTGATACCGGGTACGAGAAGGTGAAACCCAAGGGCAGGTGGTCGAGCTCCTCATCTTTGTGGTGGTAGTCGATAAACTGCTGTAAGCAATCGGCAACATAGCCCCAGAGCTCGTCTGCGGTGCCAGTTTTCAACTCCTCGGGCATGCGGTACTTTGATTGTATAATATCGAATTCGCCTTTCTCTTCCGTCAAGGTGACTTCACACACCCGCAGATTTGTACCACCCATGTCGAGCGCGAGAAAGCTGCCGGTTTCGTTGCCGTCGGGAAAGGCCATGCACCATGTTGGGATCATGGGCTATTTTCTGTCAGCTAGTTCGGCGAGATTCTTGAAATGCAGCTTACAATCGAGCCCCCTTCTTTGGTCAGTCCCTTCTCGAGTTCTTTCACAAAGTGATCCGAGATTTGCTTCAACTTGAGCGTAGGTACCACGAAGAGCTCCTCGAGTTTACCAATTTGCTCCTTCAGATCCCTGGGCATATCTGCCATGGACCCTGGTACACCGGTTATTCTTATTGCAAGATGCATGTCGAGATATGAACATACCCCTTCGGGACGGTGGTCTCCTTGCGCCCAAGACCATGGTTGTACTAGAGGAGTGAGCCGATGTATGGAGAGAATGTACAAGAGCACGAGTCCTATGACAGTGTTGGGAAAAAGACACGGGGCCTAATAGAATTATCAGAGTCGTCGATTGTACAACGAGCGGTGAGGTGGGCTGGTCCGCCGGATGGGGAATGACTGTCGTCTCTTGGGCGTGATACAGAGAGCCGCAGCTTACCAAGGCTCTAGCTATGTAGCTATCACGACGCGACCCCGCGTGCGAACTACGCCACTCCGATGGGCGATAACCGGTGAGCTGGGTGAGCGGGGCGATAACCGGTGAGAAGGGGGGTTAGGTAGTTGGCGTTAGGAATGCGATTGATAGCTTTCCAAAAAGAAAAAGAGAAACAAGTCCGAAGTCATCCGCCCCAGAAAAGTCCAAAGTCCCCAATGTTACCGGGTACCCCCACGAGATCTGATCTCGGGAAGGATGCGCAATGACGCAGGCCAGTGGCGTCTGGCCAACCTGGATGGCCTAACATGTGTGGGCAGGTCATCTGTCCATAGGATTAGCGTCGCTAGTACTCGTATTCGGTAGCGCTAGCAGGGGTTACTAGTGCGGTTTTTTTT
>Ga0182211_1000349_pt1 | contig 14810 bp, 35 predicted proteins | sample G5R1MG_20_FD_129660 | JGI IMG/M metagenome (GOLD analysis project Ga0182211, IMG submission 129660) | Switchgrass phyllosphere microbial communities from Michigan, USA - G5R2_MAIN_03OCT2016_LD1 MG | ecosystem: Host-associated > Plants > Phyllosphere > Phylloplane/Leaf | place: USA: Michigan... | reverse complement strand
TTTCCCAGACATATCTCTATATTCCAATCGGCATCCGCCCCGAACCTATCCCAGCTTTTGAGCTACTCGATCCCGACAAGGGCTTGCCCGAATGGCAAAAGCGTCGCAACGCTAGTGCGCGAGCAAAGACAGCGTTGGTTGCTAAGATGAGGAAGCGCAATGCTCGTTGACATTGATTTCATTCCGTTCACGGAAGATCAGAAGGCATTTTATCGTGATCATATGGAAAAGATCAATAAGGATCACCCTGAGGATCCGTATCCAACTGAGCTAAGTCATCCACCTCGTCTTGGTCGCGGCATATATCACGCCAGTAACTTTGTCACCCAGTCAGTGGTGCAAAAAGTGGTTGAGGATGTTCCTCCCCATCTGGATTATACGCTGAACCGCGGTGAGGATGCGCTGCGCAACTACCTGGGCAGTTATCGAGCATACAAGCGCCAGATGGACAAGCTCTACTCGCAGAAGTACAAGCGTGGTCCATACAGGGACTTCATGAGCTTGGGCGCGTATGGGCTATGCGACAGTCCTGAGCAACTCCTTGAGCTGTATCCGCACTTGGATGACGACGGTACTCCGCGCTTTCTCACGTTTCACAAAATCTCGCGGGAACATCAACATCCAACCGGCGGTTTTCGTTACCACAAGAATGGCAAATACGTGGGCAAACAGCGGCCTAGGTGTGAATACTTGTACGATGATGACCACATCGACTTTATTTGCAGCTTTCACGTTTATCGTGTTGAGGATGTGATTAGCGGTTGATCTTTCCCAGAGTCATGCTAACTCTGGGATAACAACAGGAGATCGAACATGACAATCGGAAAGACTTACAAGGAGCTGATCGTCGAACGCGCTAAGGCGTACGAAGCAGAATCCAGGGATGGCCTGGCAAAGCTGCTCAAGAGTCTGCAGGTCGACCTCGTGGGTGCTGCTGTCATTGGTGCAACCAATTCGGTGACACACAATCAGATCTGCTGGATCATGCTTGCAGAGCGCTTTCTCTTCTATGCGAGTGACGAGAATGAACCGATCGACAATGAGAAGACGGTTCATCTCCTGATCAACATCGCGTTCGAGTCCTGCGTTCGTTCGCATCCTCACCTCGCACTGTCGATGATCAATGCCAAAATGGACATGAGCTTCCGAGTCCTACAGGAGGTTTGATATGAGTCGCAAAGCGGCGGAAACACTTCTTAGTGATGCGGAGGATCGTCTCTACAACGCGGAGTCGCCGTTTTATCACTATTGTGCGACCGGCTTCCCAGTTGGCTTTGATGTAAAGGCGTTTGAGATCACCCGCGCTGAACTGGAGCAGGATGTCGTGCGTTTGAAGGAAGTTGTCAAGAGGTCAAAGACTCTATATCCTGGTTGACGTGCTGGTTCCTGGTGCTACAACCAGGAAGTAGACAACGGAGGCCAGTATGCAACTTCAGAGTTTTGGTGCAAATCCCCAGGCTCCATTTCGCCAGTACGATAAGACTGACGAAAGTGTTGAGGCAGACGGCTACGAAACTGGCCTTACCTGGCCTGCTCACTGGCAGTATGTTCCTGGCGGTCCCTACTATCCCAGTGAACCAGACGACCGTTCTGCCCGGTTATTTCATCCCGACTGGATCGCCTATTGCAGGCTCCTTCGTCATCACAACGCGGTTTGGATCAAAGGCTGGCATGCTGGTCTGATTGCACAGACTCGGACCAATCCTGAAATCAAACGGATGCGGAACAAATTGATGATGGAGAGGATGGTCAGTGCTTGACACTGCCAACTCTGGTGTTACTACCAGAAACTAGACAGCAGGAGAACGAAGGTGGGCACCAACTTTTACATACGCGAGTCTTCCATCGATAATAGCACCGGTGAAGTTGTCTATGAGGACATTCACATCGGCAAGCGGTCGGGTGGCTGGGTGTTTACCTTCAATGGTCAGGTGTTTCGATCGGTGGTATTATGGCGTGCTGCTACAAGGCAGATTCCTGCCAACATGCAGATCGTGGACGAGTACGGCGATCCGCATACTTACGATGATTTCTGGGATTCAGTGGAGCAAACCAAAAAGCCATGGGGTCCCCGCAAAATCAGACCACAGATCAATGCATACTCTCAATTCGAACCGCGGAAATCGCGCCAATGGGTCGATGAAGGATTCGCATTCTACAACGGAGAATTCAGCTAATCCTGGTTGACAGTATCCAGAGTGGTGCTAGATACTGAACATCGGAAACGAGGAGATCGAAAATGAGCGGCAGTGATATTGCGCAACTGGTAGCAGTTCTAGCGTGGCCTGTGGTCGTTGGCGGTTTCTTTGTTTATGCTATCATCGATCTTGAAGTGCAGAAGCGCAAGATCAAGAGAACTCTGGAGAGTTGATCATGGACGAACGTATTCCTGAGCTTATGCTCCGCAGTATCTCTGGTCAGATCTTTCGCCATGGTCCAGATGGTGAGCAGGAACTTATCTGTTCGGCATCGCGTCTCCGTGATGGATACTGGTTGACTGTTGGGGACCGCGGCATCTACGGCGGTACAGTCTATGGGCAATGGCAGGGAACGCAGGTACTTGTCGACCTCTGGATGCATTTCCAGGATGGTCGCGAACCTCTTCCAATTGCGTGGTCGCACCAAACTGCCTTCAAGCCTATTACCGTCCTCTATGTGCCCAGTGATGCTGGTGTCGATAGCAAGATCGGAAGCACCGCGCTCACACATATCCGGGACTATATAAAGATCTTCCAGCTACTGAATGGCGAGGTCGAAGGATGCTCGATTTATAATCGACCCTGGACCGTTCGCTATGACGTCCATGACGAACACAAGGTCGCAATCGCGGGCAGGTGTGACCTGGGATATCACTATCCTCGCACTGGATACGGATCTCCGCTGGTCAACGATACCGGTCACCTCGTTGGTGTGATTATTGGTTCCGACTGGGGAACTGATAGCAGTCACGCTGGCTTCTACGTGCCGGCCGATTTTATCGCTCCATCGCTGGAACTGCTGGGCGTATTCGAGCAGCGCCTCAAAGTCGATCGTCGGTCCTACTCGGCGGGTATTGATTTTGTGAGCCATCGTTCCAGCGACGTGTATTTTGAATAAAACTGGTTGACTAGGCTCCAGTTTATGTTAGGACTGGAACAACGGAAACAAACTGGAGATCGATTAACATGCGTAACATTCTGACCATTGGACTTGCTCTGGCTGCTCTTTCGTTTGCGACTCCGGCAGAGGCACGCGAGGCATTTACGGTGAACGTGACGCGAGCTGGCACCGACACGTTCCAGATCAATCGCACTTCGATCGTCATCACCACCAAGGGCTGTGCCCAGGCTGCATACCATCAGACGGCCGTCATCGTGATCAACGACGCTACGGGCAACGGCAAGATCCACTTCATGGCCAATGATCGTCATGAAGCATCCTGCACGATCAGCGGCGTGTCGATGAAGCGACTCGGCGGAAAGCAGACCTCGATCAAGGTGCCGGCCAATGCCACGATCAACGACAGCGCGGCAATTGCTTCCCGCAATGCGGCGATTGCAGCAGCAGACGTGATGCGTGCCTTGCGTTCCATCTGATAAAACTGGTTGACCCAGTCCTGGTTGGTGCTAGGACTGGGTTATCGGAACAGAAACAAGGAAGACGCCATGCAGATCGAACAGGCCGTTGCAGTTTTGGAAACTTTCGAGTTCTACATGGACGGCGGCGTCCGTCGTGCTCCAGAGGCCAACGAATTCGACACTGCGTTGAAGGCAATCAAGAATGCCCTGGGCATCGTGCCTCCGCCGGCAACGATCTGGGGCGACAAGTTCGAGATTCGGAGCAAAGATCGCAAGCATCGCGGTCAGGTCTACGCTGGTCAGCCCACCGGCATGTTCGCAGAGATTTCCAAAGATCGACAGCAGATTCGACTCAGCGGCGCCTACTGGAGCAAGACCGTCGACATCACGTTCAAGGTCGGTGATATGGTCGAATACGACAGCTACAATCTCCGCTATCTGGGAACGATCCAGAGCATCACTGAGAAGCGGGTCCTGGTGAAGCCGCGTTATGGTTCAGGCAACAAGTCCATGGATCTCAACGGGTTTGCATGGCGCAACCACAATTTCAATCTCGAGCAGGCGCATGCCGAGAACGCTGAAACTTCGATGTATATCTAAGGAGCATTCCAATGGAAGACCGCATCGACTGGCCTGCACTGCGCGACAAGCTGGCAATCATGGCTTGTGAGATTTCAGGTCTAAATCCCTACCATGAAAAGGATGGTAAGCGGCTTTTCGAGCACAAGATGGCACAAAGCAAGGCAAAGAAAGCCCTTGAAGTGCTGAAGCTGCGGGTAGGCGAGGAAATCTTCTAGTGAATATCCAGTTGGTCGGTGCAATCCTGGATACGCATTCTCGCTTGCGGGATGCTGTCAGGAAAGCTGCCCAGCAAAAGATCCTCATGCGGATGACCGAAACCGAAGGTCGCGTCTTCGCGATGTATGGCTACCTGCAAAGCTTTTGGGTTGAGGATGATAAGATCGTTGTTACTTTCTACTACAATGGCAACTACCGCGGCGAAGAAGAGGTCGAGCTAGAAGCCGACGACATCAAAGATTTCTAAACTCTGGTTGACATGCGTTCCAGTTCTGCTAAAAGGGTGGGGCAACAGAGGAGCGCGGCATGGTAAAGACTTTGGAGTTTCCGCAACCGGATGGCACGGTCTTGGTCATGACGCAAACCAGCGAGTTCACCTGGTCCTCACGTTACGCGGATGGTTCGACAGTGGTCGATAAGATCGTGGCATCGTTTGATGCAGGTGAAGTTTCAAAGAAGAATCCTGGTTGACACATACCAGGAAGAGTGTAAGTTTCCTACATAAGCAGAAGATAAAGGAGATCGAATATGAGCGTTTCGTACAAGGGTTTGCTCCGTGGCAACCACAATCCCATCGAAGTGATGAAAGTTCTCGCACACGTCTACGGTGGCGATCACTACCACATCCGCTTCGGTAGTGAGTCAACTGTTGACTTTGGTTACGGTCTGGGACCTGGCATCGACCAGGGCAATTTCTACGTTACTTTCGACGAAGAGTTCTCCGACGAGGTCAAAGCTTTGCGGCCCTGGGAACGCAAACCGCACCGTATCGGTCGTCAGATGGGGGTCTACACCGATGGTTGCTGCAAAAGTGACTACGAGGGGGTTGAGTCGGGTCCGATGACCTACATCTCACTGGGCCACTGGGGACAGTGCAAGGAAATCGTCAACAGGTTGGTGGCTCACTTCGGCGGCTATGTTTACGATGAAGCCGGTGCTGACGAGTGGGTGCTTCTCGAAGGTGACGATTTCAACAACGCGGTACAGGCCTCGATTGCGCGCAACAAGGCGCGGGAAGAAGCTAATGCAAGACATCTCGCCAAGCGCAAAGCTGAAGAGGCTGCCGATCAGTAAGGGCTGAATACAAGTCAAGCAAAAGCCGGTCCTAGTGGCCGGCTTTTATTTTGTCAGTTTTATAGAAACTGGTTGCACGTTTCCTGGTTGGCGTTAAAAAGAGAACAACAGCAACGCAAAGCGGAGATCGAAAATGGAAAAGTCGACACAGCAGGTTCAGGTCGAGCGCATTCGCAACTTCATGCGCGGTCGACTCGGTGCGCGACAGGTCTACAATGACAAGCTGGTCGGCGGTCGCCGGAGCATCAAGGCAGCGGGTTGTGGCTTCAAGACGGCTGCGGCCGCGCAGCGTGCTGCGGATCGTCTGCACGAACGCTTTGGTGTTGAAACCGCGGTTGTCAAGACCTATCATCCTATATATGGTCTGACCCGACTTGCGGTGCGGGCATATGTGCCCGCATAAAGCAAAAACTGGTTGATCCTGTTCTGGTTGGTGCTAGGACAGAATTATCGGAACAGCAACAAGGAGATCGGGACGTGAGCTACGATGTTTGGATCGGTGACAAGTCCTTTAACTACACCAGCAATACTCGTATGCTGATCTACGATCATATCCACGATCAGGGCAACGGTGGCGGTCTACATGAGATCGCTGATAAGACTGGTCGCGAAGCTGCGCTGATTCTGGGCAAGGCCTTTATGGAGATGAACACTACTCGCCATTGGGCAGGTGTACGTTTTGGCGGCCTGACCGTGAGCGAGTGTGCGCAAGACTTTCGTCCAGGTGAGCCTTGGATGACCGCAAAATACGATTGTCCCTCGGGTTGGGGTTCGACGATCGGAACCATCCTGTTTCTGGGCCAGATCTTGGCAGCGTGTGCTGAGTTTCCGGATGAAATTGTTGGTGTTTCGACCTAAAACAGGTTGATCTAAAGGATTCTGGTGTTATTCCAGAGTTATCGGAAACGCAGACGGAGAACACAACATGATGATCGCACTTTACGCTTCCAAGAAGGACTTGAAAGCAGAGATCGGCAAGCCGCTGAACTATCGCGAGACTTCGATGCACGGTGCGGAATACAAGCCCGATGGCACGTTCGCGGTCTCCAATCGCCCGTCGATCACCGGCATTAAGGGGCGTGAATTCTTCGCAGAGATCACGATGAAGGGTGGTCTGATCGCCAAAGTTTCGTGAATACAAAGTAAACAAGAAGTAAAAGAGCGGACAGGTTCCGCTCTTTTCTTTGACATTACTGGTTGACGCCCGCGCCCAACACGTTAATCCAGAATACATAACGAGGGTAGGAGATCGAAGTTGCGTAACAAGTTGAAGTCTTATGGGGGATGGGCACGACGTAATCCAGTCGCAGTCACCCTTGGTGCCATTATCCTCACCGCGGGTGTTGGTACTATTTCAACTGTTATGCCGGCCAGTGCAGAAATGCCTGAATCCGAAATCATGGTCAATATGGACGGTGAGTTCGTCGATGCCAGCTATATCGTGGCACGCGCTGAAAAGCACAAATCAACGATTGTACCGGTTGCCAAGATGGTAGATCTCTCTTACCTCAACGATGCGAAGTTGGGTGGCATGGCCGGCGCCTATTTTGGCGTTGTAAAGCGTGACGCCAACGGCAATGTCAAGCGGCTGCCCGATCATGCACAGGTCGACTTTGTGGCAAATCTCCAAGGCCTGTGGGATCGCAAGCTCAGGATCCCAGGGGTCTCTGGTGCGACCCAAAAGAATGCTGCATTCATCGTTGGCCGGTACGCACAGAGCAATCCCGGTTACAAGGGCATCAAAACATTCATCGGCGAAGCTGACCACAACGCTTTCTTCGCCCACAATAACATCAACTTCACTGCACTTTGCGACAAGCTCAAGTTGAACCCTGCGCAATGCGTAACGCTGGACCAGATCACTGGAAAGATCCGCGGTGTGCAGTTGGTGGCTTATGGTATGACGGAAGTTATGCCAACGTGGAACGGCGACGTCAACTATCTAATGCTCGACACGTTGCTTCGAAATGCTGGCGAAACATACGTCAACAGCATTCCTGCACTGGGCGACAAGCTGATGAGCGTGGGCTTTTATCAGTTCACCAGCTACGCAGTTTATGATGTGGAGCGAAAGGAAGGCGCCAGCTTTGTCAACCAGTTTGTAAAGAACAAAAACGCAAAGATTCCTGGCAGTGTGGTCGCCCTTGAGGGCAGCGATCATCACCGTGCAGCCTTTTACTTCGTGACCTACAACATGGCACGGCTGATGAAGAAGCTGAACGAAAAGGACACAGCAATGCTGGCAAGCGGCATTTGCAGTACGTCAGACTTGACACAGTTCATGGCAACTGCACACCACATGCCTGGCCGTGCAATCAGCAACGCGCAGAGCTGGATCAAGGGGCGTTGTCAGAAGCCAATCCAAGCTTACATGGGCAGTCACTTGCGGGAGTACGCTACCAAGACCAAAAATAACCTGGAAGCGCTGGAGAAGCATACGTGAACAAGCTAACCGCAGGAGCCGTGGGTGTTCTTTCACTCTACGGTTTCTACACAATGCTTTCCGCGTTCGGAGTATTTGAATCCAATCCGGCGCCTGCACTTGTGAAACCCTCTGAACCAGATGTTCAGACCATCATCAACACCAGCGTTTCCTCTATTCGGGCACAGAACGAGTTGCTGGTAATGACCAGCACGTTCAATGGCCGCGCAACCAGTTCAATGCAGAGCTTGGGCATGTCTGGAGAACTAACTGATCTGGTCACGGCCAAGGTACAGTACCGGCTTGATCTATCAAAGTTCGATAGCAGCATGGTGCGCATCCAGGGTGATGAGGTGCGGGTTGATATACCCAGCACGCTCCTGATTCTAAATCGCCTTCCGTACTACGATCAGCGAACATATACCAATGGTAGTTGGATGTTCAGCCTCGGCACCGACACCACGCCTTTGAAGCGTGAGAACATGAAGAAGTTGCGCAGCAACATCAACCAGCAGGCACAAGCGCTGGTTCCACAGGCTCGACAGAATGCGCGGAACAGCCTTGCACATCTTATTTCTGTACCGCTCACCACCGCCGGTGTGAAAAAGAGGGTGGTCGTAAAATTTAGGTGAAAACCTGGTTGACGTGTTCCTGGTTGGTGTTATTTCCTGGTTTATCGGAAACAAACACAACAAGGAATGCAACATGATCAAGAACTTCCTCAAGGCTCTTGTCGCTGGTGAAAATCTCTCGGAAGCTCTGGCACATGCCCGCTTGCTCGACACCGACGTCTACTCGGTAGTTGTTGAAAAGCAGATCGAGATCATCGAAACGTTCCACAACTATCAGACCGACGCGCATGACCAGAATCTGAGCCGTCGACTGGTGATGGGTCCGCTGATGGAAGACTTGATGGCATTTCTGATGCAGGAATTTGCCAATGGCCCGATCACCACTGATCCCAAGAACAAGGCTTTTCAGCAGGTTCAGGAGCTGTTCGATCGTCGCGACTTCATCGACACGTTGGACGAAGACGCACTGAAGAAGTTGCTACTGGTCGTGGTTCCGGTTGCAGTGATGCGCAACCTGCTTGCTCGGCAGCGGATCCAGTTTGATCCATCGACCACGCCAAGCTGGCGTGTGTTTGTTGACAAGTACGCGGATGCAATCCTCGCGGCATAAACTGGTTGACTCAACTCTGGTTGGTGTTAAATCCGGAACATCGGAAGCACAAACTGGAGTTGAACATGCAGATAGATCAGATTTTCGCACAAATCGCAGGCTCGACTATCGACCTTGATGCCGCTATTCAGCTGCCCACCGACAACTGGGAACTAGCCATCCTGATCGGAAAAACTTCCAGCTTGCTAGTCAATGGCTATGAAGATGCCTTTGACGCCATGGACTGGACCGACGCAGCCGAGGAAGTCCTCATCTCAGTACACGAAGGAAAGATTTTGGACACTCGACGCAAGCTGATCAAGTTCGTGGTCGAAGATTGCGGTTTCCCCCTGATTTAACAGAAAACTGGTTGACGCATCCTATCCAGGATGTATGTTCTGAACATCGGAAACAAACAAAACGGAGATAGAAACATGCGTGCTACCCTGAACCTCAACGCTGCTGCAACCCTCTCGATGAAGGGCGCTACCAAGGTCCGTGTCAAGGTCGAGAACGGCCTCCTGCTGATCAAGCCCACCGATCGGGTCGAGGGCAAGAACCTCCCCAAGGGTGAGAAGCTGGTCAAGCTCTCGCAGAAGAATAGCTCGACGGTCAAGTTCGGCTTGCGTGGCGACTACGCGAGCGCACTGACGTTCGGTGCACAGATGGGCATTGCTCCTGTCAAGCATGGCTGGTTCGTCCTCGACGGTGAAGTTCGCGATGCCGGCGCAATCCGCGTTTGCAAGGGCTAAAAGCGGTTGCTTTCCCCAGTCCTGGTGTTAGGACTGGGGAGTAGGCAGAAGTAGGAGATTGGTCATGGCAAAGGCGAAGATGCAGACGCGCACACGGAGCGAGAATGCAACCGAAGCCGATTGGCGCGATGAAGGCAACTTCGGCCTTGACAAGTACGGTGATCCAGGCCCGGCTGCTCAGAAGCGGCTTCGCTACGTCGATCGCGATCGCTACGAGGTACGTTTTGTCCCAGTTGGGAAGAAAACAAAAACTGGTTGACAGGGATATCCAGTTTGCTAGGACTGGGGAATAGACAGGGCAGTTAGTAAGTGGGTGGACACAAGGTGTCCACATAGGCTGGTCCAGATGGAACAAACCAGTCGAACCGGGCATTTTCCACCCACTTACTAACCGTCTCAAACAGGAGATCGAAAATGAGCAACACTTCCAGCAAGCGCGTTAATCGCCAGATGGATCGCCGCGCGGTTCGTCGTGTGCTCAACAACTCCATCGACTTTTTCACCCGCGCCGGTCACAGCAACACCATTCGTAAGGGCTGGGGCGGCGGGCTGACCAAGACCAACATCATCGATCGCAGCGTGGAGGATTGATCGTGGATCTGGGTATGAGCTACGACGAGGTGAAGCTCGCAATGCGGATCATCAGTCTCCGCAAAGGCTCCATAAAGGCGGTCCGCAAGCATTGGCGTTATCGCTTCCACAAGGATCGCGATGCGCTCATGGGATTGCAGGAAAAAGGCCACGTTCAGGGGGTTGGAAACGAATCGACGTGGATGCTGACAAGCCAGGGCATCCAGCAGCTCAAGCAACAGATCGGCGAGTTCCACTTCTAAAAGCGGTTGACTGCTTACCTGTTTCTGCTAAACTGAGTAGGTAGAAAGCAAGTGGAGACTTAGAGTGAAGATCGACATCGACGGTGTTTACTACTGGGATGATGGTCATATCGCAGGTGCCAAAACAGTTCTTGAGAAGCATGGCTTCGGACTACAAGAATGTACCAGCGACAATCGAATCTTAATCGTTGATATCTATTCACATCCCGTGGACAACGAAACGGCAGTTCGGATAGGTCGCATTGTTCGCAACTTCGGCAACTTTGCAGACTTCGTTGTATCTTTTGAGTATCCGCACTCGCCCAACAGTGGAACAGCAAAGCGCGTCGCTAAGGCGGTCGAGGACCTGATCGTTTTCTGAACATACTGGTTGACGTGTTTCTGTTTGGTGTTATTCCTGGTACATCGGAAGCGGAGACAATCATGCAACAGATCGCGGTTCAGGTGTTCTCGTTCAACAAGCACGCCAACACTCTCTCGGAAGACGCATCCAGCCTAACCGGCCAGTTCAACATTCTGAGCGCGATCAATTGCCACCCCTTTGAAGTGGTCGGCTATCGGGAAACCAAGCGGTACATTCTCACCTATGTCAAGCGCGAACGAACACGGAACGAACACGGTGACATTCAGGCTTGGGAGTTCTCACCTATTAACGGACATGGCCGGAAGGCCGATGGCCCAACACTCATTATCTGGAATGATTAACATGAAGAAGTTTTTCAGAGACCTGGTCCAAGTTGGCGTGATCGTTTTCGCCATCGTTGCTTTTCTCGCCGTGAGCATAGGCTTATTCATGTGGCCGGCACGCGCAGTGACTGAACAGCTGGAGTCGGAAGGTTACAGGAACGTCTCCCTGAGTATCACCTTCTGGAACCGTGCGCTATTGCAGTGTGGTGGTCGAGGTGTGTCGCTCTACACCTATGAGGCAACACGCGACAGCAAACCAGTCGAAGGCTTTGCTTGCTACAGGGGTTTCTTCTGGGGTGTGGCCCACTGGGATAACTGATGGTCACGAGCAATCATCCACTTCCCAAGCGAAGAGCGCGACACTGCATTCATTGTAGTCTGTTGGTGAGTGGTCACATCGACAAACAGTGGGTGGGCTTTTGTAAAAAGTGTGGATGGTCTAAGACTTATCCATCTGAACAGGAGGCCCAATGCTTTTCGTGTTTTAACAACGTGGGTAGCAAGGGCAAGCGATTACTCTGTGCCGCACTGATGTATAAAATGCCTGATGGCACGTGGCGTGATAGGTACAACAAGGCATCCGTACGTAGCTTCAAGCGTGGCGCCATTTCTGTCTCAACGAACGTGGAAGTACCGGTAACACCCTCGCCGATGGATCCGCAGTATGACTGCGAATGCTATGAGGACACTGGTGGCAAGACACGTGAGCAGATAAGGCTTGAAGATCCGCTCAAGTTCTATAGTAAGAAGAGATTCTGGTAAGGATTCATATCGTGGTCGATCGTTTGGAAATGGCTCGCAAGGCACTTGAAACTGCTGAAAAACAAACAGCCAATTGGCCAGGGCCATGCCATGAGTGCAGGTATTGGCGCAGTCTGCACCACGGTTCTAGTATTTCAAACGATAAAGTGACAGAGTGGGACACCTGTGCCAACGAACTTGCTCTTTTAGAAACATTCACACCACATACTGGTTACAGCGGCGATCGACCCAAAGTCTCCAGAGTTCGTAATGACTACGGTCTCTGTGGACCAGAAGGCAAGCTGTTTCAGGCACACGAAACATCCCCGCTAAAAAGAGGCTTCTGGTCAAAACTTTTCGGCTAAACTGGTTGATATCTTTTCAGTTTCTGTTAGGAACAGGATAACAAGAGGAGATCGGTATGCAGTTTTCGTCGGAAATGAAGCAGGGCTTCCAGGCAGCTCTCGAGAAGTGTGGTGCCCGCTATACCGACCGCAAAGGTCAGACCTATATCGCGGCGCGTCCTGATGATGTCATTTCTCAGATGCGAGATATGGGTTGGAGGCGTATTCCTCGCACCGACTACATTGACTGCAAGGAAAGCGGCTTTACGGTCGTTGAGGCCTACTATGCAGCCCGAGTGCGCAAGGTAGAGCGCTACTGCCATGTGGTCGTTCTCAGCACCCTCGAGGAATACTTGGCACAGAAAGAGGCAGTGTAATGTTTTACCAGATTATCGGATGGCTTTTCCTCTTGCTCCTGAGCGGCGGTATTGCGATCGGTTCGCTGATGGGCGCATACGGTTGCTTGATACTTGGCAACAAACGGGATGGCCTGATTCCGCTGCTGGTTGGCCTTGGTATGGGCGCAGTCTGCATCACCGTTTTCTTCCACGCGCCTTTGGCCCTATCCTACACAGGATAAAAACAGGTTGTCCTGTTTCTGTTTGGTGCTAATCCCAAGACAGAAACAGGAGATCGACGATGGCGCAGGAATTTTACACCAAGGAAGAGATTGGTCAGCTTGAATCGATCAAGCGTGCGCTGGCCAATCGTCACGTTTATCGCAGCCCTCGCCCGGTTCGATGGAATCAGGAAGAGATCCTGAACGTGATGAAGCACAACGTCTGCACCGTTCCCATCGACGCGGCGCGTTTCGCCAGCGAGGGAAGGTACCATGTCGCGGCCGCAATTCTCCGTAACGTAACGGATTCGCTGAAGTACATCCAGGGCCTGGAAGATGGCACGATGGAATATCGCGACCAGCACTTCTACAATTCGATTACCGGTGAACTCATCTCCTAAAACTGGTTGACGTACACCAGAGTGGTGCTAGGACTGGTACATCGGAAACGCACACGGAGATCGGTAACATGGCAAAGACAGCAGCAAAGTCAGCAGCTCTTCCACTGGGCATTCTCAAGTCGGACCTGGTGCGTCCCTCGTATGATGATGCCGACGGTATCGACTACAATGCCGGTGAGCACGGTCAGCTGACCCTCTACAAGACCGAGCGTTTTGGTTGGGTTATCAACACGCTGTTCATCTCGCGTGGCAAGCGCGGCCAGCCCGATCGCAGCTACGGTCAGGCAATCGAGAGCGATCAGGTCGTTTCGTGCGGCAATGGCCCTCACGTTACCGAGACCGCAATCGTCTACATCCGCAAGTCCCGCGCAGAAGCCCTCAAGCCGCTGACCGACATGTATGTCGATGGTATGAAGCGCGCAAACGCAATCCGGGATCGTCGGAGCAGCCGCATTGCACAGGGGCAGGAGATGCGCGCACAGGGTCGGCGCAGCTGGACCTGGGACGCATGAAGACCCAGATGACCATGGAGGAGTCCTGGACGGTGCTACGCCGCCGGGGCTTCTGTGGCTACATGGGTGAGCACTACGGCACGGACGATGCCGTGAACAGCTTTATGGCCCGCTATCCCAGGGGCCAGGGAATCAAGGAGCACCAGCAGGACCTCCGGGTGCTCTACGAGGCCTGCTACGTCTACAAGCGCCGCCGGAGCCGGACCCTGACCTACTATCAGAACGGTGGTCAGCTTGGCGTGTGATTCTGGTTGACGGGGATCAACCAGAACGTATGGTGAGCAGGAGAAGACGAGGAGATCGGATCATGGATATCACGCAGGCCATCAAGACCCTGGACTCCGTGGAGTTCTACATGGACGGTGGTGTCCAGATCGCCCCCTCGCCCGAGGACTACCAGGCCGCCGTCCAGCACCTCAAGACCATCCTGGGTATCAAGGAGCCCACGGTGCCCCAGATCCAGTGGGGCAGCAAGTTCGAGATCCACACCCGGGCGAGCAAGCGCCACGGGCAGGTCTATCCCGCCAAGCCCACGGGCACGTTCGCGGAGATCGGAAAGCGGGACGACGGAAAGCGTTGTATCCGGCTCACGGGCACTGTTCACAACCAGAGCGTGGACCGCGTGTTCGTCGAGGGCGAAACCGCGGAGTACGACTCCTACAACCTCAGCTACATGGGCGAGATCACCGCGATCGGCCAGAAGACCGTGACCATCGCCAAGTATGGTCGGAACCACAAGCTCACGCTCAACGAGTTCGCGTGGCGCAACTACGATCTGGACGTGGCGAAGAAGGTCAGCGAGAACCACGACACCATGATGTACATCTGAGCGGTTGACGTCCACTCAGAACCTTGTAGTTCTGGATGGGCAAACAGGACAGGAGACGCTGGTCATGCATATCGTAGTCTGGAGCCAGGGCCGGCAGGCGGCCAAGCGGGGCCAGGATGTCGAGGCGGCCCTCGGCCAGT
>Ga0182211_1000348_pt1 | contig 14811 bp, 17 predicted proteins | sample G5R1MG_20_FD_129660 | JGI IMG/M metagenome (GOLD analysis project Ga0182211, IMG submission 129660) | Switchgrass phyllosphere microbial communities from Michigan, USA - G5R2_MAIN_03OCT2016_LD1 MG | ecosystem: Host-associated > Plants > Phyllosphere > Phylloplane/Leaf | place: USA: Michigan... | reverse complement strand
CTCAACCCCCCTCTCTTCCCACTCCCTCCCCCAAACCCCCTCCTTCACCCTTTCCCTTACCCCCTCATTCTTCCTGCAATCCTAAATCCCCCTTTTCCCCCCCCCCCTTTTTTTTTCCCTTTGATTGAGAGAATATCTGTACTGACATGACGTTCTTGTTGGGGGTTTTTTCTTACAGATCTCACGCCGCTCCGGCGTACCGTCCGACGTTTACGGCTGTTGCATTCTTCAAAAGCGTATTTACGACCGCGGCCGCATTCCGTGGCTTGAACCTCTTTCTTTCATCTCTCTTTCGTTATCATTCTAGTAGCACTATTTTTTTTGGCCATGGGCAGCTGCGCCTGGTATGGGTTGGGTGTCTTGAATCGACACTCTGGTACCAAGTAGCACCGGAGCCCACATGTTTTTTTTTCTCTCGGCAACGGGACGATGTGTACGATTACCCTTGGGCGTTTTGATTTTTTTTTTCCTCTTCTTCTCTTCCGCAGGGCGGTTTGGCCGCTGTGTGGATGACTCGTACGATGGTTATTTTCTTCGGTTACATTTCGGTTCTACCAATCTCTTCATTTCTTATGAATGCATACCAACTATGGTACATGCATCCTGTACCAGGGTATGTTGGAAGTATACCCCCCCCCCCCACTTTTGGCCTTGATGTCCATTATATTCTTCCATGTTCAATCTATTCTACTTTTTTTTGAACACTTGCCGTTGATGCTCGAGGCATGACTACGCTTGCCCGTGAGAAAGTAGTTTGTACACTATTGAGGGCGCTTTGGGTGCGGATGCATTTTCTCTCATGCCTGTCATTGATTATCAGTGTGTATGATAGTATGTACATACGTACCATAGTACGTACCCCCACGGCTCGGGAAGCGCAACCTCTGCAAGCTCGCCAGGGTTTGAGACAAGTGCGACGAGATGACTATCGACCGATTGGCTCTTCGGTAGCCTCACGGGCCATAGGCTGGTCTTTTACAATAAAGCAGTCGTATTTGGCGAAGCCGTTAGACCCGAGTACCTATTTACGAGGCCTGTCCGCACTACATGAAACCTGGGGTATCTCAAACGTTGGCAACGGGTACCACCCGAGCAGCGTTCTTGTCTACGGTGGGTCGGCTACTTACCATAGCAGTGGCTCACGACCACGGTAATGAGATGGTACTGGCGGGAGGCGGGAGATGACAGGAGGCGGTGGGGTTATGATGGTTGAGAGATGACGATGATGACTTGACCCTTTGGCGTTTACACCGTACATGCGATGCTGTGTTCATCTAGTTATCGTTTCCTTACCGTCTTTTTTTTCTTTTCGTTTCTTCAGAGTTTGTCCATTCTTTCACTCCTTTGTTCATTCATTCATTGATTCCTTCATTCGTTCATTCCTTCAGTCCGTCAGTCATTCATTCTATCAATCATTCCCCCAACTCGTACCTTCATTCGCTTTCCGTCTTCCCGTCGGTGTAGCACAAAAGCAATCAGCAGTGCTGTTACTCTCCACTACGTCCCATTACCCCGAAAATGCAGATCAAGGCCCTTATACCTGCCCTTGTGGCTCCTACCCTCTGTCTCGCAGCAGCCATTCCTATTGTCGACACGAACATTTACGACAGCGCCCCCGCCAACGATTTCCGATTCATAGTGTCCTTGCAGACAGAAGATGGCTGGAACTTTTGCGGCGGCACGCTGCTGAACCCTACTACCGTGGTCACAGCCGCTCACTGCATGGAAGAGGACTTTCATCAAGCCCAGGTTCGCGTTGGATCTCACGTACGTTTATCTAGACAAAGACTCTGGTCACCCCCCCCCCTGACAGATGACCTATCGCTAACCATGGCCCCTCTCCCCCTTTTTTTCCTACAGAAGAAAAGCAGTGGCCCAATCCCCCGCATTGGAATCAAGGCGATCCATGTCCACCCCAAGTTCAATATTACGGGTGATCTAGACAGCGATGTTGCCATACTCAAACTGAGTACTGCCGTGCCTGACAGCCCACACGTCGAATACGCCACGCTTCCTCCCGCTGGCTCGGACCCTGCCGGCGGAACCACAATGACCGTCGCTGGCTGGTACGTTTCCGTTTGCGTTCCCTTCCTCTTCCTTGCCTCCTTTTTTTTGTTACTCATTACCCTCGACCCCCGGCCCTAACCGACACCTCCCAACAGGGGCCGTACGAAAGACGGCGATGCCAGCACCCACTCCGAGGACCTTCTCCGCGTTGACGTGCCTATTGTCGACCGCGCCACCTGCATAGCCGAGAACCCATACAGGATCACGGAAAACATGCTCTGCGCAGGCTACAAGAACGGCAAAAAGGATGCGTGCCAGGGCGACAGCGGTGGCCCGCTCGTGGTCCCAGGCGGCAAGGAGCTCGTGGGCATTGTGTCGTTTGGCGATGGCTGTGGCAAGCCGGAGAAGCCGAGTGGGTACACGCGCGTTGCCACGATGCTGGATTTCATCAAGGCGAATCTGTAGGGCGACGGATGGACGGATGGATAGATACTGTGTAGACCGGTTCTACCTAATATCTCGTAACCAGGCTTGCCATGGAATGCCAGACAGTACGGCTCCGTTTCACTCTCTAGGGACGTGGATAACTTGATCCGGTTAGTACGGTTTGATTGGGATTCCATGTCAGCCGCATCACTTCCGCATCATCCCGTTCAGCCCTTCCCTTATCCCTAGTATCGTGTTCCCCCCCTTGCGCCCGGTGGGTTTTCAAAGACAACGGCCATCTTCGAGGACTCAAGGCACGGTGGGGTAGACGAGAGCACGTTACGCCGCCGCCGATCCTCGACTTCCTCGGCTTGTCGGCGCCACCACCCCCACCACCACGCCCATCCACCAGCCACCAGCATCCTGCACGTTTCTCCATCGTTCCGCTCCTGACCCGGCCTGCCATGTCTTACTATCCGGGCCAGCAGTACCACAACAACGGCTACGGAGCCCCGCCGCCGCAGAACGGATATGGAGCCCCGCCGCCACAAGGATATGGAGCCCCGCCGCCACAAGGATATCCACCGCCTCAACAGGGCTATGGCGCGCCGTAAGTGGAGCAACGCCTGGCGGGCGGAGGACAAGGACGGGAGCTGACGGAGGTACTGTGTAGTTCCCCACAACCACAGGGCTATGGTGGCTATGGCCAGCCGCCGCCGCCACCACCACAGCAGTACGGATACAACCAGGTACGGGCAGAGATGGATGGCCATGGCAGCGCAACCGCTCCTGGCGCCTGGCTGATGGCTGTGTAGGGCCCGCCGCCCCAGCAGTATGGGAACATGCCTCCCGTCAACAATAACAACAACAACCAATGGACCCAGGGGAACCACCAAGGCCCGCCTCCGCCGCCGACGGGCGCCCAGAACTTTGGCCACGGCGCGCCCAACGGCTACTCGTTCCAGTACTCGGCGTGCAACGGCCGGCGCAAGGCGCTGCTGATTGGCATCAACTACTTTGGCCAGCGCGGGCAGCTGCGCGGCTGCATCAACGACGTCAAGAACATGAGCACCTACTTGAATGAGTTCTTTGGGTACAAGCGCGAGGACATGGTGCTGTTGACCGACGACCAGCAAAACCCCATGAGCCAGCCGACCAAGGCCAATCTCCTGCGCGCCATGCACTGGCTGGTCAAGGATGCGCGCCCCAACGACTCGCTCTTCTTCCACTACTCGGGTATGTATGCGCCGTGTCACAGTACGTCAGCAAGTGCCTCGTAATGACTGCTTCCTCCCAGGCCACGGCGGCCAGACGGCCGACCTCGACGGCGACGAGGACGACGGCTACGACGAAGTCATCTACCCCGTCGACTTCCGCACCGCCGGCCACATTGTCGACGACGAAATGCACCGCATCCTCGTCTCCAGCCTGCAGCCGGGCGTGCGGCTCACGGCCATCTTCGACAGCTGCCACTCGGGCTCGGCGCTCGACCTGCCCTACCTCTACTCCACCCAGGGCGTGCTCAAGGAACCCAACCTGGCCAAGGAAGCGGGCCAGGGCCTCCTGGGCATCGTGTCGAGCTATGCGCGCGGCGACATTGGTAGCATGATTGGCAGCGCGACGTCGCTCTTCAAGAAGGCCGTCAATGGCGATGGCGTGTACAAGAAGAACCTCCGCACCAAGACCAGCCCGGCCGACGTCATCATGTGGAGCGGCAGCAAAGACGCGCAGACTTCGTATGCCTTGTTCTTTTTTTTTTTTCCTCTTCTTCTCCCCTCCCTTTTTGCCACTCAGCTAACCCTCGCTTGTTCCCCAACAGCGCCGATGCATCCATTGGCGGCGAGGCCACCGGGGCCATGTCGTGGGCCTTTATCACCGCGCTGCGCAAGAACCCGCGCCAGAGCTATGTCCAGCTGCTCAATAGCATCCGCACCGAGCTCGAGGGCAAGTATGCCCAGAAGCCGCAGTTGAGCTGTAGTCATCCGTTGAGTAGGTGCTTTTTTTTCTTACATGACCGCGCCCCTTTCTGGCGAATACCATTTGCTGACGCGTTGATGCGGTAGATGTCGACTTGCTGTATGTCATGTGAGATGGAGAGGAGATGGACAAACCATGCGGCATTTTTCCCACCCTGGGCACTTACCCTAACTCTTTTTTTTCTTTCTTTTTCCCTGAGGCGTGGTGAGTGGACTGTGTGTGCGTGTGTGTGTGTGTTTGGTAGGTAGCTCTTGGAAAAATTCTCTTGGGAGACTCTCTCTCTTTGTTGTCGGGTGAGCCATGGCGTTCTTCTGGGACGGCTTGTTCCCCTGGTGAAGTATATATCCTTGGTAGCTTGGCTCCTTGGTGCAGGGCAAAGCAGAATTGGAAAGATTTTCCCTCTCTCTCTCTTTCTCTCTCTCCCTTGTCTTTTTGTCTTTTATTTTCGACTGTACATGGTTGTTTGGATGTCTATTTCTTAGCTCCATCATCCATGTATTCACGTGGTACACTCCCTCCCATCTCCCCCTTTTTTGGCCTCCTTCGTTATGCTTCTTCCAAACCCCACGTCCAATGAAAAAAAATAAAAAAAATTCAAATTCTCCTCTCCGGCTCATGGGTTTCTCGTGCGCGCTTGCGACGTGGGACACGGGCAAGGCTGGGCGTCTCGTGCGCGGAAGTGCGTTGGTTGCGCGGCCGTGGGAGGGGAGTGGGGGGCATGGCATAACACAGCATAGCACGGCATAGCATAAGCGCCATCACAATATCCACATGGAGAAATGACGGCAGCGAGTTGGGCAGTACCTATATAACGCACGCGCGTCGCCCTCGAGAGAGAAGAGTCCCAACAATCGGCATTCCAAGCTCGCCATCCACGCCCCTCGCTACGACACGGGATAGAAAACAAGGGAAAAGAAAGAAATTGGGTCATGGCGCGACGACCGTGTCCCGCCTCCTCGGCTGCCTACCCGCTCGCTGCGGCTGCGACGTTGCGAGCGGAGTATGTGGGCGCGCAGCTGGGCGAGGTGGCGACGCCGGCTGTGGTGCTGGATCGCGCGGTGCTGCGGCGCAACTGCGAGGCGATGCTGGCGGCGTGCGCGGGGCTGGGGGTTGGGTTGCGGGCGCATGTGAAGAGTCATAAGGTGCGTTTGTGTTGTCGGGCGGTGGGAGAGACATGGTTTGTGTGGGTAGGGGCTAATTACGGTCTCTCTCTCTCTCTCTCGCCAGACGATTGAGCTGGCCAAGATGCAGGTGGGGACGACGGGGCCGGCCAACTTTGTCGTGAGTACGGTGGCGGAGGCGGAGATGCTGGCGCCGTGTGTGCGCGAGTGGCAGCAGGCGGGGCGTGAAGCGAGTGTAGGTATACTTTCTTTCTTTTTTTTTCTTTTTTTTTCTTTTTTTTTCTTTTTTTTTTCGGGAGAACAGATTGTGCTGATGAAGGGTGTGAAAAGGTCATCTACGGGGTGCCGGTTCCTCTGTCGGCGATACCACGACTGGTGGCTCTGGCCGAGCGTCTGGCGCCGGGTTCTGTGCATGTTATCATCGACAATGAGGAGGCATTTGTCAAGTTTCGACAAGGCGTGCTGGAGAGCAAGCGTGCGGTCGAGATGGGCGTGTTTGTCAAGATCGATACGGGCTACCATCGCGCTGGGATAGCCACCACGTCGCCTCAGTTCCAGAGGCTCGTGTCGACGATTGTCGACCAGACATGCAGGCCTGGACTCTACCTCCAAGGCTTCTACTCGCACTTTGGCCACTCCTACGCCGGCAACTCGGCCGACGACGCGGCAAACGGGCTGCTGGAGGAGCTCGGCGGCCTCGAAGCCGCTCTCGAAGCCGTGCCACCAACGCACACCACGCCCCTCGTCCTCAGCGTGGGCGCCACCCCGACCGCGACCGCAGCGCAAACGCTGGTGTGCAGCAAAACGGATGCAGCACACACACTGCGCTCCATCCTCGCACGACTCCAGGCCGGCCGTGACCGCGTAGAGCTGCACGCAGGCGTCTACCCCCTTCTCGACTGCCAGCAGCTCGCCACGCAGGCACGCGCTGGCTCGGACTCAGACCGCCCATCGTTCCAGCCGCTCAGCAAAGCGAATATTGCCATTACCGTGCTCCTCGAAGTCACCAGCACCTACACGGAGCGCGCCCAGCCCGAGGCCCTGGTCTCGGGCGGCTCTTTGGCGCTCGGGCGCGAGCCGTGCAAGAGCTACGCCGGGTGGGGCATCGTGAGCGCCGGGCTGGGCAATGCGGGGACGCGGGCCGTGTACGACGAGAGGGGCGGCAGGACGGGGTGGGTGGTGGGCAGGATTAGCCAGGAGCACGGGATTCTGACGTGGCAGGGCGATGCGCAGCTGTGCAATACGCTGGGGGTGGGCGATAGGGTGCGCGTATGGCCGAACCATGCGTGTGTAGCGGGCGCGGGCTTCGGGTGGTATTTGGTGGTGGACGCGGAGGAGGGCGGAGGAGAGAGGGTGGTGGACGTGTGGGTGCGGGGGCGGGGGTGGTAGCAGGTCACGTGGATGGCCGCCAAGGAGGTCACGTGCAAAGTAGACGCCCGGAAGTAACGTGACAGCACCCGACGCCCGTAAGCACGTGCACGTGACGTGACTCCACGTGACGAGCGCAGCAGCCGCCTTGTCATCGCAGCGGCGGATCAAGGGATGGACGCGGAGGGTGTGGATTGCTGGGGAAACGAAATTGACGCCGGTTCCGTGAGCGATTTTGTGGGATCGACGGGGCCCAATGTCCGAAGACGGAGGACGGAGTGCAGGTTCTCTCACGTGCAGCCACGGGCAGCACGTGACGTCGCCCGCATGGTTGGCCATGGGGTGGCGAAAGGGCCGTTCGCTGCGTTGATGACGGATGCCGATTCGGGCCTGTGGGCAGCGCAGCACGCACGAGGTCGGCATGGTGAATGGCTGGAGGCTGGATGCAGCCGCCCGGCGCCCAAAGGAGCGCGCCAACCCTCGCCGTCGCACGGCTGGCCCAGCGCGCATTTGGCCGACCCGTGCGTGTTTCCCCGCTGCCACGCTGCCACACGGAGGCGGCGGACGCTAGACGCCGCGCTAGGCCGGATACGGCATGGGGCTGCTGGCCGCTGGTGCGACCCGGCCTATGCGTGCCAGCGTATGTACAGAGTACAGAGCGGACAGTAGCCGTCGTACTAGCTGCCATGGACGCCATGGACGCCATGGACGGTTCCCTTGGCCTATCTACGCATTGCCTGCCTAGTCGCTGCCTGGCATGGCATGTACGGGCCATCGGCAGGCAGCGGGATGCCCTCACGGTACGGGGCGGTAGCACACGGCCGCCATGGATTCCCGCACTGCCCGGCCTGGCTGCGTCGCCCTCTCTGCCAGGCTGGGCTGCATGCAGGATGGATCGAGAATACGCAGAGGATCCCTACCGCCCCAAGAGAATCCACACAAGATACAGAGAGAGAGAGGCCGAGCGCAGGTGCTCCAGCGTACTATGGCACTGTACCATGCGGTTCCTGTAACCAGCCACTAGGCCTGGCCTGGCTAGCGCGCCCAAACCGCTCTAGCGGCACTCGGCCGTTCTCCATGCACTCCATGCACAGCCCTCAGCCCCGAGTCGGCCGTTGCATGTCGAGACGTCGGCCTGCAGAGGCCCACGTCGCACCGTACACGCACTGGGTTGAAAAGTGACATCTGCCCGTTGCCGTCGCCATGGTCCCGCTCCCGCTCCCACGACCGTCGCCGCCGCCGCCGCTGCCGCCCACCGTCGACGCCCACACCACCCGCCGCTCGTACGAATGGAACGACCAGCGCGACACGCCCATCATGACCGCCACCTTCCCCATCCACCCCCTGTCCGCCCTGCAGGCCCCCTTTGAGGAGTCGATGCTCGAGGCCACGGGCGAGACGGGCCATGTGCCCTTCCCCACGCCCAAAAAGGGCGTCAAGACGCGCCAGCAGCTGCTGTGCCGGCACGACCAGGCCGCCGAGCCCGCCTACAACCTCACCTACAACTGCCACTGGCGCCACCACCCCAAGGCCAAATTCCACCCCCTGGTCAAGACCGTCGCCCAAATCATCTTCGGCGTCCACCTGCTGCACCGCCGTCTCGAAAAGTCCGTCGCCGACGTCGCCGACATCCTGCTCAAGCACGTCAACGAGCTCGACAGCTTCCTGCAGCGCGCCAACGAGGACCTCGAGGCCAGCCTCAAGGACATGCTCTTCCGCCACAAGTGCCTCAAAGTCCCCATGGAGCACGTCAACGAGTTCGATCGCCTCCTCGAAGACCGCGCCTACCGCGCCCAGCTGCTCGACGGCAACATTGTCATCGAGCGCACCATTGGCCGCATGTCCACCCTGTTGAACGACTACCTCATCGACATCAACACCTTCCGCGAAGCCAACCACCAGATCGACGCCTACCTGCTCGACATTGGCCACGAGTGGACCGCTCGCAACGACGACATTGCCCGCATCTACTCGGCCATGCGCGGCAACACCGGCGGCTGGGCCCAGTTTCTGCAGAGCTTGGTTGCCAAGGCCGAACGGCTCGGCGTCGTCCTCGTCCAAGTGAGCAGCTACTGCAACGAAATCGAGAAGCGCTGTGGCGCTGCCAGCCGACGGAGCCTGGTAAGCCATCCTTGCCTCCCCCCTATGGGTGCTGCCGGAAACCCTGGCCTGACCCACGAGCAGATTGCCACGCGCACCTCATCACGAAACTCGTCCAACTCGCGCGAAACGGGGCGCAGCTTCCGCACCTTTGCCAACAACAAACCGCTACCCACGCCCCCAAGCGATCGCCCACCCTTTGTGCCGTCTTCCCATCCGGATAGCGACCCTCACTCGGGAAACACTACCCCACAACGGCATTCGCAAATCAACCCCCCGAAGCCGCAGCCTCTCCAGCCTCCCCAGCCTCCCCATCACCCAGACGCCGTCAATTCCGACTCCACCACCGAGACGCCCAAACGAAGCGAAGACTCGTCTTCGACCTCCGTCACATCCATGCTCGACGACGGAGATGCACGGCATAGTACGGGCCGGAAGCAGGCCGACTACCTCCGTGCAACGCAGTCCCACGACGACCACCGTGGACGGCAATCGCCCCAGGCCGACGTCGACTCCCGTCGCACCAGTCGACTGGTTCTTGGACGCCAACGGGATGATGCCACCCCCGTGCCCAAAAACGAAGAAGGCAGCCCGCCATGGACGGGCAAGGACTCGGCCTACTCCTCGGTCTCGGGCACCTCACCCCTGTCGCCGGCCGTCGCTCCCCCGCGATCAGGGTCGTCCATGTCTTCGCGCACAGCCCAGTTCGGCTTGTTTCCCACCAGAAATGCCATGCCTACCCCCAAAGGCTCCCTGTCTGGCCGCCACGGCGCCCAGTCACCACCATTCAGCCAAACGGCCCGCTTTAGCAGATCTCCCGACATGCTGAGCCGGCCACCGACCGCCATGAGCAGCTTTTCGGATACTCCCTCCAAGAAACACCTGTCCAAGCGCAATAGCTTCACCTCCCTCAAACGTTTCTTTTCCAAAAAGAAGGCGGGCGATATCGCCACCATTACTGAGTAGTTTTGTTCTTGTTGTTGTTGTTGCTCCAACATTGCTTTGAAGCGGTTATCTGCTGTCGTCTGCTGTACTCTTTTGGCGTCGCAAGGTTTTATACCCCATTGATTGCTTTCAGGTGGGTTTTTTTCTCTTTCTCAGTTCACACCCTCTTTTCTTTGTTCATGGTCTCCGTTTTTCCTCCTTCTTCTTCTTCTTCTTCTTCTTCTTCTTCATCATCTTCTTGTCCGTGTGTTGTGTTGCTTGGTGGGACTAGGGTTGGGTGGTAATGTCGTTACGAAGAACGGAGAACGCGCCCATCTCTTCTTGCTCCGGCTCCTGCATGGCCTGGACGGAAGGCTTGCGGAGGTGCCGCGGCGGATATCCTGTCGGAGGGGGTGGTGGGAGTCGCTGGAGACGTGTACAGAGTACTTGGATTGGATTCGCAGCAAGGGCACTGCAGGAGAAGGAGAAAGACAAGGACAAGGACAAGAACAAGGACAAGGAAAACTGGTAGGCCGTTCCAATGCCAGGGCTGCCATGCCACTGCTGCTCGTTGCCTCTCTTCTCCGTCGTGTCTTTTCCTTTCCTTCTGTCGCTCGGCGCTTTCCCCTTCCCTTCCCCGTGCCGTGACGAGTGCCGAACCGACTGTGCTGCGCCTGCTGGGCTGGACTTCCCACGGGGCAGGCGCAACTGAGCCAGCCAAAACAATCCGTCTCTCATGGCCTCCCTTTCCGCCGCCTCGCTCTCCACCCATCGTCGGCACCCAACAACACGCCTCTACCCATCAACATTGCTGCCCCCTTTTGGCAGAGCCTTGGCGATGATGGTCTAGCCGGTGCTCGTTCCCGTCTCTCTTGGAAATCGTCCCGTCTCGTCGTATCTGCTCTTCTTCTTGGGCATACCATACCTACCCATAGCTTCTGCATCCTTTCCACCGCCCTCTCCAACCAACGTCACGACTCCCGCTCGTCCTCTCACGGGAGACACAGCACGCCTGGCATGCATGCCACGACGATGCTGAGCGACCGCGATCCCAACGGCGGCGGAGGTCGTACTTCGCGGGCGTCCAATATGTCGGCCATGAGTCGGACGTCGGGCCCTTTCCCGCACCACACGGCCAAGCCTGACCTTCTCTCGGCGGCAGGCCCGGGCGTCATGTCGATGCTGCGGACATCGACGGAGATGGGCAACGTCGTGGGCCTCACGGGCGGCGAGTCGGCTGGCATAGGGAGCCTGTCACGGGCTCCGCAGCGGCGAGGAGCCTCCAGCAGGCTCTCGACAGCCTCCTCGGTTTCCAACCACTCGAGTCGAGCCAGCAGGCACCATCGCCAGTGGCCATCGTCGTCCTCGGCCGCACGCTGGTCCAGCACACGAGAGCCGCCGCCCATGGGCCCCCAGTATGTGGCGGATACCCTGTCGCCCACGCTCATGAACATACCCGGCTCCTCGCCCTTGGTTCCACGGGCGCGCGATAGGGATTCCCACCGCTCCCTGTCCATGACCCACGCAAGCCAACCCGTGTACCGGCTCTCGAGCAACAGATCGCTCGGCAGTCTACGCCACGAGCAGATTCAACGTCCAAAGAGCCCCTACGTATATCCGACTAGACTTCGGAGGCCGAGTTATCGACCCGAGTCACCGGCGCTGAGCGACGTCTCCGCCACGGCCCATCCACGGCGGGCTCACGGGTATGGTGGTCCAGGAGGCTCTTCCTACTATCCCCAGCAGTATGCAAGCGGCTATCCCGGCTCCTACTCGGGCCAGCAGAGACACAGGATGCCGTCGGACGCAAGTCTGGGACAGCAAGACAGGATCCCTCATGGCCCGCCTCGTCGCCCCAGCCGTGGTCCATCGCCCGTCTACTACTCGGGGCCCCGGACGGAAATGCCACCGATGCCTGTGGGGTACCAGCATCACATCGCCGTTGAACAAGCTCGTATGCTCAACCGATCACTCAAAGGGTCCATGTCCAGTAGCTCGACCAACTTGCGCACCGATTCGGATGCACCTTCGTCGGACATGGCATCGCCACCTACCCCCAAGGAAGGGGCGTCTATGGAGGTTCTGTTCGGCCCAGAAGGTGCGCGGGTCAACGTAGATGGTAGTCATGGTGTCCATGGTGTCGCCAAGGGCCAGTGCTACAGTCGGCCACTGTACTTTGACGGCACGGAGCAGTTTGAGCGCGAGCCATACCCCCCCGAGCCTGAGACCGATGCAGTGCCAACTGGTTTTGTGGCACGATACACAACCATTGTGGAAGAGCGAGGATCTCCTGATACCGTTCCCATCGCTCATGCCCCGCCCAAGACCAAAATATCGCTCGAGGTTGTGCGTTCCTCGGAGATGGCAGGCATGGCTGAGCTTCCCGCCTCTCCCGTTCCTCGACGGATTACGAGAGGTCAGATCCTGAAAGCCTTGGAACCAGCTTCCACGACGGGAGAGATGACATCTCCCGTCCCATCCTCCGTCTTGAAGGGCGGCCCTGGGTCTCTTCACTCTGACGATCTTCCCGCCATGACCAGCCCCGGGAACGACGAGCCAGCGGAGGCGTCTCTGCATCCGCGGGATCGTCAGGATCACCGGCATAGTATCTTGTCCCAGACGGGATCGAGCCTGCTCGATTCTTCGACCCTTGAGTTTGCGGTGCGATATTCCATTCCGATGGCTACGGGCGCTGGGTTCGGGACCGCCAGTACTTCGGTGCCTGGCAATGGGCCTTCAACATCGGCGAGCCCGGAGAAGAGCACCGAGGATGGTATGTCGGAGCTCCTAGCCGGCTATCAACACACGGAATCCAAGCACTCCGCCGATGTCGTGTCTCAGCACGTGTTGACGCCTGAGAAGGCGGCTGCAGCCGAGAAGCCTGTAAAGAAAAGTGAACAGGGCCCGCGATCGTCTGATGAGCTGTCGTTCAAATCCTGCACGGATCTGCCCGAAGCCTCCTCGGAGCCGGCTACGCCTGCGCACAACAAGGACTGCCGCGATGCGGAGTCGATCAAGTCGGCTGTCGTGGACCCGCGGGACCCTTCCATGAAAGACGCAGACGCCCGCTCCTTCAGTACAGCAAAAGTAACGGTTACTCCTGATCACACTGCATCAATGCCTCATGCAAGACTCCCTTCCTCTGGACTTGCTACTTCGGTCCCTCTATTCAACAGGCCAGTCTCCGAGACGCCTCTGTCCAGCCCCTCCCCGGCTGCGGTACTATTGCTGCGCAAGGAAGCGCCCGCTTCCCTGCGGGAATCGAGTCTGTCGGTGATGGCAAGCAAGCTGCGGGCCAGTTCGAAGCCGAGCGCAAAGCCAAGCAGCTCCATTTCGGTTTCCATGTCGGGTTCTTCCTCGACGTTAAGCGCGACGCAGCAACCGCCGGCCGTTCCGCCACGGGAATCGAGCTCTTCAAAGGAAGCACAGCGGTATCAAGCTGTCGCATCGTTCCTCATGCGACAACTTCCATCTCGTCGAGCTCGAAGCTGGAAGCAGGCTAAGGATGCCGATGATGTGAAAGCCAGTCCCACGAAGCAAGAAGCACGCGATTCTATCCAGGGAAAGCAAGAACCCAGTGGTGTGCCCGCCCCGTCCGAGCTGCCGGTCCATGGTATCAAGACTCCCGACAGAGCTCTGGTCCAACCAAGTGGGTTGTCTAGAAAGGAGGGCGATTCCTCTGTGTCGGTGTCGAATTCGAATCGGATTCCATCCCGCGCCTCTGTCAATGAATCGATGGCGCTCGAGCAACCACAGCCTGCTACCAGCAGCTCTTTTCCACTGTACCAGGAGCCATCTTCTGTTTACTCCCCTCAAGACGCATCTCTGCAGTTTCGCACACATTCTTCACCGGCTGATGTGCCATCCTCACCTGATCATGCTTGTAGAGAGAATCGTAGGGAGAGTCAGACCACAACGCATCTGGTCTGGCCGGGTCGCAAGTCCTTCAACCTGCATTCTGCAAGTGTTAGTGAGCCACATCTTCCGTTGTCTGATATTCAAGAGAATACGACCACAGATCTCCGGTTGTCGGGATATGGGTACAAGTATTCTGGCCCCGCGCAGCATCTTCCTGATCTGAAAGAGGAATCACACGAGGACTCGAGCCTGAACACCAGCGCAAGCAACTTGAAGCACTCGAATTTTCGCTTTCCGCTTGGGCCTCTGCCGGTGCTGCAGGCGTCTGTCGATGATCCCGTAACGGCCCCACAGCGGTTGTCAACTGGATCACATCGGCAGAGCAATATCAGTGGCGCCCTTGGACGGACACACGGCTTACCCTCGATGCATTTCAGCCAGATGAATTTATTCGAAAAACTGAATGAGGAGCTGGGTTTACGCGACTCTCGGTCGTTGGAGGATGGGGGGAAGGACTCGGACAAGCTTGGCAATGACAGCCCATGGCGGCCTGCCTCTGCGAGTCAAGTGCGTGAAAAGTTTCGCAGCCTGGTTGCTGGCCTGGACAGACTCGATCGCGTCGAAGGGAAGGTACCGCCTGAAGACAAGGTGAACTCGGTTGTCTCAAAGCGCTGTCGCTCACCAGAGCAGCTCATTGCTGAGATTGACGGACTAACTATACCCTCAGTGGGTGGACTCACACAGCGCATTTCGGAGCTCTTGCCATCTTTACGGGAGTACTACCATCTTGGAGAGCAGGGCGAGTTTGCTGAGGAGGAGGTGATCATAGAGAAGGCCATGCAGAAACTGGCAGAAGTGGCTCCTACACAGAAGCGCTCCTCTGCGCGGCTGCGACCCATGCCGGGCTCTCCCCATATGGTTGTGGTTGACGATGCTGTCTTTGAGGAGCTGACAGGCATTGACAAGGAGAGCGGCAGCCCTGATCGAGGTGCTGATAGGCGGGTTGTTGAGGGTAGCTCTGAGGGTGGTG
>Ga0182211_1000347_pt1 | contig 14816 bp, 11 predicted proteins | sample G5R1MG_20_FD_129660 | JGI IMG/M metagenome (GOLD analysis project Ga0182211, IMG submission 129660) | Switchgrass phyllosphere microbial communities from Michigan, USA - G5R2_MAIN_03OCT2016_LD1 MG | ecosystem: Host-associated > Plants > Phyllosphere > Phylloplane/Leaf | place: USA: Michigan... | reverse complement strand
TCATGTTCGGCTACGGCCTTGGCTCTGCTCCACAAAGGGCCGACTATCGTATCGAGAGCGACGACGACATGGTTCCTGGCCCGCTGTGTACTATATATACGTAGTACGTCTGGATTCTTTGGACGAGGCCGACTGGACACGGCACCGCACGACGGATAACAGGGCGTTAGGCGTCTCTCGTGAACGGCCTGGCCAAGGTACCTTCACTCCCTCGCTCGATGCCGGCCATGTTTGGCGCCGCTAGTCTCACCCTCTAACGCTCCCAAGAGAAAGGATGTGAGCCTGCGACACGACACCGCTCTTGCGTCTGCGTAATCAGATCCGTCCAGGGGCTCAATGTAACCCTTTGGCGTGCGGCGCCGTCTACATACATGCTACATGGACTGATGGAGCAATCCACGGCCGGAACCAGCGATGGTGGGTAGCCCATCAAAGTACAACCCATGCTACATCACGCTCCCGTAAGAGATATACATACAGACAACTGGGGTCAACAAGAGGGTGGTTGAGACGACGACGACGACGGCGACGACGGCGACGACGACGACGACGACAACAACAACAACACCTCCGCCACCGCAGTGCCATCGCCAGCTTCGTGACCATCTGGTACATCAGCGTGTTCGGGTCCGCGGTACGACGTGCCATGAACTTCCAGCCCCATCTTCCCTCCCATCCCCAGTCCCCTGATCGCTCTCCTCATCCCCTCCAAGCGGGCCCTTTCCGCAACCACCATCCGCCTAGCCAATTCCCTCAAACTCCGCCTTCCCATCTCCACCCTGCCCTCCTGCCAGCTTGCCGCCTCGCTCGCAACAACTTGCTGACTATACCTCAACTCCCTGCCCAGGTCCTCGAGTTCTGCGCGACTCTTGTCCATCTTCTCTTGCGCCTCGCGCTGGACGCGGGACCGCGCCTCATCGAGGAGGCCGAGCGGCCAGCGGTCGCTGCGCCGTACGCTGAGATTGTGTCGGTCGATTGATTTTTGCGCCGCCGACATACTGGCGATGAGCGTGGCAGGGCGGCCGAGGGAGGCCAGGATGGCCGTAATGGTAGAAGAGATGGCGTGCATGTTGTAGTAGAAGCCGGCGATGGGGTTCGCCTCACTCGTTGTGAGCGTCTTGGTGTACCGGTCCAGGGCCTGCAGGTGTGCGGCTGGCATAAAAGTCAGGGAGTGCATCGCCGTGTTGCACATCTTGGCCGCGTCGTGGAGGTCCGATGCTGCGGAGCGCAGTTTATTCGTGCGCCGGAGCACCGATTTGGATGCATGGTGTAGAGAGCGTATATTCTCGCGCATGTGCTGCACAAAGAGTTCTACTTCGCGTACGTCGAGTATGGGCGTGTATTCTTCGCGAAGGCGCTCGACACGCAGTTCCGCCTTGCGGGTAGAACGCTCGGCAAGCATAGAGGAGTCAATGTCGGGCACGAGGAAGAATTCCCAGACCATTTCGTGCGTCGAAAAGGTTGGGTGGCGAAGGAGTATCTTGAGAAAGCTGTCAAGACGAAGTTGCATGTCACGGAGGATCGAGCGCGACGGTCTCGATGGAATGAGATAGGGTGATGCTGGATTCTGGATCGCGGGGAGCCATGATGCAGGATGTTCTTGCGCCAACCACTTTGCGAGATTCTCAAAGTCTTCGGATGATCGACGACATGTGGTAACCGTAATGAGGCCGTTTCCGTTGGGTGCGCCGGACTTTAGCACGAGTCGAACCGTCCCATCTTCTACGAAAAACGACCGAACCACCGTCGTCGTGCGCCCGTCGGGCCCGGGTTCGTTGGAGAGAAGCACAAGATCGTCGATGCGATTGCGAACCTCATCGTCCTTGGCAAGCTCAACCGCGCTGAGACCGCGTGCATCCCGAAAGGCCAAGTCAACTCTCGGATCTTGAAACAACACTCTCACCATGTCTGTGCGGCCATACTTGCTAGCGACCATGAGAGGCGTAAACTGTCTGTCGTTGGTAGCATTAGGGTCTGAGTCGCAACGGTAAAGGAGCTTAGCCGCAAGTTGAGGATCGGTGATGATATGGAGGAGACTGTTGCCTTTGTGATCGACATGTTCGTCGAGATGCAGTGGCTGTCCGTCGTCTTGGGCATGGGTTGCGGCGACGAGCGCCTTATCTACCATGTCATGATACTCGTGATGATCATAGGACCTGCACAGTGCAAATAGTGGTGTTTGCCCATTTTTGTCCTTCAACCGCCAAGGGAGCAGATGACCAATCCGATCGATCAGTCGAGGTTGATGGAAGAGATAGTGCGCCACGCATCTGCCTTTGGAATCTTGTTTTGCAAGATACTGTTGTAGAGTCTCTGGACCTGGACTGTTATCCAAAATATAGTTCAGAATTGTGTCGGTCGATCGAGTGTGTGCCAATTGCACGGCTGTGCTCAATAATGTTGCTCCGTCATTGTTGGCATCCTCGAGAACGAAAGAGACTGCGTAATACTCCGTCAGACTCAGCAGATACTGCAATGCTTTATCTTGCTTTGACTCAATGGCCATCATCAGTACCGAATCGCCTTCGGTTCCTTGCGTCATACTGAGTTTCTCGATGGATGTGTCGCCTTCGATACCACTAGCCCTTGAGTCGAGCGTTGTACGCGACATGAGAGATCGTGCCGAGCCACTTGACATGCTTCGTGTATCCATGGACACTCTTTTCTTCAGCTTCGGTTTGCTCTGTGCTGGAGGCGTCTGTGCGCGTTGGAAGGGGAAGATGTGTGCCAAAGGGCCATCTTCTCTTGTTTTTGTATCATGAGATGGACTCCGGTGCCTTTGTCGAGGTCGATGGTCCCCATTCACAACGGTTCCTTGAAGCGAATGTAGATCCGAAAGGCTTGCTGCGAACCTAACAGGATGATGTCTCTCCGGTAAATCACTTTCGTCAGAGTCGTACCTGTTTTGATCGAACGACCTCTCCGGTTCCAGCACGCCCTGCATTGCGGCAAGATCTCCTGACTTGGTCGCCTGCCACAATGCTCTGTTGCGCCGACTTGCCCGGCGCAAGCCCCCTGCATCTTGTGATAAATAAGACAAGACAGCCTCAAACGTACTGAGTGCATAGCCCATCTCGCCGCTCTCCACGTCATCGATGAAGATAAAGTGTCGCATGTACGATAAGCGAGCCTGAAGATGCCTGACCGGAGCTCGGATGACGACGATGAGTAGGAGTGAGACAAGGGTGTCGGCGTTGATGGTGAGGAGTTGACCGTTCTTCTCCGATAAAGGCACTCCATTGGCCAGGTCAACAGGCTCTACATTATTTGGTATCGTCGATTCGGGTTGTGTGATGTGCTTCTGCACGGCTAGTAGAATCTCAAGCATCTCCTGGGGGCTTCCGGCCACGCCCATTTTTTTAAACATGTCGACGGCTTTGGAGAGGCGTATGGCGAGTTCCTGCTTGCCTTTGCGGCCATTTCCAATCTCGATGCCCACTTGGGAAATGTCAATGTCGACCATTTGTCGCATCCGGCGCTCCAGATCGGCGTCCTGGAGCTGGCGGGCTTCGCGGACTCGTGGGAACAAGACGGAGTGATGGACCTGCTCGGCTATGTAGCGTTCAATCATGCGCTCGACAATGGGGCCCGTTAGATCGGTTGTAGCGCCCAGTAACGAGAGCTGCTGCTTATCGACCATCTGGAACAGATCAATGGCCGCCGTGACGGCCGTCTCGAGTGATGTGCGCATCTGATTTTCCTCGTGGCTGATTTCTAGCGTCGATATGAAGCCGTGGGGGCCCTGCGACATGCTGCTGTGCATGGAGAAGGGCACCGTTTCTGCCGAGGAGACGGAGCCCCGTCTTCGGGAGCTCATGGATGATCGCCGCGAGCCCTGGCCAGGCGTTACTGGAAGCGGTTTGTCCAACTCCGAGGCAAACTCGCGAAAGAGACGCTCTAGGCCGGACTGCATCTGGCGCGCGATCATGGGAAAGTGGTTGAGGAGGTCCCCAAAGGACGCGACTTGCTTCTTGCGCGGCATCGACGCAGCGGTGGCGGGGGTGGCGGCGACATGGCTCGGGGCCGCGAGGATGGCGGGCACAATGGGTGTGGCCTCGTAGGTGCCGATGAGGGGTCGCGAGACGTAGTAGACGAGCCAGGGCTGTGCGTCGAAGGCGTCGGGGGAGAAGAGGGCGTCGCCTAGCAGCTGCGCCTGGTTCAGCGTCTTGAAGCCTGCGTGCGGTCAGCGGCCGTGGGCGCTCCAGGGATAGGCGCTCCGGGGGGAGGGGGCTAGGCGGTGGTAGCAGAGGCGGAGACGCACCCTTGTTGCTGTAGACGAAGGCGTCCTTGACGATGACGGTGCGGCCGTTGGCCGTGGTGAACTGCTTGGCTTTGCCACGCGCCTCGCGAAAGCCGCCGGCATCGTGGCTATGGGCTGCTGCGCCGCCGGGGATACGCAGGACATGGCTGGCCAGGAAATCCTCGGAGCCGCTGAGGTCGCTGTAGGGGGCGCCCGAGTCCTTGTCGCGCGCGCCGACGAGCACGTCGGTGGTGGGGACGAGCAGCACGTGGTGCTGGGCGGGCTGGCACTGGCTGGGAAGCGCGCTGCGAAAGAACGCCCGGAGGAAGGGATTCAGCACGGGAGGCATTCAATCGGCGGCGAGGGTGGCGTGCAGACGGCAGCGGGCATCGGGGCTGCGGTGTTGTGTGGCGTGGACGTGTGGCGGGTGGTGTGGAGGTGGCGCAGAGGGAATGGAGTGCTGTCCACCATGCAGTAGATGTGCAAGGAACGATGCAGCACATACGCGATTCGACGGCAAACAATCAATCAGGCCATGAGGGTTCAGCGAGCGCGATGCATTGGCTTGTGAACGCGACCTTGGACGGGTGCGTCATCGTCGTCACACTAGTTACATAGCAGCGAACGAGAGTCGGCCCTCTCCACCTCTCCACCGCTCCAGCCCGCCCATCCTCAGCCAACTAACTGCCTTGCACAGCTCCCACCCACAATCCACTACGCTCTGCCTCTCCGTCCCCAGCGTATGCAAGCGCTAGCAAGGCTAATTCCATCGTTAACAATATCCCTATAACGAACTAGAGGCGTCAGGACTCACTGACATAGATCCTTTGGAGACAGTTGCTGCCACAGCGAGTTATACCTATGCTTTTACAATTCGTTACAAGATACCAGCAGCCTATTTGGCACCGAAACGGAAACATAGTGACAATGGCCTCTGGTGACTACATTCAGCGGTCTTGAGAGGATTTTTGTTCTCCGAATTGCCAAAGGAGTCCTGGAAAACTACTGTGCATCGCGCCTGAACTTGGGCATTCCGTTCTTTTTACCCCAGCTCCAGACCTTGGAATTCAGATCTGGCACAACGAAAAGCCAGATAAGGGTTGCAATCAACGCTCCGAGTGTATCAAAGATGGTGCTGTTCTTCTCGCTTCCAGACAACGTGCCCAAGCGCATCAGCTCACCCAGCCAGTTAGTCGACGTCATGTAATTGCCAGCCTCCAAACCCTTGACCGCAGCCGTTGCCGCTTCCATCTCCGTCTGCTTGGGGTCGGATGATTCTAGTTCACGGGTTACTGGGTGCTTGGTCTTCTCTTCATTCTCGAAGCCGGGGGAGAGAATGGTTCCTGGGAAGATGAGGTGAATGTTGACGTCGAAGGGAGCATGAGCTTGACTGCTACTGTGACTCTTCGACCGCCGTGCAGCGTTGTACAGCTGGACCTCGGAGCGGAGACCATCGGCGAGCGAACGCAAAGCTGCTTTCGCTGGAGCGTAAGGTGAGTATCCTGCCAGATTGACAAAGGCCAAAACAGAGGATGTAATGATAAATTTTCGGGGAGGCTCATGAGCCTCGCCTATTGCTTGTGGCTTGGATGGCTGTTCGGGGTAGAGCCATGCTTTCAACGTCGCGTGGGCGAGGTAGGCCGCTGCGAAGTAATTCAACTCCATCTGCTTCCTGAGAGTATCTGTCCTGGTCTCTACGAATAGACCTGGCGTAGAAGAGCCTGCAATGCACCACACAATCTCTGGCATCTTGCCATTGTTCCAGACGATAGCTTCTGAAACAACACGCGCATTCTCACTCTCTGAGGTGACGTCGGCCGAGATGTATGTGAACCGTTGCGTCGTAGGGTTCCTTGCGTGGGCCTTGGCATAGTCCACAGCTGCCTCGAGATTTTTGGTGGTTCGAGCGACGAGTATGAGGCTTGCACCACGGGCGGAGAGCAGGCGTGCAATTTCACGGCCCATGCCTTGGGAGGACCCGGTAAGAAGCACAGTCTGGCAAAACTCAGTATTTCATAGATTCGATGGCCAACTCAATGCGTACCTGGCCCTCGACTGGGAACCGATTGCTCTTCCAGAAAGCGAGTCCCATGATGTCGGCGCTGATCCATCCAACAAGGACCAGCAGAAGCACCGTGGCCCCCAGAAGTAAGTGAGACATTGTAGTATACCGATATGCACCAGCGCTTTGGGTGTCAGCTTCACTGCTCGGATTGACAGTAGGCCCCTTGTGGCTAGCGTACAAGACGCCAAGTTAGTTAACGCGGACACCCGCGGACGTGCCAAGATTTCGCATCTGAAAAAGTTAGGCGCGACACCTGCGACCAGCGACAACGCCAACATCCACATCCACAGACAAGATGGCGAAAAAAAGAAAAGCAGGTGGTCGCTCTTCTGGCGAGCCCAAGAATCCAGGGAAAGAAGACACGCACATGGCAATCACTAGTTACGAAGATGTCGCCGACTCGGAAGACGAATTTCTCATCAATCGCGAGAAGATTTTACTCGAAGAGGGCCCGGCGGCAAAAAAACTAAGGAAGTGGAAGGAAGAAGGTCAGTTGTCTCAAGTACTTCAGTTACGAGGAAGAAGACTAACCTTTGTGGAAATAGACAAGTTTCTTGAGCACTCGGATGAGGAGGTGCTTGATGATGGTCTTGACGACGACGACGACGACGACGACGACGATCTCGACGATGTTGAAAGTGTAGAGTCAGACGACAAGGAACAAGGGCCCGCTTTCGACGACGAGAATGTGGATGTGGGCGTCTGGGGCGCGTCCAAGAAGGACTACTATAACGCTGATGCAATCGAAACCGAGCAGGATGCCTTGGACGAAGAGGCTGAGGCGCTGCGCATACAGAAAAAACAGCTTCAGAATATGACAGAGGCGGACTTTGGATTTGACGAAGACGAATGGGTCGGACAAAGTCAGGACAAAGATGCAGACTCTGGAGCCGTCGTTACAGAGGTCTTGCCGCAGCTTCAAATCACAGAAAATATGTCCGAAGAGGAGCGCATGAAGATCATGCGGGCGCGATACCCCGAATTCGAACACATCACCAGGGAATACCTCAGGCTGCAACCGCTACACGATGAGTTGGCGGCAGCGGCTAAGGCTGCTGAGCGGCTGCTCAAGACTCAAGCTGAGAAGACGGGAAAGTTGAGAATTTGGTCAACACCCATGGCCATCACTAAATACCGCGCTTGCGCTGCGTATCTCGCAGCAATGGCCATGTACTTCGCAGTGCTAGGGTCGACAGCGACGGACGATGGAGCTTCAGTCATCGCATTGGATCCAGCCGAACTGCATGAACATCCCGTCATGGAGAGTCTCCTCAAGTGTCAGAAGGTGTGGGCACGCATCGAAAGCATTTCCATCGATCCAATGGTCGAGGAAGCCAATGGCGAGGATATGTCAGCCAGTGAGGAAGACTCGGTCCAAGAAACAGCACTCGATATCGGTGTAACAGAAAGTAAGGCTACAAAACACAAGAAGAGCAGGGCACAACGGGCGGCAGATATTGCTCAGGCAGAAGCAGCCGCACGCCGAGCTGCTCAGCTAGCACAGGCTGAGCAGGAACTTGCATCACTCGACGCCCTGACCGACATGACCGCACTGAAGAAAGCGTCTCGCAAGAAGAAATCTGCCCAAGCTAAGCTCAACCTGCTGAATGCAGACGACTCGGATTTTGGCGAGGAGACAGAGCTCACTGCCCACGAAGCCGCGGAGAAAGCGAAGAAGAAGAAATCCCTACGCTTCTACACATCGCAGATCGCACAAAAAGCTAACCGGCGCGATGCTGCTGGGAAAGATGGTGGTGGCGATGCAGACATACCCCACCGCGAGCGCCTGAAGGATCGACAAGCACGTCTCCAAGCCGAAGCCGAGAAGCGCGGGCAGAACAAGGCGGCTGGTCCGGGTGTTGCCCTTGGCGAAGATGATGGTGCCAGCTCCGGCGACGATGCTCCTGCGCCACCACGCCCCGAGGACTTTGAGGATGAAGACGGCTACTACGACATGGTCGCTGCACGTTCCGATAAGAAGAAGCAAGCCAAACTTGATCGTGCAACCGCCTATGCCCTTGCTGCCAAGGAAGGTGCGCAGGTCATTGAGGAAGAAGTTATCGGCGATGATGGCCGCCGGATGATCAGTTACCAGATATCGAAGAACAAGGGTCTTACGCCCCACCGAAAGAAGAGCGTGAGGAACCCAAGAGTGAAAAAGAAGGAGAAGTACAAGGAGAAACAAAAGAAGTTGAAGAGCATGAAGCCTGTGTTTGACAGCAAGGCTGCGTCGAAGGGCAGTGCCAACTATGGTGGTGAACTCACGGGTATCAAGAAGGGGCTGGTCCGGTCGAGGAAGTTGTAGTTATTTTGTCGGAGATGGAGAGCAAGCGAGCTGGGAGCGCATGGGTACTTATTATTATTTATCCCAGCAGTTATATTGTGCGCAGAATGGGTTGCTAACGCTGTTGTTTTGCCCGAACTGTTTGAATAGCACCCAAGACGTCTTCTTTACACGTTATGGAATATACCGAGGGTCTTCCGATGTTCTGTCCAACTATTGCCGCCTCAAAAGAAGTATTTTTCTAGAGTGTCCAATTGATCGCGACAGCTCGACATGTCCTTCACTCGCCACGATGAAATATCTTCAAGCAGTCAGCGCCATGTATCCTTGGATGACATCTTGCCATACGTTCAAAGCATACAAGAATACTGCCGCAGTCTCCAAAATGAAGTCCCATCTTGGCACACAGCACGGTTTGCAATGCATAAGCCAAAACTTCTAGGCCAGTCAGAAAGATTGTCGCTGCGCGGTCAGTCGGTCAGGTCGGAAAATCCACCTGTTCAAGACTTGTCCATGTACACTCTCCTCTCATGACCCGCAAGCAGAGCAACCCAGCAGATCAGGTACGACAATGCCTCGATCGTCCCCTTCCCCAGACAGCCAGCACAGCCATCATGCTGACGTGCCAAAAGCCCCATTGACCGCGTCATTTCATAAAAAAAAAATAGCGCGACGACAACGCCACGTAACAGCGCCAAGGAATGAGGAGGAAGCTTTGGAGATGCGTGCACAGCTTCATCACAAGGACCATGTGGTCCCATGGAAAGTAACGAAAACTGTGGCTTGCCACATACGGAGAGTCCCAACGAGACGGAGCCCTGGCACGTGTGGTACGTGGCCATGCTGGGCTAGAGCCACGAGGCTCGGACGTTTGGCGTTTGTGCTCGCGCGTGAAGTTGGTGGGCTGATATGGGGGGAAACAAAGTTGCGGGCTGGGTGTTGATAAGACGGACGCAGCGGCGTCCTGTGGGAATATCTGGGTGAGGAGCCATTCTGCAGCTTGCTGTTCGACTTGGTCCTGGGGGGAATGGGATTGTGTTTACCAAAGTTTAACTTCACGGTTTGGTCTCGTTGGAACGCCACGAAAATTGAATTTGTCGGGTGGGCCGTTTGATACGATAGTCCATGTGGTTGGAAGGGGTATACCTATGGAGACCACGACATGCATCTTGCACGACGCTGGCCACATGCAACTACACCGAGACATTGGGCCTAGCCCTCCACACGAAAGCTACCATGTTACCCGAAACACACGCGTACATTCTAACAACCGCTGCTCTCACACTCGTCCTCGCTTCTCTGACAGCTCTCTACGTCCACAAAGACTACCACGCCTTCCTCAGTCTCGGCCCCGGCGGAACTCCTGCTACACCCCTCGGCTACCTCAAGATCAAGCTTCTCTCTCTGGTCTGCCTCCGAGATCCTCACCGGCCTATCTCAATCCCGTCCCACTTCCGGCCACAGCAGGGATACTTCCACAATGACGAGGCATTGCCCAGGCGCACCGGGGAACGGCCCGTGGTACAAGGTATCGCCCCGCAGCGCCTGCAAACACAGAAAAGTGATGGCAAAGTTTACACTCGACTCGTTGATATGATCAAGGGTCTGGCTGCGGACTCGAAGAACCAGCTAGTGGAGCGGACATCTTGTTTCGAGAAGCATAGCCCCGGACTCTTTACTACTGTGCCTATAATGCAGACGTGTGATGGGGAAGTGTGCCATGTACACCCCTCAGATGGCTCAACACATATGACTCTGCACCCTGCAGATGTCAATCTTGCTATGCGCAAGGGCTGGGCTGAGCGGCATCCGCTAGCGAGGGGCGGTTGGTGTCGACGGTTTGTACCGGAGGAGTTTGTTCTGGTGTACGCGCCGAGAGATGAAGCGGAAGTGAAGATTGTCGCGCAAATTGTCGCAGCGGGTGTGTGGTGGGTTAGTGGCTTCGATGTTCGAGCAAGTGAGATAGGGTTGAAGAGAAGAAGCGCAGATGTGGCGGCCATAGAGAAATGAGGCGAAGAAGTCGATGAGCGATGTGTAAGTATTCGCCTGGAAGGAACCTAGTGCTAGATTGCACAGCTTGCTCGACTCAGCAAGCCGTTGGGGCTTTTGGCGCTCAGGCCTGAAAGAATTGGTGGCGGGAGGCTCGGTCCGTACACGAGATTGCTCCAATGTGATATGCACTTGAGATCAGCGTTCGATCTGCCAGTATGATTATACTCGCAGAAGCTGTCCGCCTGAAAACGGTATTGTAGGCTTCTCCATGAGCCGAATCCAGTGTCATGTACCTCGCTCATTCTAACTCCCGCCGCCGATTACTTTCCCCCACTCCTCACCCACTCTTCGTATTCTTTCCTCTTACTCTTGACATCCCAGAACCCCTTTCTTCCCTCTCCCTGACCACCAATACCACTGTCCAGCCCCAGGAAAGCATATGGATCGCCTTCAGCCAGCACCTCTTCGCCCTCGCGCGTGTACTCGCCCTCGCCGTGCCTTCCGGTGCGGGAAAGCTGGCCGGACCATTCGGCGTGCCTGATTGATTTTAGCGGTGCAAAAGACGCGACCGTTCCAATAGACAGCAGGACAATGGAGAAGAGAAGCTCCAAGCTGATGTCGACGGGGAGTGGGGTGGCTTGGAAGGTTGCTGTGTGTTCGTGTGTCGAGTACACGCTGGATCAGTTGTTAGCATCCTTCAAACTGGTGGCTGCTATAACCGCAGCATTCGTGTGAAACATACGCATGCGTCAGTAGTAACGCGCCTATGCCATTCAGCACGATTCCTATCAACGCCATCCTTGAGAGGCTTGTGTGGTGCTCAAGCTGTCGTCGAAATTGAGAGCCCAGCAATGAATACAGAGGCAAGTGTTGATTTTCAACTCCCTGAAATTTCGCACGGCACCTGGTATTCGATGGCGATGCTCGATATTGTGGTGAATGGTTGGTGGTTGGAGGATAAGCGCATCTACGTGACGTTCCGCATCGGATTCCACGCCATCTTTTCCTTGGCATGGAAAGACCCACCATCGACTTTACCACACCAGGACAGCGGATCGACCAAGGCAACCAGGCAGCAACGTGATTTGGTAAATTACAGGCCACAGAGAAATGCATCACACGCTATAAGCTTAGTCAAGGCTATGAACACGGGAGATGGACATGGGGACGTGGCTGGTCAGCATATCACCGCTGACTTCACCCGGGAAAGCCTTCGGAGATCGCGGTCGGACATTCGGCTTTCATCTGGGTACAATTTTCAGAGACATAACATCGAGAACCATGCTTCTTCAACTGACCCTTGGCGTCCTTGTCCATCTATAAAGCCACGGGCAAGTCCAAGTTTCTCACTGAATCCACTCCTCCGAGATAACCTGAGCGCCCGCCTTGACAATGGCAACCCGACCCTCAGCACCACCCCAAGAGCACCCTCTCAATATCCTCATCGTGGGAGCAGGCATATGTGGTCCCGCAATTGCTCTTATGCTCATGAGATGTAACCCCTCTCATATGATCACAATCATTGAGCGTTCCCCGTCCATACGCATGAATGGCCAACAAATTGATCTCAAAGGCCAAGGCATTTCCGTGATGCAGAAACTCGGCCTCTTGGAGACGGTCCGTACATACTGCGTTCAAGAAACCGGTTCCGAAATTGTGGACGGAAATGGGAAGAGATTGATGAAATTTGGTGTTACGCCCGCCGGCGAAAAGCCGCAAGGGTTCACGAATGAATTCGAATTCATGAGAGGGGACATGGTGAATATGTTTGTTGATGCGACGAAGAAGGAGAGAGCCAAGGCCGAAGAGAAGGGTGTGGGGAACGGAGGATTGTCGTATGAATTCGGGAAGACAGTTACCGCACTCCACCCATCCAAGGAGAAAGAAGGCGTGGACGTACAGTTTTCCGACTCGCAGACCAAACACTACGACCTAGTCATAGCCGCAGATGGCCAAGGCTCGAGAACCCGTCGGCTAGCTTTTGGCGAGAGTACGAGTGCCGCAAGTTTCAAGTCGTTGGGCATACACGCCGCATTCTATAACATCCCACGTCTTCCGACCGAAGACAACCTCGCACGAATCTACGTCGGCCCCGACAACCGCACGACGATGACCCGCACCGGGAACCGCCCACAAACACAGATCTACCACTTCCTGCTGAACAGCGCCCCAGAGCAAGCCACCCGCATGAAAGCCACGCATAAACTCCCGCTCTCCGAGCAAAAGGCCGTATGGTCCGAGATCTACCAGCACGCCGGCTGGGAAATCCCACGCTTCCTCGCCGGCCTCGAGAAAGCCGACGACTTCTACGCATGCGAGATTGCGCAGGTGAAAATGCCACACCAGGTATTGCACCACGGCAGCGTTGTCCTCTTGGGCGACGCGGGATACTGCCCCTCCGCATTCACAGGCATGGGGACGACGCTCTCTCTTATCGGAGCCTATGTCCTCGCAGGCGAGCTGGCGCAGAAAGGCAGCAGTGTTGATGCAGCGCTCGTGCGTTACGACGAGGTTATGCGTCAGCCTGTCGAGCAGTGCCAGAAGCTGGCTCCGGGAGTGCAAGGGAAAATCCTCCCGACTTCGCCGCTGGGCATCTGGGTTATGAATAATTTGCTTTGGACGGCGAGTTTCTTCAAGATTGATTGGGTGATTGGGCGCATTTGCGGATTGTTGCCGGATACGAGTCCCGTTTGGGCGTTACCTGAGTACCCGGAATTGAAGCTCGATGGTGGAGTAGCGAGTTGAAGATGGGGCTTGTTTTTTTTTCCGAAGCCTGAGGTTACTTCATGTGGACCATATTCTTCTCTCCTGCTGTCAGATGCCGGGGTTTGTGTTGCAAACGGCACGTTGATTTAGGACTCCACGCTCCGTTTTATGGGTACGCATAGTTAGCTTTGGGATTCTGTATCTTACGTGTATTTTTTGGATCAAGTGGAACTATCTTCATGTACCAATTATGCATAATCAGAGAGAATATAGGAGCACGGTTACAGCAAGAAGATAACTATTGGAGCACGGTTACAGCAAGAAGATAACTATTGGAGCACGGTTACAGCAAGAAGATAACTATTGGAACAACGGGACGGCTTGCAAAGCTCTAAAAACGTGCCTGAGGCTATAAAAACGACGGCGACGCCTATAATGACATCAGCGCCGACGTCGACGCCCACGGCAACAACAATGTTAACGGCGATGCCTGTAATGATGCCTGCAACTTCGCCAACGATAATGCCTTGACGCGAGTATACGCCTGATATTGTAGACGCATACCTTGGGCGAGTAAACGAGCCTACGGACGTTGACGACAACGACTACGACGCAGCGACTATGACGGCTGCAATGCTAACGTCGACGATAACTCGATGGCCGTTGACACGTCAACGACGTTCGCGACGACGACGAACAACAGCGCACACGAAATTTCCTTGCTCTCCAGCTATAAACTTGGCGTTCACAGCAGCTACTGTATGGGAAGTAAGTAGAGATGATTGCTCGCTATCAATACATGACGAAGAGATGACGAGAATCTCAGATATCTTTCCGTGCATTTTTACTCCGCAGCCTAATCTGCTTGCCCCATTTGTACAGCGCAAACGGAATCGGGATAAAAGCAATACCCAAGAAGGCCAACGTGCTGCTCGCCCAGGCAATGCCCAAATTCTTAAACATGGCGGTTGCAAACAAGGGGAAGCCGGCACCAAACGCACTCCTCATGAGATCATTGCCGGCAAGGACGCTGGCCACAGAATCGGGATACGCGTCGCTAAGGTACGGCAGAACGGCGTTGAAGAGCGCAAACGATGCGAGGCCGAAGAAACTCGAGCCGATAACGGGCATGATCCAGTGGATTGACTTGCGCGATGACCACCCGAACCAGAACAAGCACACGGGGACGAAGAAACACCCGACCAGGGCTGGCATAAGGCGCTTCTCCGGCTCGATGTTGCCAGCCGCGTCGAACTGCTTCTCGAGGTAGTAGTAGTTCCAGAGGAAGATGACGGTGACGGCGACGAGCGTGCCCACCATGATTCCGAGAAACGTGACGCCTTCGAGGCCAAGGCTGAAGCCGTAGATTTCGACAAACACGAGCGGAAACGACTCGAACCAGATGTAAAGCAGGCCGTAAATGAGGGCGATGTAGAGATTGAGGAGAAATACGATGGGTTCGGTGAAATTGAGGGTGATGGGCTTGACGAGACTCATCATGACGACCTTGCCAATACATTAGTTTCTTG
>Ga0182211_1000346_pt1 | contig 14850 bp, 4 predicted proteins | sample G5R1MG_20_FD_129660 | JGI IMG/M metagenome (GOLD analysis project Ga0182211, IMG submission 129660) | Switchgrass phyllosphere microbial communities from Michigan, USA - G5R2_MAIN_03OCT2016_LD1 MG | ecosystem: Host-associated > Plants > Phyllosphere > Phylloplane/Leaf | place: USA: Michigan... | reverse complement strand
TGGAAAGGGAGAGGGAGAGGGAGAGGCTGTAGAGGAGGTGGTTATTGAGAAGGGGTTATATGGGTGTAGAAGGTTGGAAAGAAGTCTGGAAAGAACAAAAAAAAATCGGTTACATTGCATACATGGCCATCAAATACGTACGTGGCTAGTCCGACCTCTACTTCTTGTAATATATCCCTGGAGGAGGGTGTTGCACTCGGTGCGCTGGATCAGACGTAAGGCATAGGATGAAAAAAAAAACTCGTGAACATGAAGGCCAGACATGTTTCGCCACAAAGTCGATGGCGATGTAGTCAAACTCACCAGGGCCGCCATGCTCTATTATGCCTTTATGGTGGATGTACGAAAAATGAATAAAGTGGGTGTGATCAAACCCGTGGTATCTCTCAACTAGAACGCCTCGCAATGCAGGAATACACTAGACAGAATCCATCTCATACAGGACAAATACCTCCACCAAAGGCAATAGCCTGTCTCCTCTCCTCTCTATCCTCTCTCCCCATAACAAAGTCATCCTCGCCAATCTCACTCGCTTCCTCCCACAGCTTCTCCATCTCCTCCTCTCTCTCGCCCGGCACCGCCCATATACTTTCCCTCAACCTCTTGTGCCGCTCGCGATCCTCCTCAATTCGATGTTCAATCTGTCTCTTATCCATCTTGACGCCGCCTCCGTTCTTGCCCGCTGTCCCCTGGCCAGGGCTCTCCAAGAACGGATGCGCCCCCTCGCGGCTCTTCAACACAGCCTCGAGCTCCCCCACCGTCTCAGGCTGCAGAATCCCCAACGTCTCCATTGTCTTGAGCACTTTGCGCACAACCCGCACGTTCGCGCCCTCCTCTCCGACAACGCACTCGACCACGGCGAGGATGTCGCGCTGCAGCATGCGCACGTAGCCCATGGCGCTCGCGTCGCCGGCCGTGTTCTCACGCACGCCCATTTCGCACAGCGACTCGATGAAAAACATGATGTTTGCCCGGGTATTCATGTTTGTGCGCTCGAGCTGCTCGAGGATGCATGAGTGCAGATCTTCGTCCATTTCGCGGTTTTTCAGCGCATAGAGGGCAGCTTTCTGGAGCGAGGTGTGCGAGGCGGAGAGGTGGGAGAGGAGGTTTGTGAAGCGTTGGCGCACTTCGAAAGGGTCCGCCATGGCAGAGGCGATGGGTGTTGGTGCGGTGGACTTGTGGTATGGATGGTTTGGTAATCTCGTGGAGCTGTTGGCACAGTTATCATTGAGCATGGTCTGTGCGCGAGTTTTACTCTGACCCCACCGGCGTCGGTTGGGGAGGTGGGCGACGAGATACCTGGTCCTTCACTTGAACTGTATTCACTCAACCCCACCAAACTTCCACCGTAAACACTAGACATCAACATGACAGATGCCAAGGAATCCAAGCCTCTTACGTTGACCGTCCTCGGCGCAGGTATGTCCCGGTGGCCCCACTTTCTGCCTCGCAGAGACACAGTAACAGCGGACTAACATCGCCTCCAGGCACAATGGGCATAGCCATAATGGGCGGCGTCATGTCCGCACTCGCTGCCGCAAAGACAAAAGCTACCATCTCCCCCAACGCCAGCAAGTCCACACCCAACCTCTCTAACTTCATTGCCTGCGATCAGTGGGCCCCCGCCGAAGAAAACGTCCGCAAAGCCCTCGGCCGCTACTCCTTCCCGCTGCAAACTCGCACAAACCAGAACGTCAAGGGAGTTCAAGAAGCAGACATTGTCCTCTTGTCCTGCAAACCCCACGGCTACAAGCAGATCCTCGGCGAAGACGGCATGCTCAATGCGCTCAAGGGAAAAATACTAGTGAGCATTCTAGCAGGCGTCACGCAGCAGCAGATCGAGGGCTTCTTGTATCCTGAGGGCGCGGACAAGGTAGACGGGGCGTGTCGGGTGGTGCGCGTGATGCCCAACACGGCGAGTTTCGTGGGGGAAAGCATGAGCGTGATTCAGACGTCTGACCCGCCGCTGTCGGAGCAGCAGGCTGAGCTGGTGAACTTCGTGTTTAGCAGTATTGGCCGCGTGGTATCACTGCCGCCAGCGAATATGGATGTGAGTACCGCGCTATGTGGGAGTGGCCCAGCCTTCTTCGCGTTGATGCTTGAGGCGGCTGCGGATGGCGCAGTGGCCATGGGCTTGCCGCGTGCAGAGGCGCAGATGATGGCGGCGCAGACGATGAGGGGAACCACGGGATTGGTGCTGAATGGAGAACATCCGGCTGTGTTGAAAGATAAGGTGTCGACGCCCGGGGGTTGCACCATTGGCGGCTTGATGAGCTTGGAGGAGGACGGGGTTAGGGGCGCTGTTGCGAAGGCGATTCGGGAGGCGACGGTTGTGGCGTCGAGATTGGGTGGGGAGACGAGGGAGTTTGTCAATCATAGGCGGTAGACAGATTGGGGTTGCTGTAGATGGCGGGATCGATAGCGTATACAATACATGTCCGAGATCATATAATACAGTACTGCCTCGTCTCTTGACCTTGTGGGCTCGACACTACGCCCCCACGTCCATGCCGCAACTGCCACACCTACTCCATGATAACCGTAGCACCCAGCGCCTTGAGCGTCTCGACGATCTTCTCCGCCTCTTCTTTGGCCACGCCTTCCTTCATCAGCTTTGGCGCGCTCTCGACAAACTTCTTGCTGTCTACCAGACTGAGGCCCAGCATGGACTTGATCTCCTTGATCACCTTTGGCTTTGCGCTTGCTTCAAACTTCTCGAGCTTGAGGTTGAACATTGTCTTTTCTTGGGCGGCGGGGGCGGCTTCTTCTTCTTCTACGGGGGCAGCAGCGGGGGCAGCTCCGCCAGGGCCTGCAGCGAAGCCACCCATGGGCATGTCTGGGATGTTTAGACGGGTCTAGGAGAAGAGTGAGTTGATATTTCTGAAGGTTACATTGCTAAATTTTGGAGGTTCAAAAGCACCATGCCCGCTAGAGATGCACTACATTCCGGGGTCTGCGTATTGGGATATCCGTACCTTCAATGTCGACACCAAGTCCGCCGTCTCCAGCAGTGTCAACTGGCTAATTTGGTCCACGATAGTCGAGATCTTAGGGTTTGTAGCCTCGGCCGATGCCCATCTCCGCTGTATCCGCTGCTGTGCGCCTCCCACCAGTGGCCGAACATGGGCGGAATTCTTTGCCGTGTAAACGCAGCGCCTGAGCGCGCGGGAGACCGGTGCCGACATTTCGAGTGGTGCGAATCCGACACGTGACGTGCAGATGGGCGTGGTGGTGAAGGTGGTAACAGGCGGGGGTGGGACGTCGTCGTCGCAGTCCAACCGGCGAAAGGTCGTCTGCCGCTCTCCCAGAATTTGCGGCGAGTCGGAGGTGCTACCTGGCGCTAACCGTTTAGGGATTGGCGCGACTTGAGATCTGGCCCTGGCCCGCAAAAAAGTTGGGAACCGCGAGAATCTGCAGGTTCATACGCCACAACACGCGCTCTGCCTGGCCTTCGAAGCGTCGAAACTATGGGAAGGCGCCCCCAAGGACAAAATACAACGAAGACTGCGCATATATCTAACGTAATTGGTACGAAATGACCGATAACATGGTCAGCATCAGTGTGCTTGCCGCGGAAGCATTGAATCCTGGAACTACGGACGCCGTTTTTGTGCAGCATGCAGGGCTTTTTACGGAGCTGTGTGCGAGGTGGATTCAGTCTGATACAGACACTGAGGCGAAGATAGCGGCATTTGGCCGACTATTACCGCTTGCGCCGCACCTGGCAGAACATGTGGAACGATATTTGACGCACTCGTCAAACTCACAACTCGTGGGATCACAAGACTCTGCTTCTTCTGCGAATGGATTGACTCTCACCCGAGAGGCTGATCTACTTGAAGTTTTGCTGGGAATCTTTCGGTTGTTAAGCTACGACTGCAGGAACTTTGCCAAATACATCCGTCCGCTGTCTTTGGAGAGACTGTTCCAACATTCCAGTCGCGCTGTACGGTATCTAGCTACCCGGACATTCTGTCTTTATGTTCATGCGGCGGACTATGCCACGCAAGAGATGATCAAGAGATACGTGGGAGATGGAGAATGTGAAGGTCTATGGGAGGGGAAGACCATTGATTACCGGTTTCTTTCGCTTTGGGAGGAAAAAAGATGGAAAGACCTGAAGAAACAAGTGCAACAAGAAAAACTAGATGGGGAGCAGTCTTACCCGGCATCTGTGTATCAAGAGCTTTCGCCATATACCGTCAATGTCAACGGCACATTACTTCCCCGACTGGATGGAGCCCCTTCACAAGACACACCATCAAAACTTGTAGTAACAGAAACTACTCAAAAAAACCTCAAAACCATTGCACTGGGCCTCCTTGGATCAAGTCCACTTTTACTCACTGGTCTTGCAGGCTCTGGTAAGACACTGCTCACGCGCCAATTTGCATGGCAGCTCAACAAGCTCGATAAGATGGTCACTCTGCATTTGAATGAGCAGAGCGATGCCAAAATGTTGATTGGCATGTATACAACTGGATCGAAGCCTGGAACATTCAGTTGGCGAGCTGGTGTGCTGACGACTGCTGTAAGAGAAGGAAGGTGGATCTTCATCGAGGATCTGGATCGAGCACCCAATGAAGTTATCAGCACTTTATTACCTCTCATCGAAAGAGGAGAGCTACTCATTCCGAGTCGTGGAGAGACCGTACGCGCAGCACGAGGGTTCCGTATCATCGCAACTATGCGGACCACATTAAACCCTCGTGGTCAAGAGATCATACCTCGCCAGAACATGATCGGACATCGATTCTGGAATTCGATTACAGTCCAGATGCCGCAATTGGAGGAGTTTCAACAAATTATACATACGAAGCACCCCACGCTACAAGATCATGTTCCTGGTTTAATGCGGGTGTACTCTCGACTACTGGAATTATACTCGGATTCCAAGTTCTCCTCAGAAAATGGCACCTCGATTCGAGCAATGACTCCCAGGGATTTGCTCAAATGGTGTGACAGGATTGCGGTGCTTCTCGCTCAATCAGTGTCCTTTACTACTGCGCAAAAGGATGACATGTTTATGGAAGCTTTCGACTGCTTTGCCGGTAGTCTACACAGCGAAGCTGCACGGCTAAAGGTCATGTCATGTGTAGCAGAGGAACTACACATTGATCCTCAGCGACGGGACCACCTACTGAGTCATCGTACAGTCAAGCTCTCCGTACCATCCAAGACTACTGCCTCAGGGACGATACAGATCGGACGAGCTCGTTTGAACAAGCACAAATCGACAAAGCGGATTGGATCAGGAAGACCTTTTTCGACCAATGATTACACATTACGTTTGCTTGAGAAAGTTGCTGTAGCTGTAGATCGAAGAGAGCCGCTTCTTCTTGTTGGTGAGACGGGTACCGGAAAGACAACGTCCATCCAGTACCTAGCTGAGCAGCTTGGTCGCAAATTAGTAGCAGTTAACCTGTCGCAGCAGAGCGAAAGTGGCGATCTGCTTGGTGGCTTCAAGCCCATCAATGTCCGGAGTTTGGTCATTCCGTTGAAAGACGAGTTTGACGAGATCTTCGACACTACCTTTTCACGAAAGAAGAACCTACGTTTTATCGAGATGCTCGGGAAACGTGTTGCAAAGGCTGAATGGAAGCGAGTTTGCATACTTTGGCGCGAGGCCTTGAAGATGGTAGATGCAGCCCGTAAAGCACATGAGTCACAGGCTTCGTCTCCTGACCCCGAAGGTGGACAGCCCAAGAAGAAGCGGAAGACAGATTCGCTGCCAGCGAACTTTCCCACGGCACGATGGGAGAAATTTGCGGCAGATCTTCAGAACCTGGAGGCACAGCTAACCAGTGGCGCTGAGACGTTTGCTTTCTCATTCCTGGAAGGCAACCTAGTTAAGGCTGTTAGGAATGGCGACTGGGTTCTCCTCGATGAAATCAATCTGGCCTCGTCGGACACACTAGAAGCGCTCACTGATTTGTTGGGCGGTGGGCCGGACGGCAACCCATCAATTCTTCTCACTGAGACCGGCAATGTTGAGCGTGTCATTGCGCATCCGAACTTCAGGGTCTTCGCCGCCATGAATCCTGCTACAGATATAGGCAAGAAGGATTTACCGCCAGGTATTCGTTCGCGATTTACTGAGCTGTATGTTGAAAGTCCAGACAGCGATGAGAAGAGTCTTCGCAGTATCGTAGAGAAGTATCTAGGTGGGGACGGTCTTGATCCAGCTGTCGTGAGATTGGCGAGAGATGTCACCAGCTTGTATCTTGAGATCCAGCAGCTCGCCAAAGCCAACATGCTTGTAGATGGTGCTAATCAAAAGGCTCACTTCAGCTTGAGAACACTGACACGGACACTTTCCTACGCTAGAGATATTGCGCCCTTGTGCAGTCTCCGGAGAGCACTGTATGAAGGATTCCACATGAGCTTCTTGACATTCCTTGATAAAGCTTCTGAGGATCTGGTAGCGCCACTCATCATAAAGCATCTATTTCCCCAGAAATCTGCAATGAAAGCTGAATTGGGGAAACCACTCCAGGCGCCCTCTGACAACCGAAGTTATGTCAGCCAGGGCCATTATTGGCTTCGTCAAGGCGTACATGCTGTAGAAGAGCAATTACACTACATCATCACTCCTTTTGTTCAACGCAACATGAACAATTTAATCCGAGCTGCTTCTACACGCAAATACCCTGTGCTCATCCAGGGTCCTACATCGTCCGGTAAAACAAGTATGATCGAATACTTGGCCAAGCGGTCGGGAAACAAGTTTGTGCGAATTAACAATCACGAGCATACCGATCTGCAAGAGTACCTTGGCTCCTATGTCTCTGGAGCCGACGGGAAACTTGTTTTCCAAGAGGGAATTCTTATCCGAGCTCTGCGTGAAGGACATTGGATTGTGCTTGACGAACTCAATCTTGCTCCGACTGATGTGCTAGAAGCGCTCAATCGTTTGCTCGACGACAACCGGGAAATCCTAATTCCCGAGACGCAAGAGATCGTTCGGCCTCACGATGACTTTATGCTCTTCGCTACGCAAAATCCAGCGGGACTCTATGGCGGACGTAAAGTTTTATCTCGCGCATTTCGTAACCGTTTCCTGGAGCTGCACTTCGACGACATTCCTGTTGAAGAACTCACGGAAATCCTACACCGACGCACTATGATTCCTGAAACTTGGTGTAAGCGAATTGTCAAGGTATATCGTGAGCTGTCTACGCTCAGACAAGAAAATCGCATCTTTGAGCAAAAGAGTTTCGCAACGCTGCGCGATTTGTTCCGATGGGCACAACGGAAAGCAGATACAATTCAAGATTTGGCGAACAATGGATACATGCTACTGGCAGAGCGTGTACGCAAGGAAGACGAACGAGTGGCAGTCAAGAAGATTTTGGAGAAGGTAATGAGTGAGAAGGGGCCTAAAGTAACGATCGATGTGGAGCAGATGTTCAGCGTCAACAAGGCGCTCCACGCCGAGCCCAACACAGAAGTGGTTTGGACGCATGCCATGCGACGACTATTTGTCCTGGTGTCACACGCTATCCGTAACAATGAACCGGTGCTACTAATCGGAGAGACGGGGTGCGGTAAGACGACTGTCTGCCAACTACTCGCAGATCAATTCAATACCAAACTTCACATCGTCAACGCCCACCAGAATACCGAGACTGGCGACTTGATTGGTGCTCAACGTCCTATTCGTAATCGAGCAGCCATTGAGGAAATTTTAAGACAGCAACTGGTCTTGGCCCTACAGGGCATACGAAACAACAGTATGATTGATAACATGACTGGTCTCGGGACAGACGAGCTGCTAGCTCTCTACGACAGGCTTGATTCGGAAACTCAAATCACAATATCTGATACTGATCGCATAGCCATCCAGGTCAACCGCGCCAAGGTCTCCGCGCTCTTTGAATGGGCGGATGGAAGTTTGGTGTATGCCATGAAGGAGGGTCATTATTTTCTTCTCGACGAAATATCCCTGGCCGATGACTCCGTGCTTGAGCGCTTGAACAGTGTGCTCGAGCCCTCGCGTTCCCTTCTCCTTGCCGAAAAAGGACCTACAGACTCTCACATTACTGCTAAAGATGGGTTTCAGTTCCTTGCTACTATGAACCCCGGTGGTGACTATGGTAAGAAAGAGCTTTCGCCTGCTCTTCGTAACCGCTTTACAGAAATTTGGGTCCCTGCAATGTCTAACCTAGACGACATCCTGCAAATCGTACGATCCAAGCTCAAGGTAGATGCGGCACAGTATGCAGGAGCTATTGTGTCGTTTTCGCAATGGTTCAACGACAAGTACAACACTTCAGTCTCTTCCTCCGTTTCTATTCGAGACACGTTAGCATGGGTTTTATTCATCAACCAGTCCACACGCGACGATCCTATCTTCAGTGTCGTCCATGGTGCGGCAATGGTTTTCATTGACACACTTGGCGCGAATCCTGCCGGGCTACTCGCTATATCCGCTACTTCCATTCAAGACGAACGAAAGACCTGTCTGCATCGTCTCAGCAAACTGCTCGGACGTGACATTACGTCCTTGTACTTTGGCGCAGTCAACCTCGTCAGCACCAGTTCATTATTTCAACTGGGATCATTCTCGATTCCCAAATTCTCATCTACTGCATCCGAGACGCTGAACTTCTCTCTCGAAGCTCCGACGACACGCTCCAATGCCATGCGAGTTGTCCGCGCATTGCAACTTGCGAAGCCAATTCTTCTAGAGGGTAATCCTGGTGTCGGCAAAACGACACTGGTGACTGCGCTTGCAAAAGCGATTGGAAAACCTTTGACCCGTCTCAATCTTTCTGAGCAAACAGATCTCATGGACTTGTTTGGATCAGACGTACCTGTCGAAGGCGGCGTAGCCGGCACATTTTCTTGGCGAGATGCACCGTTCCTCAAAGCGATGAAAAATGGGGACTGGGTACTGCTCGACGAGATGAATTTGGCATCACAGTCTGTTCTCGAAGGTCTCAACGCCGTCCTTGACCATCGTGGCGAAGTTTACATTTCCGAACTCGATCAGGCATTCCATAAACATCCCCACTTCAGAGTCTTTGCTGCGCAGAACCCTCATCATCAAGGCGGTGGCCGGAAGGGCTTACCTGCATCGTTCGTCAACCGTTTCACGGTGGTCTATGCGGATGTTTTCCGCCCTGAAGACTTGACGCTCATCTGCAGGAAGGTTTTTCCCACCATCGACGAAACAGAGGTCACGAAACTGATTCGCTTCGTGGCTGAACTAGATAATCAGGTAGCTGCTCGGCGTGTATTCGGTAACTTGGGCGCGCCTTGGGAGTTCAATCTGCGTGATACCTTACGCTGGCTTCAACTTCTCGCACGAGACTTCTCTGGATCAGCTAGAGACTTCCTCGACACGATCTTTTTGCAGCGCTTCCGTACTGAAGGCGATCGAGCACGGCTTCGTGACCTTTTCGAAACACAATATGGAACCCATGAAGCGCGAATTAATCGTTTTCATAATCTTAGCGTGGAGGCTTTACAGGTCGGCCTTGGGTTGCTGTTGCGGAACCCCATGACCACACGGCCCGAAGCCATATCAACCATCCGAGTTCATCAACTAGGCCCCATGGAAGCACTTCTGATCAGCGTCACCCAGAATTGGCCAGTCATTCTTGTCGGACAACCTGGTTCGGGCAAGACAAGCATGATCAATCAGCTAGCAAGCTTTGTGGGGGCGCGTCTCATTACGTTCTCGATGAATGCCGATGTCGATGCCATGGATCTTGTTGGCGGATATGAGCAAGTTGATCCGGCTCGCGAGATGCACCGGTGCATGGAGAAACTAGAGGAACTTGTTCGGCAGAAGCTTGCAAGCTCAGATAAGCAACTGCAAGTATATATTGAGCTGCTTGAGCTCCTTCGGCCCGAATCATCCTTGCGTCCTGCCAGCATCGGTCCGCAACTGCTTTCTATTGCGCAAGATATCCCCCAGGCAGCCAGTCTACTGGAAGAGTTTGAACGACTGCACCATTCCTTCAGCCAGCAGATTGACGGCGCACGCTTTCAATGGGTGGACGGCATTCTCATCCGCGCTCTCGAACAGGGCAGCTGGCTCGTCCTCGACAACGCCAATTTGTGCTCCAGTGCTGTTCTGGATCGACTCAACTCACTTCTCGAGCCCAATGGCTATCTTTCAATCAACGAACACTCTACAGCGGATGGGGAAGCACGCATTGTTCGACCCCATCCAGATTTCAGGATCTTCATGACCATGGACTCCAGGTTTGGAGAGCTATCCAGAGCAATGCGAAATAGGGCTGTTGAAATATGCTTACTTGAACCCGAAACCAATTTGGAGCAGTACGAACAGTCAGTATTAGAATATCCACTTGATTCCGCGATGTACCGGTTCCGTCAAATTCAAGAACACCAGCATCATTCAAAAGTGACGCTACAGCAGCAATTGGAGAACTTGGCCTACCATGACAATGATCTCTTGACGAGCTTTTCGAGGCAGGCTCATAACGGCCTCGTTGCTCTTTCCGGCCAGCCCGAAAATCAAGTTGATGGCAATCACGATGTCATGCAAATGACACCCACTGCGCCCATATCACAAACCATCGAAGACAAGTTTCTACACTTGGCGCATTTTTTTGAGACCGCATGGAATGCGAATACTCAATCCTTTATCCATCAGGCTGATTTAGATGGGCTCGCTCATCTTGTCGCATATCATCCACTTGGTAACGAGCTCGCCTTCAACCGCACCGCTAGAACAAAGTCGCTCGGTCTATGGTATGCCTCCATGTACGATATCATGCTAGATCTCTACAATATGCAGAAAGCGGTGCAAAGCTTGCCATCCGCTCGATTCGAGCGTCGTAAGGAAAGACAGAAGCTACCCGCCTTCCTGCATGCTTACTGGCAAGGACTTGTCAAAGTTGTCGAAGGTTTTTGGAAGTCTCTTCATGATGGACAATGTCTCGACACCGCACTCCTCAAACCTCTACAGTCGCTGTTCTGGGCTTTTCTTTCCCTTACTGCGGAGAAGACCTTTGATCGAGCAACCTTCCAGACGTACCTGAAGATGCTGTCATCTGTCATCTCAAACGTCATCCAGGATTCCATTCCCTTACTTCAGATCATGAACTCGACTCTTTCAAAGCAGATTTCCGTATTTGGTTCAGATGTTCAGTTGAAAAGTGGCCTCGGAATGGAGCGTATATGGCGCGCTTTCAAGCCGTCTACACCAAAGGTCCAGGCACAATTGAAGGCCATCCTGGAGCTTGAACGTCTAGCCGATAGGCTCGACGCTGTTATGTGGAAGTCTAACCTAAAGATTGATGAGATGATCCAGATCCGCGAACGCATCGCCAGTGCTTTGACCTTTATACGAAAAGACGAAGTCGATGCCCAAGAACTCCTCGTTAGCTTTGATGTGATTGTGCAGGAGCTAGAACAAAGTATCGGAGAAGACGATGTCGTAGTCACACCCTACTTTGAAGATGAATTCGAGGGTCTCTGCCAATTTATCGATATTGCGTTCGACGAGGCTTCGGAACGATACCTGTCACTCATTCCTACTGTAGTCACTACTCGCGCAAAATCCGCTCTTCTTGCACGAAGAGCAACGAAACTCACGACAGTTGTTGCTGGGAAATCTATCCTTCCGACAGACCATTTTGCAAAGTTGTTCCGCCATCTTGGACTCACACGACCCGCCGCCTATGCTATGGTCTTGCAGGGTCAATTCCACACTGCTGTGCTCGGGAAGCTCCATGGCGCTGATGAAGTGCAACTTTTACAGCTTGACCGCTTCGAAATCGAACTGCACACCCTCTCTCAACAGCTCACTCTCGATTCTGGTCGTGTTACCCAAGATCAGGAGGCTGCACTTGACCGATTGTATCGCGTTATCCGGGATCAACTCATTGAGACACATGCAGATTTGCTCACAGAATCAACTGAGCATGCACTACTAAGTACAACAATCCCTGAGGCATATCGCGATTTGCTCGAAGAGGGTGTCGCGGATCTCCACCAGGTACAAGCCGGCCGTATTGATGCAGCTGCTTGGATCCAACTCAGTTTATTTGGTCTCCAGCTTTATGTGCCCAACTATCCGCATGACCCTGCACTTCGGCCTATGGTCGAGCGTGGGATATTCCAAAAGGAGAAGGCTCTCATGCTCTCAGCACTCGCGGCCTTACGGCAGTTTCAGCTCGACTTCACCGGAGAACAGACAAGTTTCCGAATCCGGCAAGTCGAAGATGCGATCCAGAGGATGGGTGCCGAGCCACCTGTCCCAGAAATCGTCCGCCCCGAGGTTTCTGAGCTAGACGATCTACAAGGGGAATTTGCCAATTTGCTCAGCACTATTCAACCTTTGACGGCGAGATCAATGTCGATCGAGGACGCGGTCCAAGACGTCACCCTACAGCAGAACATTTCCCGTATCATCCAGCGACTCACTAAAGGGTATAGAGCGTATGATGACATCACAGATACAGCTGTAGGTTTTCTTACTTGTCTGGCTATCGGCTTAGTACTTGGAAAGAAAGAGATAGAGGATAATATTTCGAGTGCTGTCAGTGAGAGTCTTGCGTATATCAGCCGCGAGACCCCATTCTTCGGCCGCTCAGAAGCTGTTACAGATTCGGCCTCCCTGTTACAAAACATTGAGAGGGGATTAAGCCAGGGATATTCGGCTATTGATATTCGTTGGCATGCACTGCACATGCTGTCGATCCTGAGGGGTACAGATTCTGCCTTGATGGCGAGCCCATTCGCTAGGAATATGCTCCACGACCTATTTTCCAGTCTTTACAGTGAATGGAAGACGAAGCTTCTAGAGGATCAAGAGAAGGAGGCTATCAGAACTGACCTGTACACCTATCGTAATATGGATGACGAAAACGATGAGGAAGACCCGACGCTGTTTCCCGACTATGAGACAGAGCAAGAAGAACAGGAAAAGCCGCCTCCAGCACCGTCAAATGCTCGGGATAAAGCAATTCGACTCGCAAATATGCACGCGGAACTCTTCGTGCAAAGTTGTGATGCATCGGGTTCTATCAAGACGTTACTTGGTTGGTGCGCCTCGGAACTCAACCTGGTTTCGCATAAGGGCAGCCATGGAACCAAGCACGAGAATGCTTTACCGGCAATCTATCTCGGACTGGAGAAAAGAGTAGAGGCGCTGTCCTTTTCTGAACCCGGCAAGAACTATAACTTCTACTTCGATGCCAACCTCTCGGAAGCTAAACGTCTGATCGCACTTATTCATCGCATACAGGCTCGCTATCGCCTAATTCGAAACATTTGGCCAGAACACCAGACGCTTTCGGATGTCCTACGTACCTGCGATGAAGCACTCGAGTTCCGACACGTTGACCCCGTAGCCAAATTCATCACTAAGGCCGAGAAGCTTTACACATACATGTATGAATGGCAAAAAGTCGCTAGTAAAGAATACAGCACTGCCACGGTTTTTGATGACCTGACCAAGCTGTTAGTGAGCTGGCGTCAACTCGAGCTTACGACTTGGGCGAAGCTATTTGATCTCGAAGAGGCTAAATTCTGCGACGACGCGAAAAGTTGGTTTTTCGTTGCCTACGAAACTGTCATTGCGGCTGTGGAAAGCATTGAAGGAGAAAAGGACATCAAAGCTCACGCTAGAGACCTCCTCAAGTCGCTCGAGAGTTTTTTCGAGGCCACTACGCTGGGCCAATATGAGCAACGCATCAAACTCCTGCAATCGCTCCGTCAGCACGTCTGGATGCGCATGCAGGATGTGGAGTCTTTTCGCGTGATACATACAGCGCTGGAAAACTTCCTGGCCTACTACTCGCGGTTGGAGATGCCAGTTCACGAAGCCATTGCCAAGGGACGACAAGGCTTAGAGAAGGAAATCAAAGATGTCATTAAGCTTGCGAGCTGGAAGGACACCAACATCGAAGCGCTGAAGCAGAGTGCAAAAACGAGTCATCGTAAACTGAGCAAGCAGGTTCGCAAGTTCAGGGCTCTGCTGAATCAGCCTGTTTCTGGGCTAGTGAGTTCGGGCTTCCCGGATCACAGTCATGCACACGAGGTTGTAGTGATGCCGTCAGTGTTGATTGCTGCTAATGCTGAGGCCCTCGAGCTTTGCGCAAGTAGTGTGCCAGGATGGGTAAGTCGACCAACACGTTTCAGGAACGTCGGCGTCACGGTGTCCATGATGCGTAATCTCTCCACCGCTAGTAGTGAGAGTGTTGACGGAGCCTCGTATATCAATGAATTCATCGCGGATCTCACGCTTTCGATGACGGAGCTTCAGAAGGCGACGCCAGCTACGCTTACAGAAGAGAACAAGGACTCTATTCAGCACCTCAAAACTCAAAAACGCAAGCTCTATGCCGATACAATGAGGGAACTGCGACAAATGGGCGTCAATTACAACCTCAGCGTTGACTCTCTATCCAAGCAAGATGAACTTTCTAAGATCTTGTCTACAATACCATTAGTTCATGATCGTGGGTCATTTGGGAGTGCAGGAGAGTATTACTTACACAAGGCTCTGAATACTATGCCGCAAGTGCGAGCCATATACAAGGAGCACTCGGGCGACCTCACGGCTAATGATGTGAATAAGAGTATCGGTTATCTTGAGGGCTTGTTATACATGACGATTCGGCAAAGAGGTGTGTTGAGCCAGTTTACGCAAAGCTTACAAGCCATTCAGACGCCGATGTCATTGATTGCCGAAGTGTGTCAATCGGCTGTTAGTCAGCTTTCGTGGGCTTCCATCGACCAGGTGCAAGCGACGAGAGATTCACAGCCTCAGCTCAGATGGCTCGCAGTCATGCTTAGAACGGGCACTGATATTATTGCTGCGCAGTCAAAGCTTGGGAAGACAAATGAGTTGGATGGTCTACTTCG
>Ga0182211_1000344_pt1 | contig 14895 bp, 6 predicted proteins | sample G5R1MG_20_FD_129660 | JGI IMG/M metagenome (GOLD analysis project Ga0182211, IMG submission 129660) | Switchgrass phyllosphere microbial communities from Michigan, USA - G5R2_MAIN_03OCT2016_LD1 MG | ecosystem: Host-associated > Plants > Phyllosphere > Phylloplane/Leaf | place: USA: Michigan... | reverse complement strand
GGAGCGTGCGGACTGTCGGTGAGCCTCCGCGGACGTTGTCCGCGGACGTCCACCGAGGTCGTCAGTTCGAGCCGTAGTTGCGACAATGTATATATTTACATATATAAAGAGTATAAGTACTTTATATAGCTAGTTTTCTATCTAAAATAGCATATAAACAGTATCGATAGATAGATTAGAATTCAAATTATAGATAAAAGCAGTAGCGATTTGTCTTTCTATCTAGCGATAACCGGATACGATAATACTAGCTATTATTATGATTATTATTACCCATCTATCCAACTTACCTACCTCCTCTGCGTACCCCTACCGGCATTGCTCAAACTCCATCCTAAAAGCCCACCGCACCTAATCATCCTACCTGTGTTATCACACTAAAGATCAAGGTACACGCAATAATCGATACCGCGAAGAAATCAAAAGAAACGTAGTAGAAATCAAGGTAGAACCTGGAAAGAACATGACTGAATAGTATCTTATATATCAATAAAGAGAGAAAGATACAATCTACCTATCCCTACAAACCCTCCCGTACAACAACGCCTCAACCTCCTCGGCAATCGCAAGACAGGCCGTCAGCCCGGGACTCTCGATTGCGAGCAAATTGACAAAGCCGGCGAAGCCGTGCTCGCGCGCAATGTAAAAGTCGTGGAAGGCGGTGGCGGTGGCGCCGCGGGTGGTGGTAGCCGCAGCAGCGTGGCGAGCGAGCTTGGGCCGGATGCCGGCGTAGTCGGGCTGGATGGCGGCGGCGTCGACGGCGGGGAGGTAGGCGTGGATGGCGGCGCGGGCGGCGGCGAGGGCGGGCCCGTGGGCGTTGGGCGTGTAGTCGGTGGGGTTGTCGGTCCATTGGACGTCGGGGCCGAAGCGGATGCGGCCGGCGAGGTCGAGGGTGAGGTGGATGCCGAGGCCTGGGTGGCCGGGGACCGGGGCGGGATAGATGAGGGTGGAGGGTCTGGGATGGCTGCGGGGGTAGGAGAAGTAGGTTCCCTTGGCGTAGAAGGCCGTGTGCTGGCGGTCGTGGGGGAGGATTTGGTTGGAGAGGGAGACGGCGGAGAGGCCGGCTGCGTTGACGAGCGTTTCGGCCGTGATGGTGGTGGTGGTGGTGGTGGTGGTTGGCTCGCGTCCGCCGTCGGGGGCAGTCGTGGTGCTGATGGCCCATCCCCCTTTTCCAGCCTCGACAGGCGTAATCGACGTGACGGGCGAGCGGAAGGCGCAGAGCCCGCCTTGGTTTTCAAAGTCGCCCTGCAGATACTGCATCAGGCTGTGGGAGTCGAGGATGCCCGTCGAAGGGCTTTCGAGAACACCGGCCTCGGCGCGAACGTCTGGCTCTCGCCTGTGGGCTTCGGCGTGGGTGAGGAAGTGGGTGGGTGCGCCGATGCGAGCAGCAAGGCGGTGGATGTCCTCGAGGGCTTCCCTTTGCGCCGCATCCTGGGCGACGATCCATTTGCCCGTGTTGCGATGAGGGATCGCGTGCTTCTGGCAGAGCTGGTACAACAGGTCCTTGCCGCGCAGGCAAAGACGTGCTTTGAGGGAATCGGCCCCGTAATAGAGGCCGGCATGGATGACCTCGGCTCGATTAGTGAGGAAGAAGGAGATGGGTCCGCGTGACCCCAGGAACCTACTTCACTGTTTCGCGAACTCGTCTCGGTCCCCACCGAGCCATGCTTCTCCATCAGGACCGTGGACGCACCATGCCGCCGTTGGAGTTGGCGCGCAATGGCCAAGCCCACCACGCCCCCGCCCACCACGGCATGGGTAAAATCCGCATGGCGCGTTGCACTGGTGGCAAAGCTTCTTGTCAGACGTCGCAGCCTCCTGGGGGCAGCAGACGCTAAGCCCCCACGTGACGAGAGCATGGCGAGGCGATGGAATCGGGAGGAGGAGGAGGAGGAGGAGGAGGAGGATGCAAGTTCTCCGCCATCTCCATCCGAGTGGCCTACCTAAGCGTCGCCGTTGCGCTAGCTACTATAACAACCAACAACTCTCATCAGTCGTTGGGAAAGGAAGCAGGGCCAGAATAGGACGAAGGAGAAAGATAGTAGTAGTACCTACACCACCCGTGCCCCAGAACTCCCTCCCGTTTCCCTCCACGAATCGCCAAGGCAAACAACATCACAAAGACAAAGCAAGGTAAAGAGAGAGAGAGAGAGAGAGAACCCGGTTCCACTTGCTAGTTTCTTCGCTCGACTACTTCTAACCATTATGCAAAAAAAAAAAACATCGTAGAGTGAGGATTTCAAGCAACTCTGCCAAGCGTCGGGATGGACAAGCAGAGTTCGGTCAACCCCATGGAATCCTAATTCCACCCGCCCAGGGCCTAATGCTCTATGTACAGCAAAGAAACAACAACATGGCAAGTCAGGTTATGCATGGGATTGCGATCGCTTTCGAAACGCCAATGGGTAAGCAGGATACGATGTTCGTAAAGGAATGTGCAGAAACGCCCGTCATCATGGCGACTTTTAATGGGGAAGACATGGGAAAGCAAGATGCAAGCGCGCTAGATTGGACGTGGGTGGAAAACGAGAGGAAGAAAGGATTACTTGCGGCTGGACGGTGGTGCCTTACTGAGCCGCTTGCGCTTGTTCGAGTCGGTTGACTCGCTGCGCTCACGGCTGTACTGGGGTTGGCCAAGGGGCGCGGGGGACACGTCGCGCATCAGACTACTCTGCTGGGGTGCTTGCAGCTCTATCGCCTCGCCAGGCGCGGTCCTGATATAGCTTTGGCGAGCCAGGGGGCTGCGTCCACTGCGTGCGTCTCCCGGGCTGTTGGCGCGGTTGTGGGGTTGCTTGGGTGTCTCAAGCGAGGGGTTGCCATACTCGGTAGAGAGGGGGGAGTTTTGCGTGGGCGTGCGGGCGCCGGGAGCGGCCTCGTTGCTGTTCATGCGCGGCTGGGAAGGCTTTGGAGGACTCTTGGACATGGAGACGGAGTCGTCGGACTGGAACGAGTCGACCGACTCGCTGTAGCCGTGCTTGCCAGAGCCTTGGCCTATCTGGTACAGCCCGGACTGTCGGGCTTCCTCGAAGAAGGCTCCACCGGCAGGCTTCTGGCTTTGTTGTTGCCTGTGGTACGTGCGAGCATCCTCGGGATCCACAAAACTCTCGACGGGGCGGGGCATGTAGATGGAGTTGTTGGCCGAGGTGGCCGAGACGAACGAGTCCATGGAAGAGCGTGGGTGAAGCGGAACATTGGGAACATTGGGGTTGCGCGGCATCGTGTTGGGTAGCGTGAGACCAGAGTCGTTGCCTTGCTGGTACCATCCATTGGGAAGTCGCTGGGCGGGAGCAAAACGGCCGTCGATGTTGTCGGAAGGCTGCAGAGGAATGGCAACCGAACGGCGCTTGTTGGCCTCGGCGGCTGCCTTGAATGTCTCCGGCACCACGTTCAAATCGTCTCCCGTGGCCTCGGCATGCTCAATGGCCTCCTGGGGCGTCTTGGAAGCGTCGGCCGAACCGGCGTCGGCACGGGGACCGCCCCAAGTACGCTGACCGGCGGTGAAGATGCCGTAGACCATGTAGACCCAGTTGAAGAAGGGGTTGACAATGAACATGAGCGGGTACAGCATGATCTTGTACCGGCCGAGCTTGGCACCAAAGTACAACATGAGGAGCCAGTTAAGCCCCAGCGAGATGGCGATGAAGCCGACCGGGAGATTGGCGACCTTTTGCGACGTGGTGATGAGGGAGATGACCAAGATGAAGAACAACAGCGCCGTGGTGCGGATGGTGTTTTGCATGAAGCGAACAATGAGGAGAATCGGGTAGCGCTTCCACAGACGGATGTCGGTCAACATGCACACTTCGTTGGTGATGAAACCCAAGAACCATCGGCGACGCTGCTTCAGGAGGGATCGGTACTCTTGCACGGCCTCGGTCTTGCAAAAGGCGCCCGTGTTCATTTGGATCTGGTATCGCTCCTTGGCACCAATCATGAACAAGTGCGTGAGCCAGCGGTCCTCGCCCAAATGGCACTTGCCGTAGTCGAAGAGGTCGTCGCATTGCTCGGCCTTGTCGGCGAAGTAGTACTTGGCCATTCGGCGGAAAGCAGAAAAGCGGAGCATGGTGAGGGCGCCGGGCAGGCAGGTGACGGCGCCGCAGCCCGACTCGACCGAGCGCTCAAACAGTTGGCCGTGGACGTATTCCATGTCCTGCAGAAGCGTGATGAGCGAGTTCTTTTCGGTGGTGGAGGTGATGACGCCGGTCTGGGCCAACATGTTCTTCTTGCTGCCCGGCTTGAGTTCCATTTCGTACATGAAGTTCTGGATGCAGGTCTTGTCGAGAATGCAGTCGGAATCGATGAAGAGGACAAAGAGGTTGTCGTTGCGCTTGAGGTACTCGGCGTAGATCTTGTCGATGAGCTTGAAGGTTCGCTTTTGGCAATGGCGCTTGCCGCCGTGCGGAAAGCGGGAGACGGTGATGCGGCAGCTGCGGTAGATGACATCGATGGACTTGGGGTACGAGTCGAGGGTGAGCGGGACGCCGAGCTTTTCAATGGTGTTGAGGTACAGTTCATCCTCTTGCTCTCCGTCGAAGGAGAGGAAGATGTGGAGGCACGAAGGCGGGTATTCGCAGTCGACCAGCGAGTCACAGGTCCGGAGAAGGATTTCGGGGATTTCCTTGTAGCAGGGCATGATGATGACGACCTTGGGGGCAGAAGCTTCGTCGAGGACCGACTTGATCCTGCGGGTGCGACCGACGGAGTGGGTCACGAGCTGGTAGACGCAGAACAGCCACGGAACGGTCAGGAGACCGGCAAAGGACCAGAAGGCGAACCACTGCAAGAAGTCGACCATGGGCTGGGGAAAGTACTTGACCACCTGCGGTGGCAGCGGTAGGGTGACGACCATGATGGGAAGGAAGATGGCACTAGTGCTGTCAGCCGGCAGGCATCGCATAGCGCCACGGGCGCAGGGGGGAAGGGAAACGGGTGTACCGAAGAAGGAAGAAGAGGATTCCAAACAAGACGGACAGGATGCGGATGCTGATGGTGTCGGCCTTTTGGAAGACCTTGACGATGCAGTAGAGAAAGGCGGCGACCCAAAGAAACCACTCGAGCAGCGCAGCCAGCATCAGGGGACCGATGATGGATACGTAGACGATCTAAGGCTGTCAATTCCCCTCTGCTGGCAGGCCGTCGTGGCCAAGGGAACAACTACTCACATCCTTGGCGGGCCATGGATCGGTGATGTCGGGGATGGAGGCGTCTGCGCGGGCCAAGACGGCCATGCCAGGATGCCACACCATGGTGGCGTGTCCAGGCGGAAAGGGATGGATGGGTGGGTTCCGGTGGTGGGAGGAGGGGGAAGGGGGAATGGAATGTCAAGGTGGGCGAAGTGGTGAAGAGTCTCGGGCGGCTAAAAGCGCAACGTGGTCGAGGCAGAGAGGATGGTGGCTTCGCGTGGTACAGCGCACGAGCGGGCGTACGAGGCTAGAGAAGGGCACTGGGTACCGAATGCAGTGCTTGGCGGGCGAGAATTTCCAGAAACAAGAGAATGGGAAACGAGGGTGGTGAGGAAGGAGGCAGGGGAGCCTCTGGCCACGCTGTGGCAGTGAGGAGGGGGAAGAGGAGGAGGGAAGAGGAGGGAAGAGGAGGCGTGGAGAAGAGTGAAGAGGAGGAAGGGGCAGAGGAGGAGGAGGAAGGGGCAGAGGAGGAAGAGGAGGAAGGGGGAGGAGGAGTGGAGTGGAAAAGAGAAAAGCGGCAAGAGCGTGCTGGTTGCGCATCCTATATATTGCTGGTTTCGCATACCGACTCCGTGGAGCGACGGGCAGCGGCAGCGGCGAGGCCAGAAGCATGACGGTGGTGGTGCCAAGCGCGTGCCCATCCGCTTCCGGCACGCAGCCGGCGGCCCAGGACACAGGATTTCGCCCGCTGGGTGCGATTAAGTTGGTGCCAGCGTGCTCTACGCTGCCTGCTAGGGAGTGGCTTAACCCCATCCGCGCGACTCGAGGGAGCAGCGTGCTCTAGACTTCTCCGTCTCTGGGGGGCTGGCATGCCAAGACTTGGGTCTGCCCAACGCATGTGCAACCGCTGCGCGACGAAGCCGACACGATGCCCACGAATGCTGGAGGAGGACGGGCTGCATGGCAATAGGCAGCGCTCTGTACAGGGGAGCTGCATGGATCGACCCGGATCTGCCATGGTCTAAGCTCCAAGCAAAGTCCCTAGTCGCTCGGGAATTACTGCCCCGCAATCCGTGCAGCCAAGAAGACGATCCCTTCTCCCACCACCTCTACAAAAGCCGTCTTGGAAATCGCAGTCCGATCGCAGAGCTCGCTGGACGAAGGACGTAGTTTGGGCAGAAATGGAAAACAACGTCCTCAGCATGCGTTGGAACATCGATTGGATGCAGGCAGGCACCACAGTGCCCCGCGGCAATCCCGCTTTCGGCGACGAGGATCAATGCTTCAATACTTCAGGGGGGTTATGGTATTCATAGCATCTGCCTATTCCTGGCACTCTTCTGCCACTTCTCGTGCCCAAGTGACTCAGGGGAGCCCAGCGCCGGCCAATCACGGAGCACAATCCGCCCCGGCCCCGACTCACCACCACGGCAGAGGCTGGCTGTCACCTTTTGGCTGGAGGCACACAATAGGTAAGACCCGTGGCTGCGTGGCTGCGTGGCTGCGTGGCCAGCCCTGTCAGACCGTCGCTAGCTTTTTTTTTCTTTTTTTTTTTTTTTAGTATTTGTTTTCTTTTTTGTTTGTGAGCCTTTGGCCCTGGCATCCGGCCGGCTGTTCGCGTCTCTCGTGGTTACCATGTTAGCTGTGTGCATTGCATTGATGTACCATAGTAGGTGCTGGGTGATGACGATCCCTGTGCCATGATTCACGCGGGTGCTTACTTGTACTGTGGTGGAAATACATGGTGTTGAGGCTTGGATGAAGCCCGAAGCGCCATCGCCGAGGACACGTGACTGAGCTCACGTGACGCTAGTCATGTGACCAAAAGCATATCGTTGCAGCGCTTGCTGAAGCTCTATCGGCAGACAGGTAGTCAGACAGCTGTACACGCGCAAATAGCCAATACACTGTCTATCTCAACCCACTTCAATCCGACAATAACTCGACAGGCCAAAGGCTCGTCGAGCGGCTGCCTGAGGCAAAATACACCTCTACAATACATACCATGTACATGCCATAGTACGAGTAGATTCCCCTACCTTCTGTCCCGTGATCATCTGCACGTGATGACCCATACGCCACCGTCACCCACGCCACAGGAATTTCGTGTGCGCCAATAGCATAATTTATCCATCACCAGCCACCCGCTGCATGGCTCGCTTCCGATCCACGGCCCTGCCCGTACCTGTGCCTGCCGACATGCATACGATGTAGTAGTAGGTATAGCCATGTCGCTTCAGTGGATATGGGTAGCTACGGACAGGGGAGGTGCTACTAGAGAATTCAATGCCCGCGGTGGTGCATCACATCACGTGAGTGGGGGTAGCGACGGTTGGCGGCATGACGCGCACAGTCCGCATCGGCCTCGCTCTCGCTCTCGCTCCCCCTCTCTCTCTCGCGTACCTGCAATCGACGGCTAATTCGACAACACCACCTACTCGCCCGCCCCTCCCGCTCTCGCTCTCCTCGCTGCGCTGCGCCTGGTCTCCTTCCGCCTGCTGCAATCTACCTAAGCGTCGCGTGCCCGCTCCCACCGCCCCGGACCAATGCACGCCGCCGCCGCCGCCGCCGCCGCCGCCGCGCCCGACATCGCCCCCATCGTCCAGGTGCGCGCATCGTAGCCGATCCGTGCGTACCCAGCCGCCGCCGACCCTCGCCCACCGTCGTCGTCTCGCTCCCCGCCCGCCGCGCCATGGAGCGCCAAAGGAAGCGTACGTGGCCGCAGCGCGAGGAGCCGCCGAGCAAGTGCTGACCGATGCCTAGGCGAGCTTCGTGCCCTGAACCTGCGCGCCTGGCACGGCGACCAAGGCAAGCCGCCCCGGCCCTCGGTAGGGATTCATGGACCTGTATAGTAACACGCTCGCCAGATGTCTTCGCCGTCCATGCCGCCCTCGACTCGTCGATGAAGAAGAACACGGCCTTCATCAAGCGCCTGCGCACCGCCATCAACCCGCCCGCCCAGGTCCAGTTCCTGCACGACATCGCCGCCCTGTCGCTGCACAAGTACCTCTCCGAGATCATCTCCGCCTGCTACGAGGGCCTCTGCAAGCTCAAGACCCCCGCCGAAGTCGCCGCCGGCGCCGAAGTCGTCAGCGCCCTGCACCAGCGCTTCGGCCCCACCGACTTTACCGCCTATCTGGGCTGGTACCTGGGCCGCGGCCTGGCTACCCCGGACAAGTCCCACCTCAAGACACTGCCACAAGAGGTCCGCGACCGCGAGGAAAAAGACCGCCTGGCCCGCCAACGCGTTCTGCTGCGCGTCGCCACCGAGCTGTGGCTTGTCGGCGTCCTGCGCAGTCTGGACGATGTTGCCCGCCCCGAAGAGGCGAGCAAGGGCAAGGACAGCGGAAAGCTGGTCGAGCCCTCGGCCAAGGCTCGCGCCCGGCCTGACAGCGCCGATGCCGAACCCTTTCCGCTCGAAGTGCTCAAGGACATGCTGGGCCACGACCGCGATCACGTCAACCTACCCCTCGTCGTCATCTTTGTCAAGGCGTTTGCCTGGGAGATCCTGGGTGCCAAGACGTCCGCCTCTCCCACCCGCAAGCCAATGCAAGACGATGCCGCCACCGCCGCCGCCGCCGCCGCCGCCACCACCACTAGCGACAAATCAGCCGAGTCGTCTGGCCTTGACGAAGAGGAAGCGCTGGGAAAGGACGCGCCCTTGATATCGCCCCAGCTCCAGCAGCGGTTCGTCAATATCCTCTCCCGCTACTTCGAAGACGTCAAGGCGCATCTGCTGCGTGACCAGAAGTATCTCTTGACGCAAAGCCGCAAGAATGCAGAAGCCTACGTCAAATCCGGCGAGGTCTTCGAAGACCGCCAGTCCAATTACGAAAAACAGACCAAGGTGCAGGAGCGACTGATTGCCAACGCCCAAGTGCTGTCCGACGCCATTGGGGTTGAGATGCCCGACTTGAAAGAGAAGGATGGAGCGGCAACCGCCGGCAACGGAGCCATTGGCCTGATCAAGGCAGGCGAATACCTACGTGGCCAGAGCGACGGTGCCGGCATCTGGGAAGACGAGGAGGAACGCCGATTCTACGAGAACCTCATCGACCTCAAGGACCGCGTACCTGGCATATTGCTCGAAGAAGCCAAGAAGAAGAAGGGGGGGGTGGAGGGAGATGATCAGGTGGGCCGGAAGATGGAGTCCAAGTCGGAAGCGAGCGAAAAGGACACAGCAGATGCCGCCGCCGAGGCAAAATCAATGGAAGCGGAAGACCACTCCACGGCCATCGCCAACAAGTCGGTTGGCGCACAGGTCGACGCCCTGCTGGCGCACTTGCCCGAGCTCAGCACCAAAGAGGCGGTGGACCAGACCGCCATGGATTTTTGCTTTCTCAACTCCAAAGCCTCACGCAATCGCCTCATCAAGGCCGTGCAGGAAATTCCCAAAGGTCGCTCGGATCTGCTTCCTCTGTACGCTAGACTGATCGCGACACTCGCCAAATACATGCCCGATGTCGCTCAGGGTCTCGTTACCTATCTTGACGACGAGTTTCGAAGCCTGCAGCGACGCAAGTCAAAGGACTTTCTGGGACAGGTTCGCACCCAGAACGTACGCTATCTCGCCGAGTTGACCAAGTTTGGTGTTGTCCCTGAGCACGTCATCTTTCACTGCCTCAAGGTCAGCCTGGACGACTTTTCCAGGATGAACATGGAGATCATTTGCAATCTGCTGGAGAATTGCGGCCGCTACCTCTTGCGCAACCCGGAAACATCGCCCAGAATGGCGTCTTTCCTGGAGACGCTACAGCGGAAGAAGAGTGCCCAGGTGATAGGGCAGCAAGAACGCATGTTGATCGAGAACGCGGTGTACTATGTCAATCCGCCAGAACGTGCTGCCATTGAACAGAAGGAACGAACGCCCATCGAGCTATTTCTGCGGAAAATCATGTACCACGACCTCACCCGTCGCACGCTGGACAAGACGGTCAAGCAGATCCGCAAGCTGCACTGGGAGGAGGAGGACATTGTCCGCCTTTTGCACAAGGTCTTTGCGAAGCCAGGAAAGATCAAGTACAGCAACATCCACTTGCTGGCCGTTATCCTGGGAACCATTCATCGTTACCATCAGGACTTCGCCATCTCTGTCATCGACGATCTTCTCGAGTCAATTACCTTTGGGTTGGAACTCAATGACTTCAAGTTCAACCAGCGACGGATTGCCGAAGTCAAGTATCTCGGCGAGCTGTACATCTACCGCTTGGTCGACTCGCCTCTCATCTTCGACACCTTGTACAAGCTCCTGAACTACGGCTGGGAGGGCGGATATGCTCGTCCTGGACTCTACAATCCCCTGGATCTTCCAGACGACTACTTTCGTATTCGTCTGGTGTGCAACCTGCTGGAAACTTGTGGCATGTACTACGACAAAGGGGCTGCCAAGAAGAAGCTTGACTTCTTCCTGACGTATTTTCAGTACTATGTCTGCATCAAGGAAGCTCTACCCATGGATGTTGAGTTCATCGTGCAGGATGCCTACAATCTCACGCGTCCGCAGTGGAAGCTCATCACCAACTTCGACGAGGCAGCTCATGTTTTTGCTGAGGCCGTAAAGCTCAATTATCAACCCGCATCGACAGACAAACCGGTCGAGGTGGACGAAGACGACGTGTCTGCGTCCGATGATGAGCTGGACGGCCCCGAAGACGAGGATGTGGTACTCCCAGAGGGCGAGGGCGACAAGTCGTCTGACGAAGACGACGATGTAAGCGAAGCTCTCCTTGCGACCAAGACCAAGACTAACACCGGCCGGCAGGATTCGGACGAGGATGAACTTGTCAAGCCAGGCTCCTCGGACGAAGAAGATGAGCACATCATTGTAACGCGACCCGAGGACGAACGCGATCCGGAAGCCGATGCCGAATTCGATCGCGAGCTTGCAAAGCTCATGTCGGAGAGTGCCGAGTCACGGAAATTCGAGCGAAAGCCCGTCTTTGACGTGCCGTTGCCGATGCGGCGTGCTCGGGAAGCCGCCGTCATCGCGGAGGATAGTGGTAACGAATCGCCGCCCACTCCGGTCGTGCCCATGCACACGATGAAGTTTTCCCTACTCAGCAAACGCGGCAACCGAACGCAGACGAAATCGATTGATTTGCCCTCCGATTCCACATTTGCCGTGGCTATGCGTAGCAAGCAGCAAGCCGACAAAGAAGAACAGCAACGCATCAAGAGCCTTGTGTTGAACTACAACGACGCTCGCGATGACGGCGACGACAATGGTGATGCATCCCTCTCTTCCACCCGTTGCCCCACTACCCATAGACAGCATACTGAAACTCGTCTAGGTCTGGATAAGACTCCGAATCCGTATGCGCAGCCGCGTCTCGACAAAGCTGGTGGTCATCGCAGCAACCAGCGTGCGAGGAAGCTCCAACTCTCTGATGTCAACTGGTATGGCTCTCCTTTTCATCTGCTTCTTCTCTTCTTCTTCTTCTCTTCTTCTTCTTCTCTTCTTCTTCTTCTCTTCTTCTTCTTCTCTTCTTCTTCTTCTCTTCTTCTTCTTCTTCTCTTCTTCTTCTTCTCTTCTTCTTCTTCTCTTCTTCTTCTTCTCTTCTTCTTCTTCTGCGTCCCCATCCATCATCATCATCACCAAGCCATCGCCACTGGTGACTGCATCCAAGTCATTCTAGAGATTTCGCCGTACTCATTGTAACCATGTTGCCTCACCGAAAAACGCTTTGATCCCTTGGCTAACCACCAGGCCCTTTTCGGGCCGCTATCATCCTAGGACCTGATCGCCTACCCATTGATGCCACCATCAGCATCCACATCAAGCATCTCAGACACATCCACCGGCAGTCAACCACCTCGATCACGTACCATGCTTCATTACGTTGGCACACAGCATGGCTACTCAGCATCCACGGCGGGGGTTTCCCCGCGCAAAACACCGAATCGTGCAGTAGATTGTGTTGTCTGGCCTTGGGACCTTCAAAGTAACCCGCCGACACGCGCAACTCAACGTGCGGTCCCCAAGTAAGCATGCCTGCACGCCCACCAATCTCGAAAAAACAAAAAAGTGCACGAGATCAAAGCAAACATGTGGATGCGCATGCAGCAAGGCAGTGACATTGCTGTTCTCTTCCTCCTTCCTCTCCTCCTCCATCTAGCAGAGTACACGCCTACTCGCTCCCAACTTTTCCTCTCGGGGATATGCATTCTATTCAGAGGATTTTTTTTTCAACAGCCAGCCATGAGAAGGCATGCCATGATATGTTATGTCATGTCACGCCGGCGCCTGGGTAGATACACGGGTAGTAAATACCTTGCACTAGTACTGCCACTTATTTGCGAGCTGCCTATTGTGATGCCCCTCTTTTTTTTTCTTGCTATTATGGTTTGGTTGGGGAGAGGGAGAGGGAGAGGGAGGGGCGAGAGATATGCGGGAAAGAGAAAATTCACTACATGGATTTTTTTTTCTCTCTCTCTCTCTCTCTATGTCCATGTCCTTCTCTTCTCTTCCTCTTTGCTCGCCGACTTCGCTCTGCAGGTGTAGAATAGATGGTGGGGAGGGGAATGCAGTAATGTATTTAGCTTGAATGTACGCAGCTCTCGCGTGCTTCTCGCTTCCCCAAGGAGGAAAAAACCAACGTAAATCCAACCCAGCCCTTCCCCCCATTCCTCGCCATCCAGAAAAAAAAAGATAACAAAAAAAAAACACCAAAATGCGATTCAAGAATCCCCTCGCTGGGAACATCTCAGGCCAAAAGAAAACAACAACAACAACAATAACATAGCAAGGCAAGGGAGGAGGAGTAGGTAGAAGGAGAAGTAGTAAAACGGGGAGAAGAATTGCTTGATCTCTGCACGCGTACGTAGAAGCTCGGCCGCCACAAATGGCATCACCGCGCCGTCCTCTCGTCCTCAATCTCGCGCCTCAACCCAGCCAAGACATCACGCCTCGTATCCAAATGGCCCGCCAGCCCATCCACCTGCTCGCGCACCGTCTCAATCTCGTCCCGCATACCGGCGAGCCCCTTGACCGCGCCGCCGGCACGGCCGTCATTGTCGTTGTCGTCGTCGTCGAGGGCGCGGAGCACGCCGCGCTTGTAGTCGAGCAGGAGCTGGAGTTCGCGCTTGACGAGGGCGGGTTTGGCGTGGTGGTGTGGTGAGGGGCTGGCGGCGGCGGCGTGGCGGTCGACGGCGGCGATTTTGGATTCGAGGTCGCGCAGCTGTTTTTTGAGGCGGACTTCCTCCCAGTCTTGGGTGGTGCGGGCGCTGCTGAAGTCGGTGCCTTTGGCGCGGGCGCCGTAGTTGGCGGCGCGGTCGCCGATGCCGAGGCGCGTGAGGTAGGCGTCGCCGAATTTGGCTTTGCGGCCGGTGGTGGTGGTGTCGTCGGTTGCGGTGGCCCAGCGGCTGCTGTGGGTGGCGCCGGTGGTGTTGGCGGAGGAGGAGGAGGAGGAGCTGAGGTCGTGGTCGATTTGGGATTTTTCAAAGCTGGCGCGCAGGCTTGCGGGGACGCTGGGCGGGACGCGGAAGCCCTCGCTGCGCTGGTTGAGGATGTGGAGGAAGGCGAGGGTGGCGTCCTTGGCGATGGCGGCGCGCGCCTTGGGGTTGACGAGGTTCCATGCAAAGCGTAGGTCCGAGTCCGGCACGTTGTCGAGCGAGTCGAAGAGGCCGGTGAGCGAGTCAAAGGTTATGCCGCCGTGGGGGTCGCGGTTCGCCGTGTAGATTTCCTCGTACTTGGATCGATCCGACGGCGACATGTACCAGTCGAAGCCGTCGCGCAGCCCCAGCCCCTCGTCCTCGTCCTCCACATGCTCAAACGCCGTCTGCGACCCGGACAAGGCGCGTGTCGCCTGCACCAAGTGCGCCTTGGACTCGGGCACCAGCCAATCGGGCAGGCTTCGGGGCACGTCGCTCGAGACGCCGTTGATGAGGTCGAAGATGAGGCGCATGGCCACGCAAAACTCCTCAAAGTCGAGCTTGCCATCGTTGTCGACGTCGGCCAGGTCCCACACGCGCTCGAGCTGGTCGTCGCGCAGGTGGGAGTTCTTGAGCACGGGGGCGGCTTGGGCGCCGTCGAGGTGGGTGCCGCCCTGGCTGAGCGAGCTGAAGATTTCCCAGTACTTTTCGATTTCGTCTTGTTCGATCCGGTTCGGCGCCATGGCAGGGGCAGGCAGGGGAGGTGGGAGGTGGCGGTGTTGCGGCCAGTCCGTACTGGCTACGTAGAGGAGTCCATAGCTACGGCATGTACTATGTAGTAGTAGCTACGTAATCGTACTAGCACCAAGGGAACTACCGTGTAAGCCCGCCGCCCACCAAGTGCCCATCGACGGCCCCAGTCCCTTTGGACAACCCAAGCGCCTTGACACAACCCCACCCAAGCGCCTTCAGACGGCGAGCCACGGCCGAGTAAATGGCGCACCATGGGGTAAGCCGACCACTTAGGATAGGCGGGGGCCGCCAATGGCACCCACAGAGCTACCGCAAAGACGGCACGCAGAACTCGGTTCCAGCCGCGTGGCGTTCCCGCTTGTCGACTTCCTTTCTGTTTGCGTGGCTCAATCGTCGCTGCGCTCAGCAGGCGCCTGACAACATCGATAGCGGCATGCAAGGGGCGCATGGTACGCTGCCTATTGTAGTCGGTTTGTTTTTGTCGCATCGGGAGTCGTGGGTCCATTCATACATCCGCCTCTTTATTACGACAGCGCCACCCCATCTCCAGCAGAAGCATCAACCTTTCTACTCAGCATCATACATACTCCTTACTGCTACAGCAGCATGAAGCTCAAACGCGCAGCTGCGGTACTATCAATATGCGTTG
>Ga0182211_1000343_pt1 | contig 14947 bp, 13 predicted proteins | sample G5R1MG_20_FD_129660 | JGI IMG/M metagenome (GOLD analysis project Ga0182211, IMG submission 129660) | Switchgrass phyllosphere microbial communities from Michigan, USA - G5R2_MAIN_03OCT2016_LD1 MG | ecosystem: Host-associated > Plants > Phyllosphere > Phylloplane/Leaf | place: USA: Michigan... | reverse complement strand
GGGGTGTGGGGAAATTGATGTCGAGAGTAATAAAAAGTCAAGGTCGGTCGGTACGTAGCTGACAAACACAACCCAACTTCCAAAGAAAGTCCTGTATATTCTTCCTGCAGCCTATCCACAGCGATTCAATACCGCACTGCGTCTGAATGAGAATCCTGAAATCCTGATAGCGTACCCGTATTCCCTTCACTGTCGACAGCTTCTGATTAGTTCACCAAAAATGCCTCCACTCGAGAGGCTGGTATCGCCAAGGAGAAAAAGTTGGGTGAATAAGTGACCCAAGGGTTGATTGGCTGATTGGACAGGCCAGTCGGCGGAAGGAACTACCATGTTGAGTTCGGCACACCTTCCCCTGCCCCACGGTTGGCTAGACCCCTCCACCAAATTTCTGGTGGCCATCGATGTACTGGTGCTCACTCGTACGCGCTGCTAGCACGCACACCAAGCCCGACAACGTATACGATGCCTCGTCCAAAGCGCACTGTCCTCGCGACGATCGACTCCACCATCACCCCGCCTGATGCGCTTTCGCCTTCACATTACATTGCCCGTATTACCAAGGCCGAAGGCAAGAACCTGTACAATGCCGAGTTACCAGATGGCAGGGCGGTACTCGCAGAGCTGGAGTCCAAGTTCCGCTCCACAGTCTGGATAAAACGGGGGAGTTACGTAGTCGTGGATATGTCCGCCATGGCGGATAGAGAGAATAAATTGGACGGAGAAATCGTGAACGTGGTGAGGGACGAGAAGGCGTGGAGGAAGATGAGTTACTGGTAGGTCCACACAAATCAAGTGTTGTGGGAATTCTGCTACGAGATGTGGGATCTGAACACCTTACAGGCCCAAGGAGTTTGTGAAAAAATCAACGTACATTGAGGACAGCGATGAGGAGTCAACTGTCGGCAAAATGCCTCCAGACTCCGATGAAGACTGAGCGGCGCAATCATTCGTTGTGCTCATGGCCATCGACGATAGTACCTTTCATCGGCCCCTCATGCTTGTTACGCGTTCCCCACCATGCGCCTACGACCGTGACAGCAAGCACACCTACTACGGTTGCCGAGCTAATCGGGGTACTCGGATACACGTTCCACGCCCATTCCTGTGCACCCCACAGCGCATACTGTGCAATGGGGTGGAACCCAGATTTCCACAGCAAAAATGGTGTTGCCCAGGCGATGTAGGCGAAAAATTGATAATGGAGCGATCTCGCGCAAAGCATGCCAATCATTGTTGCGGTGAGGATCGTTGTCATGATGAAGTCAGGGGTGATTCTGCGCGCCATATCATCCTGGTCACAGGGTTCCTTTGCAGGGATTGCCAACTTGATGAATTCACGGAAGTTGCGCTTCGAGGGCTTCATCCAACGTGTCTTGGCGAACCAGAAGAGCAAGCCGACATGGACGCCGAGAAGACCAAGCGCAAAAGGCTTGGAGAGAAATATCGACTCCGGGATAAAGCGCCAGTTGACTGTCCATTTGTACAGGAACACTCTGCTAAATTCGAAAGCTTTGGAGAAGTAGGAGGGCGCACGCTTGCGGAATGGGTAGCCATACAAGATCTGTGCAGCGTCAGAATGCAACGCCAACCTCGAGAGCGAATTCCCATACCGAGATTTGAACTATGATCATGGATTGTGTGAGTGCCTCTCGTCCTCCCAGTTTCTGCACCATCAAGATGCCCATTGCAGGTAGTGGAAGAAGCAGGCTCATTTTGACGTTGAGACCGGTACTGTAGAAAAAGGTGCCCAAATGCCATTGATTCCGCTGGTAGCAGAAGATTGCGAGCCAGAGCCCCAGTACCGCGAAGCAGTCGTTGAAGCAGCGAAGCATGAAAATACTGTGCAGTCGCTTCGACAGAACCAGCATGGGGAACACATACGGCGGTGCCTATACACCCTGTCAGTCTCGTCGTTGTCATTGAACAAGTCGAAAACCGTAAACACACCTTTGCCCGTCTATAACACGCCCCGGCCACGCCTAGGCCTACTAAATACACCAATGCAAAAATGTACTGCGCCCTTTCTACGTTGGCGCCTTGGTCCGTCCAGGCGTACAAGTGCTTGTAGATCCAGACGTGCGCCCCGGGATACACCAGCGGACCCGTCGATCCAGAAATCTTAGCATAGTCACGTTCCCCTTGGAGAAAGATGGAAATCTGCTGCATATACGTCGACCAGTCGATCTCTGTGTCTGGGTATGGGCATTAGAGAACACGTGGATGTACGATGTACCCAGGGGTATTCAACAGGAGACGACGAACATGGAACTCGGTCGATGATGAGACCGCAGAGTGCGGCGTCGGCTGCGAGCAGGAGAGGAAGGAGCCATTGTGTGTGTGAGGGATTGCAGGTGATGTCTCTTGCGCGACGGATGAGTGACATTGTTGGGGGGTTGGCGTTGGGGATTGCCAAGGGATTTGAGAGCAACGCGACCGCATGATGATAGCTTTTGCGAGACGCGGTCACGTGAACGCGAAGCGGGAGATGTTTCCACAATGAGAGATAGGATGCGTTTTGTGGTTTGGAAAGAGTTTCGGGTGTATTCTGGACTTGGACGAGGGCGTTGCTCGTTGGGTTGAAACGGGAAGGGTTGGGTTCCCTAAAACACACAGAAATACTCGACTGATCAAACTGTCTTGCCTTCTCTGCCAACACATGGCCGACCTGACTAGTATTGACTTCCAGGCGAGTAATCTACTATGTAGTTCAAGTGGGTTTGGTAGGTGAAATCAAGTTGGTAGCTCAACGGTGACCTAGTTGCAAGTAGCTTGTGGCGTCGCGCCAGGGCAAAACTTTTTACTCGGGTGGTACCTAAACTACCTAAATTCCACACAAAACATTATGATATTTACAACTGAGTCTGTATCCAGTTAAGCTAAATCCAGGCCGTAACATCGCCACTCCATACCCTACTACTACTACTACTGCTCCGCCGCATCAGACTTGGGGTACTGCACAAGCGTAACATAGGCATCTTGAACGCCCTGGCAGACATAGTCGAGAGGGCCATTACCGCCCGCGCGGCAGTAATTGGGCAGCGTAGCAGTCCCAACATAATGCATTCTACCGCAGGCATGTGATTAGCTCTGGTTCGCCACTCAATCAAGCAACCGCACGGTACGTGCCGACAGAAAGAAAACGAGAAGAAAATTGGGGACAAAACATACGCATCACTAGGACCGTGCCGCAGCAACACCCCGCTCCGATCCCCCTGCCATGCAAACGATATAAAGCTGTTTTCACCGCAGGAATAGAACTTGTCGTCGGTAATGGAGTCGGCCTGCGCGCCGCAATTGAAGTTGAGGGTGCCGTTGTTGGTGGCCTGGATGGTGAAGCCGATGCTATTGATGGTGATGCCGTCGGGCTTGCGGGCGTAGAACTGGGACAGCTTCCAGACGTAGTCGCCTTGTTCAACGACGGGGCAAGTGTCGCGGGCGGAGGCGGGCGCCGCAGCGGAAAGGCCGGTAGCGGCGGCGAGGACGAGCGAAGCGGTGATTGTGGTAAAGTGCATGATGACGAGGCAGTGGGTTGGCTCACTTGGTGATGGCCGCAATGGATGGAATGCCTCCCATCTTATATATTCGCCTACCTACCCGAATAGGGCGCGCCAACGGCATTTTTTGTCATTCAATGTAATGCCGTGACCGCCTGCAATGATGGGAGTAACCCACGCTACCCCAACCGTAGAAATACGAGAATACATTAAATTGCCCCCCCCCACTTGCCCCCCGCTCCAACCCACATGTGCTCCACACCTTCAAAATGCTAGGTACCTTTCCTATCGATGCAGCAAGGATCCCTATGGGATGATCCACTGTGGAGTTTCCGAGTGGGACAGTGGTCACAAAATAGCAATATAGTAACTTTGTTTCCAAATGTGTTTTGCGGGGGCGTGACGTCAACGTTACTACTTAGGCTACCTGTCGACGTTGCTTGTACCGTAGTAGCATGTAGGTTGGAATGTACCCCACAAATGACTGTGACGGTTTTTTGCTTGGGGTGATTGTCTTACGACTTGTCTGAGGTATACTGTGAATTGGTTGGGCTAAGTAGAGCGGGCGTATCAAGGCATGCTGGTAAAAGATAATAGTGTGTAACTTTCAGATTCTAGATAGGGGGTATACACGATACACAACAGGTACAAAACATAACGCCAAAGTCATTTGCGCCCGCACAAAGAATTCCCCTCACCAATTCCACGTACGACTTGCTGCTGAAAAAACCGGCGGTTTCCAGATAAGTCGGTCTGGCTCGATAGTCCTCTTTCCCTTGAGCGCTTCCTTCTTCTTCTGCCGCTCCCTTTGCGCAATAACCTGATCTGTTAATACCACAACATGTTGGTTCTTGCTATACCTAAGCATATTGAGATTTTGCAGGGTGTGTAATACGTCGTTTGTCGTCATTGCGGTGGCAGCGCCTAGGTCCTCGATATTGGCCTCAACCCTGCCCGGCTCCATGAGCAAGTCTACTAGAATTTCCTGCCAATAGGCACGGTAGCCCAGGAGCCCGAGATCAGATAGAGGTTTTTCTGGGGAACCGAGACGGCCCTCACGCTTGGAGAGGAGGTAGGAAAAGTCGATGAGAAGCTTGCCGAAGCCTTTGCGCTGATACTGCGGGAGCGTGAGGATACAGGCTACGTTGTAGCCTTCGGCCGATTCCTTCTCCTTGGAAAAGTAACCGACGAAGTGGCAGCCGTGCTCGTCACGCGTGCACATGCAGTAGAACAAGAAAGGGTCCACGTCGTAGTACAGTGTCTTGTGATCGAGGAACAGCTTTGATAGCAGGCAGAGATTTCGACACCAGGTTCGTTGCCGCCGGCCGTCGATTTCGAAGAAGGAAACATAGTCGTCGCGGTAGATCTCATTACCGGGTGGGTGTAGGAGGGTGCACTTTGTGCGGTGACGCTCAAACTGTGTGACTTCGCCGTAGTAGCCTAGGCAGAATTCGCAGATGTAGACCACGTCCGAATCGACAAAGTCAATGGGGTAAGGGGAGAAGTACCAAGGCTCGACTTCGAATTTGCCCATTTGGATCTTTTCAAGGTTTCGTACGCGGGAGATTTCGGTCTGATTTTGGGTCATGGAGCCTGATGTGCGAAGTTTTTCAATCTCGTCTTCGCGCGTGTAGCTGGCATCCGGCATGGCTTTGGCAGCGGCAGCGGCATCTTGCACATCGACAAGGTCGATTTCTTCGTCTTCTGGCTTGAGGGTGCCATCTGCGACTTCGCTTGTCACCAAAAGTTCCTGGTTCTCTTTGGCACCTGGTTTCGAAGGTCGTTGGGCTTTGCCTGGTTGGTGGTTGGAGGCAGTCTCTGGTGTGCTGGAGATTTCTCTGTCGAGCTTGCTGCGCGAGCGCTTTAGATGCTTTTGATCCGACTTGGACGGAGCCTTGTCACTCTTGACGGTAGAGCTCTTCTTCTTGTCTGGTTTCTCCGGTGCGGGCCACTCGACCTCTCTGGTTAGGTCGATGCGATCTGCATCGATCCATTCATCGAGACGCTTGTTGAATTCTTCATAATGCACGTAGAACTTGGTTCCGCCCTTACGGGTTGCCACGGACAGAATTTCAGCTTTGCGTTTCTCGCCATCCTGCAGCGTGTTAGGGGGTTTGCCCGGCTCAATCTACGTGTTGTTGCTGATGTCTTGATGTTCGCCCTGCCTCACAACCTGGCCCGACAGGGAGGCATCTACGCACCTTTTCCACCCACGCCTTAACGCCCACTCTGAACGCTACGCATCAGTACGCATCGCCCGACCGGGGGCGTGGCGTCGCACTCACCTCAGCTGCGCCAGTGTAGAGAAGCCTGTTTCTACAGGCGCAGGCGTCCCCGACGGCTCATGAGAGTTTTCGCGGGGTGCCATGACGATGCGCTGCCTGGGTCGCACGTGCTGCAGCGGGTGCAGGCTGCGGTGCGCGCTGGTGTCGCGATGGCGATGTCGCTCGTCGCGTTGCGGCTCCCTGGCCTGGTTGCTGCCTATTTCCCGCGGAATTGCCGGTGGGGCTAGTACCAAACTGGCTTAGTTGGAGCCTTCTTGAACTTTCATGCACCGCCCGAGGCAATCGCCGCCAACGCACAACTACCACGCGCCGCGAAGCAGGCCCACTGCTATGCTGCACATGTGCCATCGACATGGTGCCCGCTCCTGTAGACCTTAAGAGCCTGTCCAGCAACTGGAAGATCCTGCAGGCGAGACTAAGGCCTGCTGCACCCGCTGCATCGCTCACCCACGCCAGCTTGGAGGCGGAACAGCAGGCGTCACGCAAGCGCAAGAGACTGCTCAGCACCAAAGAAGGGCCCCCATATGGCGCTATAAAGGGCGTGTGTGCGCCAGAAAAGGGCACATTGCGGAAAGCCCCTTCGTCCAGGAAACGGCCAAAGATGGACGAACCGGCGTCTGTCAGCGCCTCAGCCAAGCACCATGATGCCAAATCCCTATCGAGAAGCGTTTCCATGCCCTCGCTCAACAAGAAACCGGCATTCACTCCCGTCGAGGACGCAGCCGAGACCTCCTCTGTCCTCGCGCCTCATAAAGACTTTCCCGACATTGAAAACGAAGGCGTCTCGGAAACCGCTCTCCCTGGCAAATACGTCGCATTGGACTGCGAAATGGTTGGCGTAGGCCCAGAGCCCGACCGCGACTCCGCCTTAGCCCGCGTGTCGCTCGTCAATTTCCATGGCCATCAAGTGTATGACTCGTACGTCCAGGTTCCGCCAAAAATCGACGTCACCGACTACCGCACTGCCGTCTCAGGCATCGAGCCCAGGCACCTTCGTCCTGACGTCGCACGCACCTTTGAAGAAGTGCGCAACGATGTCAAGATCCTGCTGGCTGGCCGCATACTCGTCGGCCACGCCGTTAAAAACGACCTTGACGTGCTCATACTCAAGCATGACAGCCGCTTCATACGCGATACGTCCAAGTTTTCCAAATTCAGAGTCCTAGCAGCAAAACCAGGTTGGACACCTGGACTGAAGATGCTGGCAGACAAGTTGCTGGGTGTGCAAATACAGTCTGGCGCACATAGCTCGGTCGAAGATGCGAGGGCGACCATGGCACTTTACAGGCTTGGAAAAGTAGACTTTGAGCAGGAAATACGGCAGAAGTACGGAAACGCTCGTGTCGACGCTGCCGTATCGGCAATCGTTGCAGCCGACGATGACGGGGTCAAGAAGAAAAGGAACCGGAAGAAGTCGAAGAAGAAGAACAAGAGCAAGAAATAGCAGTTGTTAATCAACTATGGACTTTGCTGGTAGGACGAACACTGGTTGCATTTGCTCGGAGTTTTACACGGTACGGATACCCTCAAAAGCTTGCACGTCACGTATGTTGCCATTCTAGCCAACGTAGCGGAGGTGGATGAATCTGAAAACGTTTGTTACGAGTGTTTGGTTGTTAGCATTTCATGATCATTCCAATCCAGATGTCTTCTAATCACCTTGGAACTTTATGCCCGTTATTTGTCCGCAACGTCGTGTTTCCTCGCCCTTATAGCAGCCTCCATGTTGGCCGTCGTTCAACTATGTATGTTCATAATACGCGCATGATCGGGCAACGCAACGGACATAACGGACTTAGCCATCCAGCTATCCTAACTCCACCAAAGTCCCAATCCACACCAACGCACAAGTTCTGCCGCACGAAATCCAACCAATTGCACTTGCATGCAGTACGGAGCTAAGAGGTTAGGATTCGGGGATGCTTACTCTGCCATGACCCCGTTACGTCACCCATAAGACAAAGTGGGTATGCATGTATAGTGTCGCCCTTTGCATCACAGTGACCAGCCAGTATATATAGTGCAGCACACTTCCCACCACCCGTCTCACCATCAATCTCTCAACTCCATCCAATTGCTACCACCGATCAATAAGCCACGATGTCTCCCTTCGGTGAACCCCCAAAGGCAGTATCCTTACTCGACTTCCACCGTGTTCTGGCGCCTACGGCCGGCGTCCGCGTGTCGCCCCTATGTCTCGGCGCCATGAACTTTGGCGAAGCGTGGGAAAATATCATGGGAAAGTGTGATAGAAAGACTACGTTTGAAATTCTGGATTTTTTCCACAAACAAGGGGGGAATTTTATTGATACGTATGCGCCATCCATCATTCGATTTACAACTTACAACTGTAGCTGAAAAAGGACAGTGCAAACAACTATCAAAACGAAGAATCCGAAACCTGGATCGGCGAGTGGATGAAGGAGCGCAACGTGCGTGATGAGATTGTCCTTGCCACTAAGTTTACAACATGCTTCCCAAATCCTTCCAATCCATCACCTCGTCAGCGCATCAACTTTGCTGGAAATAGTTCCAAGTCACTGCATGTATCGCTGGAGGCATCGCTCAAGAAGCTGCAGACAGACTACATTGACTTGCTATACGTGCACTGGTGGGACTTCACTACATCCATCCCAGAACTGATGCAAAGCCTCGATGCCGTCGTTAAGTCAGGAAAGGTTCTGTACCTGGGAATCAGCGACACGCCCGCATGGGTCGTCAGCAAAGCAAACCAATGTAAACACCCATTATCTCTCCCCCGGTATTGCAGAAGAAACTGATTCTCACGTGTACGCAGATGCCCGTGACCACGGCCTCCGCCAATTTTCGGTCTACCAAGGCCGCTGGTCCGCCGCCGAGCGGGACTTTGAACGCGAAATTATCCCCATGGCGCGCGAAGAGGGTATGGCACTAGCACCCTGGGGTGCCCTCGGCAGCGGTAACTTCACGACGGAGGAAAAGCGTGCCAACAACGAGCAAGGCCGCAACCTTGGCCCCGCAGACGAAAAGCACATTGCCGTGTCCAAGAAACTAGAAGCCTTGGCACAGATCAAGAGTACCCAGATCACAAGCGTTGCGCTGGCATATGTGCGACACAAGTATCCATTTGTGTATCCGATCGTCGGGGGACGCAAGATCGAGCACCTCAAGGGTAATATCGAAGCATTGGCGTTGGAATTGAGCGACGAGGAGGTGAGGGACATTGATGCGGCGGTGCCGTTTGATGTGGGCTTTCCGATGAACTTTCTCTTCGAATTCGGTGGTGCAAAGTATGAGAATACGATGACGAGCTCGGATGTTTCCATTCTGAAGTTTGCGGGGTTGCTTGATAGTCTGCCAATTCAGCGGGGGCCAAAGCCGCATAAGCTGGAGGATATTGGGGGCAATTAAAGATTCTCCGAGAGTTTTTACTGAGCGATTCAGGGTGTAGTATGCGCTCAAGTTGTCTGAATCTTCCATTCATACCATTTGATATACACAGGGTCAGAAGTCTGCTCGCGCCTTCGCTACTGAAACTTTTTCAAACGTGTCTGCAATCTCTTGCACTTCCGCATCCTCCACATGGAAATTGCTCCCAAGCCCAGACTCCCCAGTCCTCCTCCTCACCCTCTTCAACACTCCCTCCGGTAAATTGCAATTCGAACTCTCAACCCCACTCCCCTCCTCAGCAAACATCCTCTCCACATCCCACCCAATCAGCCCCCCATTCTCCGAAATTTTCAACGCCTGGCCCCTCTCCTCCCCCTTCATTGTACAAATAAACTTATGTACCTTCCAATCCCCCCTCTGACACACGTCTCCACAGTACGCCGCCGTACCACAACGCCCACAACGCTGCAACAGCACCTCCGTCCCACTCTGCACCCCACACGCCGAACAGCGCCCCAAATCCAAGCTCGCATACAGCCAGCCCGGCGCCATGGGAATCCCATCACCCCAGACATCCATAGGCGCATACTCGACCCAGAACCGAAACGTCACCCCTCGGCCCCCCGTCTCCCACACCCGCGCCGCCACACACCCACGCACCCAGTCCACCGCCAACGCCTTAATCTCCTCTCCACACACGACATCGCGCGCCCCCTGCATACTCTCCTTGGCATTCGGAATCCACGTGCCGCGAGGGTGCGGCGCTGCCCCACCATGAGAGGAACCACCGCCGCCCGCCATGTCAAACGTGAGCATGAGTTCCCACTTCTCGCCGCAGGCGGCCAAAGTCCCAAAGGTGATTTTCCGGCCAATGCGCCCGATTTCCAGGCACTGGGTTGGCGTCGTGAGACTCCAGGTCAGGCTGAACCAGGCGTCGAGGTCGAGGAAGGCAGTGAGGGCGGTAGGGTGCCAGGCATGGAGGATGGTGGCTACGCCAAGGGCTGGGGTAATGATCGTGGTGTTGATGGTGGGGATCGGGGGTGCGGTGGGTGCGGTGTTGATGATGCATAGGGGTTGGGCGTCCAGGGTAAGAGGGAAGGCAGGGTAGTGTGGGAGTCGAAAGGTGGGGAGGGCGAGTAGGTTGGGTTCTGTTGTGGCTTCTGCTTGGATTCCCATCTTGGTCCCCTGTTGATACCCATCTATTTTCGGGGTTGGGTTGCGTTTTCCCTCTATTTTCCCGTGCTGCGGAGGAAAGGTTATCTATTGTAATATAGAAAAGAAAGGAAAAGATCCTACTGGGCTATGGCACGAAAATCTTGCATCGATACCTGTTCCTCCAAACGTCTGTGCACACCACGATAGATGGAAAAAACTCCAGTCGTTTAGTAATCCAACTGGTTTCCACGTGATCTACGAATACATATAACTAGTTATCAAACAAGGCCGATGATGCTACGTCGCCAGACTGTCATCTCAGGGAGATTGTTAGATCACGTGTAACAGTAGAGTACAAGTTTACGTGCATTAGATGTAAGATATAGGCCTTTTACAATATCTTGCATTGTGCTATGCCAAGTATGTTACAGTATACTAGTACATCTACAGCTACAATCCCGCCTCCACTACACCACCAGATCCCTCCAGACCTCCAGGATTTTTCTTTCCAAATCTGAAAATCCCCTCCCATGAAAGAGAAAACACCGTGCAATGCGACGCCAGCCATGAAAACCAAGGTGAATCAAACCAAACCTCACCTGTCGTCCATTCTCTCTCCTCAGGCAGAAAATCCCCTCCCCTTCGCTCCCCGCGTCTCCCCCTGTTTTCTTTTCCTCCCCTGGACCGTGCTTGCACTATCTCCTACCTTCGCCCGCCACAATCTTAACCTCAGCCTTCCTATCGCAGCGGCGTTGTATTCGGCCCACCCTGCCGTACCATCCGAAAGGGCATTTGCACGCCGCACGCGTGGCGACGCCGTAATCGGCCACTCAAAATTCGGTGCCATGTAATCTCGTGCTGCGTCGCCGCCACGCAACGCGGGAGATAGTCACGAGAAGAAGTACTCAGAATCGCGGAGCCGAGCTACGTCCCATGTGCCCCTTTGCGGGACGGGTGGGAAGGAGAGCGGAATCCAGACTTGAATAGTGGACCGTTCGCGGGCCAATTTCGACGAGGATTTTTTCACTTTTTTAGTGGAGGAGGCGGGCTCTGCGTCGAGGTCATCTTGTGCATTTTGGGTAGCCTCGAGCGTGTGGGCAACGTCTGGACTGGGAGACATCGCTGCATCTTTGGCCATGGCTTCGGCCTCATCAGTGCACACGGTGTCGTGGATATCATCTGTGGGGATGGAAGAGGCCTTGGACTTTGTTTCGCCGAGGAGGGAGAGACGGAGTGAGTGAATTTGGTCAGGTTCTGGATTGGCAAGCCAGATGGATGTCGGTGTGACCATTTCTTCGCCAATCTTGCGTTCTGCTGGATCTTTGCTATTGAGAAGTTGCTGGCGCTTGCCCTCAAGCGCAAGTTCATCAAAAGAGGCTACACCACGACGTGTGGGCTGCTTGCTTGATGCGGTGGACGAGTCCGGCACGCCGCGCTGTTCGGCACGCCATTGCGTGATTTTCCTGCTGATGGTTGCCGTAGCGTAGATGGAGGCACGGTACATGGCGCCGGCGTAGCGAGCAGCGAATTCGGCAGCAAGACGGTCAATGATATTTTCCGAGTGCATGCGTACAAAGGCGTCACGGAGGATGACGTTGAGGTTGGGAATATCGCAAGCATGGGTCCAGAAACTGTCGTGGACGGCGGAAAAGTCGAGGCCGGATTCGCTGCACTTGAGCGCCGAAAGAATCATGTGGGTGGCGTCGAGCGAGTGGACAAAGTTGGGGGGAAAGGCTTGGAGCTGCTTCCGTTTGTCGACTTCGTCTTCAGTGCTCCGCCTGCGCACCGTGATATCCTGAATCTTGGTCTTGATGACTTGTGTGCTGTCTTTTCGATAGGGCTGGACAATAGGCATGCGAAGTGGCGTCGTCCAAATGATGCTCGTCTTGAAACGTTCACCTTTCTGCTTTAGCCTCCTCTTCATGCTCGCGTTGAGCTTCTTGATTTTGTACTTTGGATCCGTGAGCTGGCCATAGTCCCCGTCTAGTTGAGCCACCAGTCGGCTAATCTGGTCGGGAGAGACTGACGTGGTGATACGATCGCCACATTCGCCTAGCCAATACTGTATCTCTTGCGCCCCGTTAAAGATTTGGCCAAGCGCGACAAAGATTTTGGCCGCAATGTACAAGGCAACCGATTGTAGGCTCGGGATTTTTTGAGTAGGTTCAAAGTTTGGGAAAATGGCCTTGAGTTCATCAAGAACCTGTTCTTTGGCGCCCATGAACGTGACACCATATACATTGGTCATAACGGTGCGCTTGACGACCTTTCGGCTAATGTGGCCGTTGACAAATTGGGCGGCAGGTACGCCTGCCGCAGCATCCAGCGCGACCTCTTCCTTGACAGCCTCAGCCACTCCGGTATAGATATCTTGGGGTCGATCGGACGGTTCGAGATTGACTTGGCGGGCACCTGCGTGATCACCGCCAAGGGCTGCATAGTGCTGGAGCCCGTTACATGTGCCGTCTTGATGCACCGGCAAATGGGAGACAAATCGAGTCGGGTCGGGGAGGTCGTGGGCATCCTTCAGCTCCATGCAGCAGGCCAGACATTGCCAAGGATCTTCGGCCTTGACCCACCATTGTCGGCCATTGAGTGGGTTGGTGGCGGAATCGCGAATTTCATCCATCATGTCGATGGCAAACTGCTCGCGCTCGCGTAGACTAGCCTTGTCGAAGCCGGCCAAGTTGGCAAGATGAATCTTGAGCCACCTGAGCCCGGTGGCCCCTAGCTCTTTTCCATTGGCAAACTTGAGGAGGCCTCGTGACACGTCGGCGCCCATGTGATTGAGAATGGGTGGGATGGGGTAGGCGCGTCCACGGAAGTCGACGCTGTGTGGAAAGTAGATTTTCTCCTCGTTGGCATAGGCGCGCGCCGTTTCCAGGACAAAGTTCTGGTAACAGCGCTGCGAGTGCAATCCGAGGCGCTCGTTCTCATAGGCCTGTAGTTTCTTAGACCAGTTGAGGCGTTCCTTGAAGTCGGCATCTGCAGGTGGTTCGACAGGGGGTTTGAGGTTTGGATCTTCTGCCACAAGGCCGGCGAGGGCCTTGCCTTGGTTCCAGGCTTCAGTCATGACGTGGAGAATAGGCATGTTAATTTTCCACGGGATTTTGCCGAGGACATCGAGACCGGTCAGAATCTGATCCATGTCACCGTTCGCAATTGCCGTCTGCGCATAGGCCCTCTGTGCCAAGTCACTTTGCTTCTGGCGCACAAACTTGCCCGGCGTGGTGTAATAGCCACCGTCTTCAAAGCTGGTCCATTTTCGCGGCGGGACAACCATGGGCAGTTTCATGGTAGCGATGTTTTGCATTGGGTCGGTGCGAAGCTTTTTCAACAATTCGTGGTGAGGCACAACGTAGCCGACGCGCTTGCCCTGGTGGAAGCCGACTTGGTGGTAGAAAGCGGTGGTAGTTGTACTCACCTCGTTGCCCGTCACAGGATCCTGCGCCGTCACAGTCAAGGTGGCGGCCTGTAGTAGCAACTCGAGCAACATGGCGCCCAACTTAACGCGGGAGGACATGGGTATGTCGGCTTTTTCGGGGTAGGACAAGACGCTATCGGGATCGAGGGGTGAGGGTGCAGGGAGTAGGGTGGCCGGGGAGGACGTCAAAGATGTCGCCAGCGTTGCCGAGGGGGTTGCTGGTGAACGCCTCGAGCGTTTCTTTGCTGACGAGACTGCCGAGGGTGTTGTTCCTGACGAGACTGCCGGGGTCGTTGTTCCTGACGATTTGGCCGATGATGATTTGGTCAGCTTGTCAATGAGTTGCAGGCGCGTCATCCGGCGGACCTTGCGCACCCAGGCTTCATGGCGGGCCTTGAGCTCAGCATTAAGGTCTTCCTGGACGTCGCTGCCAAGAGCGGAAGACAAGGCGGAGATTTTGAGCGAGGCCGGGTCATCGCGGTGGCCGCGCAGGCAGGAATTGATGACGCGAGCGACGGTCATGGCGGCGAGCTTCTCGGGGGCACAGCGCTCGAGCCACGGGGCATAGAGCACCGACTCGTCGCGCTGGTAAGCCTTGTCCTTGACGTTGGCGGCCATGGCGTCGGTGGCGTGGGCGATGCGTTGGCGGATGGGAGGCAATATAGCCTCATACCACTTGTACATGAGAGCCTGAATGGGTTTACTCTGCAGCACACCGTGGATACCGTTGCGCTGCATCTGGTCCTCTTCGTGGCGCCAGCGCGCAACGGCGGCGCCAGCGGCATCCTGTTCGATACGCAGCTGGCGTGCGTAGGCGTGGGCAAAGGCGCGTTCACGGGGCGAGCCGGACAGGTCGTGAGGGTAGGGCACGCCCTTGGCGGCTTCGAACGAGGCCAGCGCGCGTTTGAGTGCTTCGAGCCCGTAGCCCTTCTGCGCGACGGGCGCAATGGGCGCGGGCGCGGGTGCGGATGAGGGCACGTCGGGGAGCGGCAAGCCGTGCTCCAGGCGAGCCGTGTCGGCGTGCACGCCCGTGTGAGTGATGGCCTGTATGGCATCGACGGGCGGCGGGGCGTCGAAGTTGTCAGGCTGCAGGCGGATCAGCACGTCCCACTCGGCCTCGGTGAAGTCGGGCGCGGCGTTGATCTGGTCGATGACGGTCGGGCCCTGGGCTTGGGCCAGTGAAAGTAGCGCAAGCACTTCGGTGCGCTGATGCTCGCCAT
>Ga0182211_1000341_pt1 | contig 14969 bp, 15 predicted proteins | sample G5R1MG_20_FD_129660 | JGI IMG/M metagenome (GOLD analysis project Ga0182211, IMG submission 129660) | Switchgrass phyllosphere microbial communities from Michigan, USA - G5R2_MAIN_03OCT2016_LD1 MG | ecosystem: Host-associated > Plants > Phyllosphere > Phylloplane/Leaf | place: USA: Michigan... | reverse complement strand
GGGCAGCTGACCCCATTCCAGGCTGTGTCTTTGTCGTTCCACATACAGGTTCTACAGGCAAAAGTCCTGGTGTATGTCAGGGTAGTAACGGGCGTAACATCTGGTTCTGATTGGATGTCGCAACCACCATAGCTAGACAAAGGTGGAAGGACATGAGAGGCCAATCTCTGTCTGCCAAAGTTGCAGCACTTTGGTCAGTTGCAGTTCACCCATATGTCTTGGTTCCACTCCATACTCTCTAGCCATTGGATGAAGTCCGCGTCACTGCCAGCCTGTAGCAATTCTGCACCAAGTACAGGGTCATTTAGGTTATGGACACTCGAAGGCTCAATCTCGGCCGGAACAGCAGCAGGACCAGACCCCAGGATCATGTCGAGGATCTTCTTGAGAAATGTGTGGCCTCTTTCACAGCTTTGGGAGCCATAGGCCTCACTTCTTACAGAGCCCAAACAAGACACAAAGACGGAGAGACGCTGAATGGTGTTGGATCGATGCAGTGGGTAAGCAGTTGTCGATATTGCTGTAGGATTGCGTTCCTGATGCAGTAGTTCCACTGCAAGAACTACGGCCGTGGGTACACCATGGACTGCCAGCATAGAGATATAGTCCACTTGAAAATCACGAAAATAATCTTTGTTCTCGACCATCAACAGAACGAGCCGAAAGATTTCGTCACAGACCGACAGCAGCTTGACACCGGAATTTTCGGGTCCAGCACCGGAAAGCTTACTGATAGTACGCTGAAGCAGGAAGTGGTGTTCCAAGTGGCCCAGACGGATGCATACCAGGTACAATAGCTCGAGTGGTGACCTTTTGGAGTTCCAGGGATTCTCGACGTTGATTCTCAAGAAATCAGGCAGATCTGCCCAGCATTGGTTTGTTTTTGTCTCAATCTCCGTTGTGCGTCGAACAACGTCGTCAGGAGGCAAATGGCCAAGTGAGATCTCTAGTATCTCTTCCGCAATGAGAGCATTAGTTGCATTGAGCCGGGCGTAAGTGCACCGCTGAATCGTGGCATGCTGGTTCCAACCCTCTTTGTCGAGATCTTGAATTGCGGCCTCCAGTTCCAGTCCTTCTGACATCAATTGAGCATCAGTAATATCGAGCGGTACCTGTAACTGGCAGTAGTGTCGTGTCAAGGATGGAGGCCTCCCAGCCGAGATAGCAAAGCGCTTATCATTTGCATAGCAACATATGACTGAGTTGGGCGTGAAGTTAGTGTATTTAGACTGTATTGCCCGCATGAAAATCAACTTACAAAGACGCTTCCGAAGCTCTGAGATGAAAAATGGTGTTTGATCATCGACTTTGATCTCGCGATGCAAATTAAAGCAGATGGTCGCAGCACTCATAGCCGCCACTTTTTTACTGGTCTCGTAGCCTGTATAAGGTGAGCTATTGTAAAGTGACTTCTTATGCATCTTGATGGAGGTAAACAATGGCCGGCCTATGAAATCCTCCAAGAGACATAAGCGAGCAGTGTAATAAGAAAATAGCTTACTCGCTCTTGTGCGCATAGCATGATATGCAATCGAGTTCTCATATAAAAGCCACAGGTACAAGTCATTTAGAACGTTGAAATCATCGCAGAAGCTAACGCACATCTCTGATGCATTGAGCATCTGGAGAGCAAGCTCAGCACGATCCGTCGGTACCTCTTCAGTTGCGCAAAAGATTGGGTCTCCATCTGTGTTTCTTGTAAGCACATGGCTAGAGAAGGAGACAACAATCTCACCTTTGAGAGACTGAGCCAGTAGAGACACCAACGTTACGATGAGACCGACGACTTCCCATCTTAGGAACTCACCCGTGACACTCTCACAGAACTTTCTGGGTTTAGTGTTTCTGTCCAGAAGCCTAGATACTGGCTTTAGGGTGTTCTCCCAAATCTTTTCGGACATGAGCTTGAGATCTGCCGGCTGGGCATCCAGCGTTTTGCGCCACGTTGACCAGATGCCATCAGTGTATATTTTGATCATTGAGCCAAGCACGACAAAACCACCAGCAAAGGAGTACCACTTCTCAATATATTTTTGAATCATCTGGAAGTCTTGCAACAGAGTGAGTACAGTAACGCCGCTGCTAATATGCGACTCTGTGACACAAGAGGTCAGTAGAGGGCCCGGATCTGATGGCTCAATGCCTATACCAAGTTCGTTCTCAGTCAGGACTGCGAAGTCGTCAATGAATATGGCTCGGTTATCACGTCGATGAGTATCATCCCGGTGATTTGGGGTGGGCAACAATGATGGTTGTCCCAATCTCAGCTGCTGGAGTGGTTCCTGCGTAGAAACTGGTAGACTATTGGCCCGGTATATGCCAGATAATGCTATATCATACGCATCTTCCGGTTCGGGGATCGAGTTATGCTCGCTGAGCTGAGAGATCAACGGCAGAGGCTGCGAGAGCGTTGCACACGGTGAACGCGTTGCATCACGATCTGTTGTTGTAGCATAGGTCCCACGCACTAGATCATCGAAAATATGGCCCCGCGACTCATGAGCTACTACACTGTTGCTGTCCAGGCTCGCATGTCGCGGGATTGCCGTCTTGGTTAAAGGTGCGGGATGATAGACACACTTATCACTCTTATTCCGCCGAGTGCATCGTCCGCAGGATGGCATCATGTGATCGCACCGGAGCTTGCCCTTTCGACATGGCTCACATGCCTGTAGCTTTCCGTTACGTCGGAAACTGGTGTTTTGACGCCGGTCTCGGTGTGAAGACCGTAGCCGTGCTGGAAAGAGGTTACCTGTCATTGTGAAGGAACAGATTCGCGGCGTGATGTAACGATGCCAGGTTTCTCTTCCTCGCGCATGTCATCCGTGGTAATTCCCGATCTTTGGCTATCGAATGATACAGGCGTCAATCGAGTGTCGACGAGCGTGGAGCGTGGAGCAAAGACGACTTCCCATGGTGACATTGACGCTACTGATAGTTAGTGCAGCCCCACCATCCAATCCCTGGAGGCTGAGTTGATTGCAACTTATTGCCTTGATTAGCTATCTGAGACGCCCATGGCGGATAATTGAACACCTAACACATATTTTATATGTCTACATGGTGTACACGAAGTGTTATCTCTGGTCGAGCTGCATCATATGTCACGTGACCTAGTAACCGACCAGGATCCTCACCATAGCACGCTCACTTATTTCCTCGCCTCTTCGACCGAAACATCGTCATTTCCGTTTCTCCATTTTTCACTTTTACCGTTTGTACGTTTTTGAAAGTTCTGTTCCACTGAACGAGAAGAACAACGGCACAGGCGGAGAGGTAAGTCGCAATGTTGTAAGTTCATCCTGATAAAGGGCTGAAACATTGAACTCTCTCCATACTTAGCTAGCATATTTTGTTTTTATGATTCAACGGTAGCTTCATGAACGCTAAGTAGCAATAGAATATTGGTCAACGTATGCGTAGCTTGCGAATGAAGGCAGTTATTTACCTAGCCGGCTCTTAGCCCATAGTCAACCTTCATAACCTAACAATAGCTGCACTCTACTTTCTACAAGAGGAGGTATACACCCATGGTCGTCGAAGACTGCACTAAATAGGAGAATAAAAGCAACAGCGCTGAGTGGTGTCGCTTGACATCCCAAGCCGCATATCAGGGGCCGTTCCCGGTTCTAAACCTAGTACAACACCACGCATCGTTTCGGCGAGAGCGAGCCGACATGTGACAGAGTAAGAATCATGCATCCTGTGGTATTGTGATCTAGGTCATCGTCCAAGATTGGCGTCCAGTGGCACCTAGCAAACCAGGTGATGAAAACCTACCTTTGAACAATTCTTCGGCCCTTCAGTAGTTGAGTCCACCAGCTATTGAGCTGAAGAGAGTATACTGAATACCCGGTGTATCGTTGCTTAGATGGGAGGATAGGATCAGAGTGCAGAGTGACAATATGGCTATGGAAGACCTTCGCCACGTACTGGACTACCTGAATTCCTACAGCAGCAAAGCTATACACGAAGACTTTGACCGCTATCTCGGAGGCGCCATCCAGGGGGTGAGGATCAATTCGGTTGGAAGTAGACGTTCGAAGGACCGACCCGAGTTTGAAGCTACACGGGTACCGACGACACATTTTCTCTTGAATCCAACCTACACTCCGACTCTACCGATAGTACGAAGTCAAGAAGCGGTTGGGGAGTCTGAAGCGCAAGGCGAATCGAATCTTCTCTCCCAGAGGTGCCGAGAGGGTGAAGTAGGTCTGGTCTTCGGACGATGTGATGAGGAGTCGAGGAAGGAGAAGGAAGTGATATTGCTAGCGCCGTAGTGTGTACGCCAGCGTGCGGAATTGCGGCGCTGGCTGACTAATGATTTCCAATCCTATTCGGCGGGCCGGCACTTCCGCTTGCCGGCCGGCCCCTTGTCCGATGCCCGATGCACGATGCACAATGCCGTGGTGCATGCAAGCCTCGTTCTCGCAATACTACATCAGAGCAGTACAGCGCTACTACACGCGCGCCGTCTCTGTTATCTTATTCATCACGTTTGCTCCATTTTGTAATACCGGCGGCGCATCGCGCCATGGTTCTGGCCGTTCGGTCCTTGGTTGCAGGCCTGCTAACGGGCCTAGTTCTCGCCCTTGGGTTCCAGCACTTCGTCCCCACGATCCAATTGTATGCTAACAGTGGAGCGGTCCCGGCGCAACAGCTTCCTTTTCCCGATTCGATGGCGCAGGTGCTGAGAAATAGCTTGCACGCAGCTAGGAGGCATGCGTGGGCTGCTGGCGGCTACAAAAGCCCGTCGTCCCTGCGCTCTTCAGCTGCTTCACTCCGACCTGACTTCTCCAATACACCCCCTTCTCCTCAAACGAGCGTCCACTTTTCTACCACAACACCCAGCATGTCTACCACCAAGTCTTTCGCCGAGGCCGCAAAGGATCGTCGCACCATCTACCAGCTCAACAACAAGGCCCCCATTTCCGACAAGGCCATTGTCGACATTGCCGAGAAGGCTGTCCTGCACACGCCGTCTGCCTTCAACTCACAGTCCACCCGGTTGGTCGTCCTGCTCAATGGCGACCATGAAAAGTTTTGGGATTTCGTCCTCGAAGTCCTGAAGCCTTTGACACCAGAGGACAAGTTCGCCTCGACCGAGCAGAGAATTAGTGGATTCCGGGCTGCCAAGGGAACAGTAAGTGCGCGCTGTCCTTTGATTCATGATCATCGTTGCGAACGGATGCGATCAGCGCAGTTTTCGGACAGAGTGCTATAAAGGTTACCCCGCCATACCAGCCCCACTATGGACCTCTTGCGGCGATGAATGCCTCCAGACAGCACAACAGACTCATCAATGCCTCACAGATACTCTTCTACAATGACCCCGAGCCCGTCGAGAACCTCCGCAAGGGCTTCCCCGCCTACGCACAGCACTTTGACACTTGGGCTGAGCACAGCAACGCCATGCACCAGTACGCTCTCTGGGTTGCGCTGGAAGCGGAAGGCTTCGGTGCCAACCTCCAGCACTACAACCCCATCATCGACCAGCGCGCTGCACAGGAGTGGAACATTCCGCTGGACTGGAAGCTCAGGAGCCAGCTGGTCTTTGGTGGCCGCGATGGCGAGGCTGGCGAGAAGCAGTTCCAGGAGACGCATGGCAAGAGGCTGTTTGTCCACGGCGCACAGTAGAGGATCGCCATGTAGCGATGAATACATGATCGTCTTTTTCCACTCTGGCGCCTCGTTCGTTACCGTGAAGACGCTGGGAAATCCCTTCCGAAGGAGCGCTAGCTAGCTGACCAATCGCACGCTAGTCAAATTCTCGCGCTCACAGAATTATTAATATCGGCATTGCTACTCCATCGCTCTTCCCATCTATGATATTATGTTAATCCATCGTAAGCCTCCCCTCCTCACCCTCCAGCCCTCCCAAGCACAATCCCATTGATGACCACCATACACTTGAACCGAAAGGGCGCCCCTACACAGCCCCATCACACGCCCCATTCTGTGGTTCCGCTCTGCGTGCACACGCACTATGCTGCCAGCCCCGAATGGAGCCGCCTTGATAGCGGTCGTGCTGGGCACTCTCCTGCGCGAGAACAAGATAGCTCTGAAAACGGTCTTCTTTTTTCACCGCCGTGCTCTTTTTTTTTCGTAATGGAGGGAAGGTCGAACTGACTTGTCTGACTAGGTTGGAGGAACACTTGGACTGTATTGTTGTTGGTTGAATACGTAGGAGGCAATCGTAGCGCTATGGCGGGGGTGGGGGCATCTTCTATGTCGTTGCAGTATGTCTGGATCCGGGAGAAAAAGAAGGAGAAAGAAAGACGAGAAGAAAAAAAAAGAATCAATCGAGGCCATGATGCGCTTGCTCCAAACGTTTATCCTGGTTCCTTGTGGCTTGGAGGCTCCTTGTGCCAGAGATGTTCCTGCTGCCTGAGCAAGTCCTTTTGCAATACGTCGGTGAGCGCCTGCATGACGCTGTGGCTGCTCGCTGCCTTGGCCTGGTCTTTGCCGAGGGTATAGTGGCGCACAAAGTGGCCGTTGCAATCGCTCTATCATGTTTCTCTCCGTCAGCCCAGCCCGCGAGGGCGAAATCGGGGAAAGGGGGAGGGGGGAGAAGGTTCAACATACCATGCCTCCTGGATTATAGGCCGCCGTGTCCTGTTGGTAGCCAGGCCAGCCCATGGCATCGTCGCAGGGGATCCCGACAATCGTCTCAGCCGTGTGGTTGAAGTCGTAGCGGATGTACTCGGAGAAGGCGCGCTGCTCGTGGCTCCATTCGTACGCCCAGCGATTGCAGCCCGCATAGCGCCGTTCGCTCGGACAGTCGCGCCACGCCTCGAGCAGGGCCAGCGTGGTCGCCGAGTTTTGCGCGACGACGAAGCCCGTGTTGAGCACGCGGAGCCCCTTGCTGTCTCGGCTGATGGACTCGCCGTCGTGGAATTCCTCGGCGTCCCAGGGCATGGCGATCGAGCTATGGCGTTGGATGCCCCATCGGTTGAACATCCACTCCAGAGGGACTTCGAGGTGGGGGAGCGTGACGTCGGCGTCCATGGCGACGACGAATTGATAGTTGGGCAGCAGTTCGCGGAAAACATGGGGCATGATCCACGTGTCGTGAAGGTCCTCCATGTGTTGCGCCTGGTAGAATTTGTAGTCGTATCCATGGATCATGGCGTAGAGGTAGTGGTTTAGGATGGCGTTGGAAACCAGCCCGCCTCCCTGCATCTCGAGCTTCTCCCAGTCCATTAGCGCCGGATTCAGGATTTGATTCTTGTCTGTTGGAACGCGCGTGTCGATATCGACGATGAGGACCTTTTTCCCCAGGGGCTTGGTCCATATCGAAGCGTTGCTCGACTCGTAGCGCTTTCCAGACGGGTCGATGTATTCCGGGTGAGCCGGGTCATGTTTCATCGATGCAAAGAGGGCTGTGATGGTATTGCGTAATGGCGGATTTTGGGATCTTGGCTCCAGGTCAGCGGCAGGCGAAGAGCTGGAATCAGAAACACCTTGGCTTACCCATGAGCGATACTCCCCAGTCTCTCATACATGGGTCGGGATCGATCTGTGGAGCCAAATAGATAGAAAGAGCACGAGGCGATCGCGAGAAAGAAAGTGACAGCAACCCAGTACCAGCGCTGGGGAGCCAGCATGATTGCGGCCAACAGCCCCTTGCAGTCAAGATTGGAGTGTAATGTTTGAATAGTATTACAATAAAATTAAGAAAGCGAAAAAGAGAAAAAAAAAACAGCGGAAGAGTGAACAAAAGCGTCCGAGTAGAGTGTAAGTGTAACCTATGGATGGCTGTCTCAGGCTATATTTTCTTCATCTCCGGAATGGCGCGTCCCTTCGACAATTCCTCGGTTGAATTGCACCACCCGCCCGACCGGACCTAAACTTACATTCCTGAAATAGCATCGCAGGGAAGTAGCAGAGTGGCATTAAGCGTAGGTATCCTGATCACTAGCAATATCCCCGTCGGCATGCGATTTAGTTCTCCTTATAGCGGCTGGCCCCGGGGCGGGCGTCAAACACCTACTCCGAGGCCCAGCATTCGAGAATTTACCTGCATCGATCTGGACACATGCTCGGTATGGTGGATAGAAAGGGGCTGTCACCATCGGCCATACTACCTTGAATAGAGATCAGATGCACCGCCTTCTCGGCGTGCCAAGTACTTTGATCAACCAGGTATCGTATTGAAAGCCGGTCATCAGGATCGTTTCCTCCGAAGCCACGTCGGTCGTACCAGCGCGACGGCAACATCATATTCGGATCCAAGCAGTTGCCACGGGGCTGAACACTACGGCGCCTCCCGTCCAATAGCGTGATAATCGATATAAATAGAATGTCGTCACCTTAACGGCGCTTACCCGCCATGGCCTCTAGCAACATCGCTCTACATTACAGACGGATCAGACTACTATGGTACAATATCGTCACATGCGCCCAGTGCCCAGAGCATTCACTGCTTACGAGTCCATGTAATATGATCGTATATGCACCATGTAACGCACCTCTGCTATAGGTCAAAAATACAGCATAGGCATAATGAGCGCAGATGTGACCAGAATTGGATCGTGTTATACGATGCACAGGTACCAAGCACATCCGCTGACGCGTAACCCTGACCATGCGAGTGGTGACGTTGCATTGCACTTCTGCCTCTCGGCTCAGTCCTCAATTACGAAATCCGCTGGCCATATTGAAGTATACCCACATACTTGATAGATACAATGCGTTTGAATAAACAGTACATACAGGTAAAGGACACTATACCTAAGCGACGTGACACTATTCAATTCGTCTTTATTCCCCCACCACACCAGCATCGTCCCTCCCCTTCACGCTCAACATGCACAACGATATCCATGCCTCGGCTACGGAGGAATTGCACTGTGCGCTCGCGCACGTCTTCAATGTCTGCAGCCCGGCAGGCGATGACGTGAATCACGCCTAGGACTCTTTGCTTGTGCGCGCCATGGTCGTGGCTGTGGCTGTGGTCGTGGTTGTGGTCGTGGATGTGGTCATGCGAGTGCGAGTGTGTGTGGTGGTCATGCGCGTGGGAATGGGAATGACCGTGTCCATGGCCAGGATCGTGCGAGTGATCATGAGAATGCGAGTGTGCGTGGTCGTTTACATGCCCATCGTGGCTATGCTTGTGCGTATGTTCAAGGCCGCAATCTTCTTCTTTGGCATGCACCTCAGCGTGTGCTGCGCCTGCGTCTTCAAGCCAGAATTTGGGCACGGTATATCCCACGACTCCTCTCAGACCGCCTAGTTCTCCCAAAGCATTACGAATTCCATATTCGAGGTCGTTGGGTAAGCTCAGCATCAGCCTTGCACCACTGGATTTGACGAGTGGAATGGCAGACAGAAAAATCAGGATAGCGATGATACAGGAAGCAATTGGATCCCACCCCGACCAACCGTAATACTTGGTCAGAAGTGTGGAGATGATGACAGCGACAGACCCCAGAGCGTCAGCGAGAATGTGCAGGAAAATACCTTGCATGTTCTCATTGTCGTGAGAATGGCCATGATCATGGTCACCATGATCATGTCCATGGCCGTGATGCGCGTGTCCAAAGGCAGTGAGACCCACAATGTTCACAAGGAATCCAAGAATACTGACTATTAAGAGTTCGTTCAAGCGGTGAAGTTCATGGCCTTCGCAGAGGCGCTCGAAAGCGTCGAAGATGATTTCAACGCTGACAAGTCTAATCAATGTCAATCGACCGGTGGACCAAAAGATGCAGAAGAACTCACAACAAAAACACGCCGTTAGCGAAGCCAGAAAGAGTGTCAATCTTGCCATAGCCGTACGGAAAGCGCGCGTTCGGGCGCCATTTACTCATCACGGCTGCAGCTAACCCCACAGCAAGGCCAGCGCAGTCGAATAGCATGTGAATGCTATCTGTCAAGAGCCCCAACGAGCCACTGACAAACCCGTAGAAGAATTGAACTAGCATGAAAGCCAAGTTGAGTCTGTTCAGTGTCAGCTATGCTCATTTGGGTGTGACACATTTCGCTGGACAAGTGATGCTGCTTTGTAAGGAGAATCTGAGACTTACACTCCAAAGTAAGCGATTCGCCGCGAATCCCTTTCGATCAACACGCTATGTATGATTGATCCCGGCGTTGCGCGCGCAATGAGGAATGCAGAAAATTTCGAATGATTGCCGTGTAAGTGATGGTCATGGCTATGTCCGTGACCGTATTGGTGTGCATGCGTATGTTTCATATGGGAGTGAGCATGAGAGTGCACAGAGGCCGGTGTTGACTGTGTGTCGAGGACGGTTGTTCCGACTAATGCGGCACAAATCCATAAGAAGATGACAGATCCAAGACCTGAATGGGAATGCTCCCACAAGCTAAATCCAGCAATGCAGAGAGCTCCCAGCTTTAGCCCAGTATACCTCTGGGTCTGCAACGCTGCTGGCAACGAACGGAATATAAGTGCCGTCGCCGATGTGATTGATAAGAGGGAGAGTCCAAAGGTTTGCAATGAAACCGAGGAAAAAGACGAGGTTGCGAGATAGTACAAGATGGAGACTACAGCAAGAAGCAAGCCAGATACAAGAGTCAACAAAGTACTCTCAAAGGAGTTCACGAGTGGCGAGGCGGACCTCGGCAAGGTCGCGCGAGCTGATCCCTGGTTGATGTATGAGTCTTCGTCGTGGTCAATTGCTCTGCCCCGTATGGTGGTTGGTAGAGGCGGAGGCACAAGCATAACGGAGGTTATAAGCGCTCCATGGCCAAGCACAGATCGTAGTGCATTTCCGGAGCTCACGATATCAATTATGCTGCCTAGAAGCATTGCACCGCACGTTGCCTTCCGAGTCCTGAGTGCCTGTGAAAAGGCTCCTCGTCTTGTGTGATCAGCCTGCTGTCCTGGAGCACAAAGGCCGGCAGCAATTGCCACCAGAAGCCCTAAAGCCGTCCTGGATCCGCCTAGTTGTACAGCTGCATAAAAGGGCAGGAGAATCCCAAACACACTGCTGACAATACGTATGGGCGCATTGCTTAAGACGAACGTGCCTTTTGCTGCCTTCCGCCTGTCCAGCGGCTGCAAGCTAGCGCTGATCTTTGCAATAACGCCAACTAGTAGCAGCGTCGCTGAAGAAAGAATCAGTGCATGTAGCAGCGGCGCGCGACCCTCGGGGTACAAGGGCTCGACGACAGGCGCGCTTTCGGCTACGGCTTCTGAGAGGGTCGAGGGCAGCTTCGACCTCCGGCCGACGGCAATTGGGAAGGCCAGCGAGGCGAGTAGGTAGGGGAGGGGTATGAGGATTGCGGTGAGGGCTTCTGGTAGCTCTATCCATGACCTATCCTAGGCGTCAGTCGGTACTGCGATTATGATGTCATGTGGTATCCTACTGGGATCCTGTAGCAATTGGTGGAGGGGCGGGCGCAGCCTCGTGGATTGGCGAGAAGCCATACTTCGTGGACGAGACGGCCCTCCGTGGAGATGACATGGTGCGGCTCAGATCGGATTCGCCGCGCAGTCGTCCTGCTGGCGCCCGGTCATGGCTGAGGTCGGCGTACTCTGCGTAGGGCGACCGCACGGCGCCATGCAGTAGCCCGCTCCCATTCATGTCGGATTGGCCTGGAGACGCGCTGGTTAAGGGGCTGCTGGAGTAGGAGGAGTGCTCGGGCGTGTACTGCTGCGACCGTGTGCGAGCATGGCTCCGGCTATGTCCCAGACCGTGGCCGTGGTTGTGGCTATGGGCGTGTGCAGCGGGGGCAGTGGGCAGCGCATACGTCGACGCCATGTGCTTGGACGCGTTCGGGGGTCTTGTGCGCGTGTCTCGCCTCGAGTTCCGCAAAGGGGTTCACTGTCCCGCCCCGTGCTTGGCGACTACCAAAAGGTTACCGTGCTCTAGAAGGAGGCAGCAAAAGCAATGCAGTAATGGAGCAATGGAGCAATGGAGCCGTGGAGCTTCAGGGGTGTCTGCTTGCCTGCCGCTGCCCGCCTTCCTGTTTCGGGCCTAGTCTTCTAGCTACCCTGGTCGTCTTCTCCACAGCCTCGCCAACCACACCCCCCGCCCCGCCTTCGCTCGCTGGGAGCCGCACTAGGGTCTGGCTGTCTGACCGCAACCTCACATCATGTTTCCTGACGCCCTCAGCAGCAATAGCGTCTCGGCCGTGCTCACCGCCATCGTTGCCTTCTCCACCTTCTTCTCCATCCTGCTGTTGGCCCTGCCTCGCCAATATGATCCCTACACGGACAAGCCACCAGCCTATGTCGACGAGGCGGGCAACCGCATCCAGCGCAAGCGGAGCGATGGGCGCGATCCCGTGACATGGAAGCCTGGAAGAACTGTCCACATTGTGGTGCTGGGCGACATTGGCCGATCACCCCGCATGCAATACCATGCTCTGAGCATTGCCAAGCATGGGGGGAGGGTGTACCTCTTCGGCTACCAAGGTACCTCGCCACTCCCCTGATCCTGTGGCAGCACGCTGATTGAGCCCAAGAGTCCGAGATACATCCTGAAATACTCGCGAACCCCTTGATCGAGATTGTTCCACTCGTTGCAGCACCCAACTTCCTCCGCTCCGGCGGCAGACTGTTCTTTCCCTTGCTGGCACCGCTCAAGGTCCTTTGGCAGATCCGGTCTCTCTTTCAGGCACTAGGATATAGGTGCGAGCCTGCAAGATGGATGCTGGTCCAAAACCCACCGTCAATCCCTACCCTCGCTGTGGCCAGCCTCATGTGCTTCCTTCGGAACACAGCCCTGGTGATTGATTGGCACAACTTTGGCTACTCAATACTAGCACTCAAACTTGGCACCAGCCATCCTCTTGTCGGCATCTCGGCTCTATACGAGAGACTCTTCGCCAAATCAGCAATGCACAACATTACCGTCACAAACGCAATGGCACGTGTGCTGAAAACCGACTATGGAGTGGCGGCAGAAGCCCTGCATGACCGGCCGGCCTCCATATTTCGACCCATCAGCCTTGAAGAGCGTGTCAGATTTCTCGCCCGATTGCCAGAGACGGAGCAATATGCAGAAAACTTTTCACCTTCGTCTGAGAAGCCTTGGAAACTGATTGTTAGTGCTACGTCATGGACCGCTGACGAAGACTTTGATCTGCTACTTGATGCTCTCTGTGCGTACTCCGCTAGGGCTACGTCAAACACGCAACTACCAAACGTCCTTGCTATCATTACGGGCAAAGGACCACAGAAAGAGTATTACCTCTCGAAGATTAAGGCGCTCAATCTTGAGAACAAACTGCTCAATGTGATCATTGCAACTGCGTGGCTTACACCTGAAGACTATGCCCTCTTGCTTGCATCTGCGGACCTCGGAATCTCGCTCCACACCTCGTCGTCAGGTGTCGATCTTCCGATGAAAGTCGTCGACATGTTTGGCGCTGGCCTACCCGTTCTCGGCTGGGGAGAATTCGAAGCCTGGTCGGAGCTTATCAAGGAAAACATCAATGGGAAGAGCTTCAACAGCGCCACAAAACTGACGGAACAGTTGATGGAGCTCTTTGGGGGCGATCCGGGCCTACTCAAACAGCTAAAGGAAGGAGTCTTGGTAGAGAGTGAGTACAGGTGGGATCAGGAGTGGGATCGGGTGGGTGGCAAGCTTTTCAAGCTCACTGGATCTGGCAAAGAGAAATAAGTAGTGAGGTTTATATTTTAATTCATTTGACGTTGCTGTGCAGGTACACTTATTCCCACCGTGCGCCTATCCTTTCTTCAATATTCCAATCGCCAAGTCCTGTCGTCGTTTTGGGACTTGATCTCAAGCAACAGTCGAATGACTTCGAAAGAGACCCTTTTGGTCCAACATCTGAGTACGTGACAGTGCAGCCAAAATTTCTTCTCTGCGATTCTGATCCTCTGTAGGAGACCACATCTAACCTTAACCCCCTCTCCCCCTAGTAGTATGGCGCAGGGAACCAGCTACGGTGGGCTGCCATAAAGCGCAAGATACCCGCCAAACACACTCCCCATCATACTGTGGAAGGGGGAGAATTGCGTTCCGAGCACGGATATGTCCTCACGCCGGATCGCGCTCGCTTTTGAGCGACCTCATATTGGTAGACAACTCTCATCGCGTGCCCTCGTCTAAACACGAACACCTAAACGCCCGTTACGAAGGGAAGAAGTAACTACACAACTGGGCTGGATAGAAGACATGTCTTCTGCCCGACGGACGATCCCAATGACTATGATGGCCTCATGGCTCGCAGTTCTCGCGCCCGTGGACAGGCGATTAGCGTTCTCGGCCAGTTGACATAAAGGCGACTTGTGCGACGGGGCGGCCCAGGGAAGACCTCGTCATCCGGCAAAATTATCCGCTCGTCGTCATCGGACAGCTCAATGGGTGGGCTGTCCTCGTAATCGTCGACGTCGATCGGATTATCTCCGCTCGCGCCATAAGTTATGTCGGGCGCGAGCGCCAGAAGGTGGTGGGGTTGGTCGAGAGGGCGCTGATGGACTGGGCTGACTGGGCTGTGTGGAAAACTGCCAGATATCATGGTAACTTGTCCGTCCACGCCAGAGGATAGGCGAGTCGCAATCTTTGCCAAGTGGCGCAGAGACGGAGCGCGCACTGGCCCGACGCGAGACGGTATCGGAAATGCTTCGTCGTCTGCTATGATGATGGGCTCGTCGTCGTCGTCGTCGTCGTCTGACAACTTGATGGGTGAGCTGTCATTGTCATTGTCGACGTGGATTGAGTTGTTCCTGCTTCCGCCGTACGTGAAGCAGGGTGGAGCTGAGGACAGTGGAGGACATGGATCAGCTTGCCCTGCTAGTCGCCGAGTGTTATGGCCGCCCGTCCCGCTGCAAGAAGTCGTCGCGAGGAAACTGTAAAGGCGATAGAGATGCACGACGCTGGCCAAGTTTCTCTAGGTTGCTAATAGCCTAGACTTCCTGTTCAGGGTGATCTTCCACCCACTCGATGAATGCGTAGCTTCCTGCTCAGGGTGGTCTTCGATGTGTTCGATAAAGGCATTTAATGGTCTATAACTGGTGTGGGCCGGAGGAG
>Ga0182211_1000340_pt1 | contig 14974 bp, 19 predicted proteins | sample G5R1MG_20_FD_129660 | JGI IMG/M metagenome (GOLD analysis project Ga0182211, IMG submission 129660) | Switchgrass phyllosphere microbial communities from Michigan, USA - G5R2_MAIN_03OCT2016_LD1 MG | ecosystem: Host-associated > Plants > Phyllosphere > Phylloplane/Leaf | place: USA: Michigan... | reverse complement strand
GATGGGGTGGGGTCGTGGTGGGGGGGGGGGGTGGGGGGGCAGCAGAGCAAAGTACTTCGTCCGAGTTTTGATGCAAAAGCTGCAGCCAAAGACTGATGATGGGTTTGTTTGTTTCCATGGGAGCGGGCCAGGACCAGCAGCGCATGGCGTGGCATGTTATCGGAGAGGGCACAAGGGAGGCGTCGCGGGGGGGTCGAGATTGGCTCCGGCTTCTCCGTATAGGGCCGAGCGTGGGCGGGATCTACTTGATCGACATGGTAGGCTCATGGCCGTTTCGACGTGCTTTGTGCAGCTCAAACCGCCCCTCCCCTCTCTTTGCAACGAGGCAGTGAGCTGGCCGACATACTACGAGTTAACCTCGTCAGCCCAACTGCGACCCTTTTCCAAAGGCGCGGGCAAGCCCAGAGGGTCTTGTTGCGTGGGATGAGTTTGTTTAGGGGCCGTGTCCTTGGTGTCGGTAGTCTTCCGCCTGATGGTGGGCAAGTCGAGTACTTTGGGAGACTCGGCGTCTTTGGAGACGGTGGCAGTGGCAGGAGGGAGTTCGGGAAAGTCTGCTGCTGAAGGCGCCCGCTGGCCGCCCTGCTTCCTGGGTTCTGGCGGCCCAGCGGCTGCTTGGTGATCGCCGCGTCCGGCGCGTCCACCGCGGCCGCGGCCCCTCCCGCGCTGAGACGGTGAGATGCCATGTCCCTCCATCCGCTCGCGCGAGAAGGGAGCCTCGAGAAGGGGGCGCGAGGACGAAATGCCCCCATGCGCTCCCCGTGTGGCGCCGCGGCCCTTGTCATGGCCGGTTCCCGAGAAGCCGTCCTCCTTGTCATGGTCCCACTCGCGGCCGCCCTGGGCGTTGAGCTTGCGCAGGCGGTTCTTCTCGCGCTCTCCCATCATCTGCTGGCGGTTTTGGCGCTCGGCCTTTTGGCGCTCAGCCAGGGCCTTCTTCCTCTCCACGTCCTTCTTCTTGAGGACGGCCTCGCGGGCCTCGAAGTGGGCCTGGTCGGCTTCGGCGCGGGCATGGGCCGTCTGGAGCGCCTCGTTCTTGGAGCGCATGTTTGCCAGCTTGGCGTTGAGCTGCGCCTCGGTCAGGCGGGTGCGCGCCGCGCCGCCCGTCAGGGTGCGGTCGCCACGGACCGAGAGAGTGGGCTTTTCCTTTGATTCCGTCGGTTTCGGCGTCGCGGCGCTCTCGACAGGCGCATTTTCAGTGGGTGGCGTAGGGGTAGCTGCTGATGCTGATGCTGATGCTGATGCTGATGCTGGTTTTGGTTCTGCTGCTGCTGCTGCAGGCGCTGGATCTGCAGTCGTGGTAGGCTGGGGCCGTGGAGGCTCCTTTTCTTCGAGGCGGACGTCACTGTAGGCACCGCGCCCGCCACCGCCGCCGCCACGACCGCGAGCGCGGCCCCGTGATCGCCCTCGGCCACGACTCCCTCGTTCTGCCGCTTTGGCCTCTCGCGGAGCTTGTGGAGGCGGATGCGCGTGAGGAGTAGTGAGCGGCGACTGGCGCGGGGCCTCGGGAACGAACTTGGCGGCAGTGCCCTGCAGCGCAACGGGCGCCTCGATGGGCGTCATGTCGTCGTCAAAGAAGAGGTCGTCGGTGCTGGCCGTCTGCGCGAAGGGGTCCATGTCGTCGCAGGCCGGCGCCACAGCATTGGCCGTGGCCGGCGTCGCCCATTTCGACTGGAGCATGATGGAGTAGGGTGGGGGGAAAGGTAGCAATGGCGTGGTGCGGGTGCAATGAGAATATATTTATAACAAGGTAGGAGTAGTCCATGTACATCCAAAATACCGGTCGCTGGTCTCGCCTAGGCAACTAGTTGGTTGGTTAGGTCAACCAGAACCACCCACCACTGCCTACCAACCGCTCACGCTCCGTGTGCCGACAACATCGCAAGACTCTCGAGTACCGTTCGGCGTTCGCCATCAACCGTGGATGCTCTAGGGCGAGAGAAGCAAAAGTCGTCTTCCGGCACCAGCCGCCATGCCGAAATTGACTGCTAATGATGGTATTGTCTTGCACTATGAAACCTTTGGGTCGAATCGTGCTGATGCATTGATCCTCGTAGGTGCTGCCACGATCTAGTCAGTACAACAGCACGATCGAAATGCACGAGGTGATGAGCGGCATGGCTTACGAGTAGCAAAGCTCCACGGGTTCACAGGCTCGGGCCGCGTGTTCAAGCACAACATCGATGCCTTGTCGCAGCGCCACTTTGTCCTGGTGCCCGATCTTCGTGGACACGGCGGATCCGACCACCCCAAGGCGGGATTCCACGTGGCGCGGTTGGCACTCGACCTGAAGAACCTCATGGATCACCTCAAACTCCACCCAGGCAAGGTGGCCGCCATCGGGACAAGCTTGGGAGCTGCTATTCTCTGGTGCGTGAGGCCGAGCATGGCGTGTTTCCTGTAGCAACCACAGGGGAAAAAAAAACTAACGACACGGCCAGGTGCTACGGCGAGCTGTTCGGCACCAAGGCATTCTCGCACATGGCCTTCGTGGACCAGGCACCTCTGCAGAACTACTTGGCAGACTGGGGCCCCGACTACGGCAACCGAGGTTGCCATTCCGCTGAAGCGCTCGCGAAGATGCAGCAGGCGCTCGAGCTGGACCCCCAGACGGTCCATCGGGAGACGATAGCCGCGTGTCTAGGCTACCGATCTCATCCGCAGGCGGGCGATCCTGGCCCAGAATCCCGGGCGTGGAAGGAGGATGAAGCATTCTTTCTCGGCGAAGCCGTCCGCGGCGATGGATGGTGGTACGGCAAACTGATGGCCGACCACACGGCGAAGGACTGGCGTTTCTCCATTGCGCAGAACTTTGGACCCGGCAGTGGGAGCACGACGAAAGTGCTGGTGGTCGCGAGTGCCCGGAGTGGCTGTTTTCCTGCTGCCGGACCGCTCAGGGTTGTGGAGCTGGTGAATGGCGGAAGCGAGGACGGCGGACTCGCACAAGGTGTGGTGATTGCGTGGGGCGGGCATTGGTGCTACTGGGAGCAGCCAGACATGTTCAATAACATGGTACTTGAGTTTCTGGCTAGCTAACTATGGCCTTCCTCCCCAAGCCAGCGTCGAAGAGGTATGCCATGAATGATTCCACACTCCGAATCGTCTCCTCGTCACATGCTATTATGTACCCTACCATCGGAGTCGTTCAACCAAGTTTATCTACACGAAAGCGGTATCAAACGCAGTCTGAATACCAACCAAATCTACTTTCGCACCTCCCGAAGCCATTCGCCCACTCGCTTGGCACAGTGGTTGGCTTCCTTCTCGAAGCCGAGCCGATTGCCAAGTGCCAGGATATCATGGGGCACAATAGGCTCCACATCGAGTTTGACCTCGTTGCCCGCCTTGTCCATCATCTCGGCCCATTCGATGTTATCGTAGTACAAGAGCTCGCCACCTCCCGTGTTGACAAAAAGGGGCGTTGGTGTCTGGAAGGCGCGGTGTTTGTGGGAAATGTACGCTTGCTTGAGCGTCTCTAGGCCGGCCAGGCCGGCGTATGCTGCAGAGCCCCAAGCAGTGAAGGGCGGGGAGATGTAGTCGGTGGCATAGTGGTCGTTGTCATGCACGTAGGAGCCTGACGTGTCTGCGGGGTCGATCCACGGGGACCACAGCAGGGCGGCGGAGGGAGAGGAGATGCCCAGATCGGCGCCGTACTCGCTGATGTAGCGGAGCAGGGCGATGAGCATGTTGCCGCCGGCCGAGTCGCCTGAGAGGATAATGTGTTTGGGGGCAATGGCAAGGTCGTTGACGAGGTAGAGGTACGCCGTCAGGCTGTCCTGGAGCCCGGCAGGGAACGGGTTTGACGTGGCGGACGCGGGCAACGTTGACAGCCTGTACTGCGGAAAGAGAAGATGCGTGGCGTTTGTGTGCCGAAGCAGCGTCTGGGCCATGAAGCCGCTGTCGCGGGTGCGCCCGTCGCCCATTACATAGGCGCCGCCGTGGATATGCAGCAACACGCAGACGTCGGCCGTGGTGCTTCCGGCATGCAGGGCCGCAGGATACCACGTCGCGCCAATCTCGACGGGCGCCACGTCGGCATTGCCTCGCAGCGGGCCCGTGTAGGCTGTCGCGGCTGCCGGCTTGATGGTGGTGAAGCGCTCGCCCTCGGCGCCCGCCTGGAGAGGCAGAGGGGTGCGATGCTGTATCGTGGCCAGGTGCCGAATTACCGCCGCGGCCACGTGGGTCAAGAGGCTCTGTCGAAGCGTCCACTCGGGGTGCTGGCGGCCGTAGCGGAGTAGGTACCGGACGAGGTAGATGGGGAAGCGCGTCGCCTCAAAGGCCAGGGCGCCGAGGAGGTAGAGACCCTTGGCAGGCTGCTGTGCGAGGATGGCCATGGCAATGTGCATGCAAGGATGGACTGTGTTCTGATACTCGAAGCAGAGCCCCAGGCTGGCGAGTGTCGGGCTTGCTGTACATATACATGGAGGATGGAGGCGTGCTAGGCATCCGTCATCGAGTGCGCGCGAGTCTGGACTCTGCCGTGGTGGAGGCTTGCCATGGCCTAGTTCACTCGCTCTAGCTCACTACGTACGCTTTGCTCTTGGTCGAGCTGCCTTCGGTTCACGGGCAGTGGATCGAACACGTCGCCACAAGTCAATGGTTTTCCAGATTCGGCAGGCAAGCGATTGATTTGTTCCTGTTGGTTGCCGGCTTTCCGGCTGCTACAGTAAACGCGACCTCTGCTGCGCTGCATTACTCCCAAGAGGTGTCACCAGACCGATCACGATCCATTCTTGGGTGCGCTCCCTGCACCGCTCGACTTCTTGTCAGGCGCTCCCCCGGTGCCCCCGGCATTGGGCGCATTCGGCTCGCTGATGTCTTTGTTGGCCGGGCTCGCGCCCAAGCTGTTGCCTTTGCTGCCCGCTTGCCGCTCCGCCGAAGCCTTTTCTTCCGCAGGCCTCGTCTGGCTTGGATTGAAGGCGGTGTCAGTGTGGGCTGCGCCGTCATCGGAGCCAGACTTGGAGTATTCAGACGATGTAGGCTTCAACGTGTCCTTGTCTTGTGCGCCTTGGGTCGCGCTTCGGAATGGGGTGCTTGAGAGGAACCGAGCGTGCGAGACAAACGGAGTCAGTTGTCGTAGTAACGGGCGCTGCACAGCGTGTGCGGGTGGGTAGCGGACCATGGTCGTTTTGCTGGGAAGACCGCAATGGGTCTTGGGGGCGATGGGTGGAAGAAGCAAGAAGCCACGGCAGCGTGAGGGTGCGTGTCACAAGCGCTGGGGAAAGCATGACGTCAGGGGCTATTTTGTATTGGGGAGGACTTGACCCTCGACATTCGGGTCATAAATAGGAGATAAGGCCCCTTGAAAGGCTGCCTGGACTGCACGTGAGCCTGGTCGCCTGAAGTGCACGTGAGCCTGGCTGCCTGAATCTCTCGGGGAGCCAGCCGCTTCTCCGACTCCCGCCTTTCTAGTCCAGGCTGTCCAGCATGCGTCGCACCCGACTATCAACCCAAAGAAGCGTGGGAGCCGTGATTCAACCCAGCCTGTCTTTTCAGCCCTCTGAGAGACAGCCAGAATGGCCGCCTCATGTTGGGCCTCACGCTCCCACCCCGACCCCGAGACGTTGAAAAACCCTCCACCATTCTCACCATTTCCTCTGATCCAACTCCGCGCCGGCAAAGTCAAGAAGGCCCTAGCAGGGGGTCGGATCGAATCTGCCATCTTCAAAAGCCCCCTTTCCGGCCCCGTTCGCATAACCAAAGGCGGGATTGAAAGTGACGAACACGCATTCGAGCCGCACAGGAGTCCAGAAAAGGCAATCTTGCACTATTGTGCCACCCACTACACGGATTGGAAAAGAGAACTGCCGGCTTCGGCGCACCTGTTCAAACCTGGTGCGTTTGGTGAAAACTTGTTCAGCGCCGAGGTCAGTGAAAGGACAATATGCATCGGGGATCGATTGTCCATAGGCAGTGTCATTGTCGAAGTCAGCGAGCCACGTATGCCATGCTACAAACTCAACCACCGCTTTGAGACCAAGGACATGGCAAAGCGCACCCAGACCCTGTTTCGGACAGGTTGGCTGTACCGTGTTATCCAGCCTGGAATCGCCGTGGCAGGCGACATGATCCGTCTCCTAGCACGGCCGTTTCCAGAGTGGTCTGTGGCAAGAGTCATGTACTACCTCTTCATCGAAACCAACAACGTGGATAGGATGAAGCAGATCGTCACGCTAGGACCGCTGGGGGCAGATATCAAGGGCAAGTTTGTAACGCGGCTGGCAAAAGGGGTAACGGAGGACCAGAAAGGCCGAATGTTTGGAGGAGAGGACGAAAAGATGGACACATGGGGTGACTATCGACTTGTAGACCGGAGGAAAGAGACGAGTCGGGTCACTGCATTTTCGTTCGAGGCTGTCGATAAAGCCAACGCTATGGTCGTGGAGCCAGGAAGCCATGTTCGATTGAAACTGGGGGGGAATCTTGTCCGCGCGTATTCAGTCATTGGCGGTACTTCGAATCGGTTGGAACTTGGTATTGCGCTTGACCCACAGAGTCGTGGTGGGTCGAGGTATATACACGACAGCGTGAAGGTGGGCGACGTGGTGACCGTGAGTCGCATCACAACAAGCTTCCCGTTAGCCCAAGACGCTCAGGAACATGTCATTATCGCGGGTGGCGTTGGCATCACTGCTTTCCTCCTCGCTCTGGAGGTCCTGCAGAAGGCGAAGCAGAACTTCCACCTTCACTATGCCGTCGCTGACGAGGTCCCCTTCATGTCACGCATTTCTGCGCTCGGATCATGCGCAACCATCTACCGCAAGTCTCACGGCCAGCGAATGAACATCGCTTCCATAGTAGCCCACGTCGGCAGCCACACACACATCTACACGTGTGGGCCGCCCGGCATGTTGGACGATGTCAAGGCCACGGCGCGATCCTACAAGATCGAGGATTCGTTCGTACACGCTGAAGCCTTCACAATCGCTGTATCCGGCGATCCGTTCCTAGCTGAGCTGAAGCAAAGCAAGAAGACGATCGAGGTCGGGGCAAAGGAGTCGCTCCTTGATGCGTTGAAGGCCGCGGGACTGGACATTGATAGCTCGTGCGAAGTCGGGAATTGCGGGACGTGTAAGGTAGAGGTATGTGGGGGCAGAGTAGAGCATCGAGGTACAGGACTAGTAGACGATGAAAAGGGGAGTACTATGCTGGCTTGCGTCAGCAGGGGAGTTGGCAGGATTGTGCTGGGTATATGATTGAAGATTCACGTGATACTCCATGTACTCCATGGGCACGTAGATATGAAGCATGTCTAACAAACATTATCATTCAATGGATAAGCAGTGCGCTCAATCAAGCATCGCAGCGATCCGTAAAGGACCAAGTCTCGATGTGTAAGGCATTGGTGGATTTACATACATATCGTGGGTGCTCTCACCTCAATGTCTGCTATCCCCGTCTGCAAATAGGGTCCGCGGAATATGAAGTTGCGGCAAATCTTCCCTAGAAAACAAAATAACGTACATCTCGAGGGGGCGATGAACTAGTCCTACATTATTGGAGATCTGAGTCTGCTGGCATGACGAATCCAGTGTCTTCAAAGTCCTTCAAGACATAATCCGCAAGTGCGTCCAGCCTCTTCCGTTGCACATGCAGTGTGCCGGTCCTGATGTCTTTCTCACGTTGACTCATGTTACTCGTGATCGATGGGGCTTTACTCTTGGAAAGACTGTGTTCTCCGCTGAGTCCTAGAGAGCTGTTGCCAGCTCCGTCGAGCTGGAGTAGTCGTGAGCTTGCGCTAGGACGTGAGCTGAGCAGATCTACTTCGGGATACCGGGCATCTCCATATCCCTCTGCAGTGATTTTGAATTTTTGACGTTTGTGTGGCGGTACTGTGCCGACAAGGACTAGCAGCAACTCAGGTTGCAACAAGCGCACCACGATGTTGCAGTCCTCTGTCTCTACCGTGAGCGTCCTTAACGCAGGTTTCAGTCGAACGTCCTGCCCAGAGTCTGTTTTGGAGGGTGACTTTTGTCTCTCGACACAGTGATCTTTCCAGACAATAGATATCAGTGCAGCTTGGTCACGAAGCTCCTTTATGTCCACGGGCTTGGAGTAGGCCAGCAGCGTGCCATTTGGCGACATCAAGCTACCCGCATTGTCAGATCAAGCGACCCCTTGCGTTTTGGAAAGCTTACAACAATCGCGGGTAGAGCTGTTCATTGACGTTTTGCGTCAGCCACTCGCTGACCTTGGTGATGTTGATCATTCGTCTTGCTGTCGCCGCTTGCATAGTCAGAACGGAATGACTTTTTGCGACCGGTAGCGGTGGGAAGCCAATGAGGCGATTGAAACGAGTCGTAAGATGCAGTTACAGAAATAAGACTGTGTGTGTGCTGGGTTGCAATGTGGATAGTGCATAATGTTTGAGGATCCCGCGTACCTGGTCGACGGACGACGGATCAGCGTAGCAGTCCAGGTCGCGCTCGCTACCAAGACAAACAAGCGGCTGCCTCTGGGACGGTCCGGGGGCTGAAGGCTATGGAGGGGCCGCAGGCGTGTGAAGCTAAAGCCAGGAGGTGCATGGCATGGCCAGCACGCGGCGCAGCAGTGAAGAAGCGACGGGCGCAAAAGCTATGACCACCACGTCATCTGTCAACGGAACTGCGGTTTCGCCGGGCCGCCTGCTCCGTGGCCGTTGACTGCGATGAAGGTACATGTGTGGGTACATGCTCTATGCATACAGGGCCAGGGCGGGGCAATTGAACGCCCAGAGATGGCATGACGATGCCTTTTTTTTGCATTTGCGACATGGGGTCATGGTTCTAGAGGGTCGCGTAAACCATCTACCATAGTACGTGCGACGTAACGAGGGGTAATTTCCAATGGTTGGCGAGGCCGACGTCATCGTTAGTTAATGGAACTCTGCGGCTTCACTCTCTTCCCGTGCAGGATTTTACCCAAGTCCAACCCATGCTTCTCCTGCGATCCTTCCTGCCGCGACAATACATTCCCCTCGCGTTCAAGACAGCAAGGCCAGGCTGCCCACCAAACCTCACCATCCGAGCGGTAGCAACCATGGCGACCGATCCAACCAAGTACAAGCTGAACCACTCCATGTGAGTACCCGCATGTCTCCCGTGCATACCGCCCCGTCGTCGATTCGTCGGTCACTGAATGCAGTCAGGATCCGCACCAAGGACCCGAAGCGTTCGCTCGAATTCTACCAATTCCTTGGGATGAAACAGATCAACCAGATCAAGAACCCCGACGCCAAGTATGATCTGTATTTCCTTGCATACGACAGCCCCAAAGCGGTCTCACACGGACATCATTGGACAGATCGCGAAGGAATTGTTGAGCTCACGCATAACTACGGCACGGAAGACGACCCAGACTACAAGATTACCAACGGCAACACGGAACCGCACAAGGGATTCGGTCATCTTTGTATCTCGGTAGAAAATCTGCAGGCTGCATGCAAGCGCCTCGAGGATGCGGGCTACAAATTCCAGAAGAAATTGACCGACGGGCGCATGCGCCACATTGCATTTGTGCTGGATCCAGACGGCTATTGGGTCGAAGTCATTGGCCAGAAGTCTCTGGGGGAAATGGAGAAGAGTAGCGATACCGATCCTAGCACATACCGAATGGTGAGTATACCTACTTCTCATTTGTGGCAGTTCGACTGACGTGGCTAGAATCATACCATGATCCGCGTCAAAGACAAGGACGCCTCGCTCGCCTTTTACCAAGACGTCATGGGTATGAAACTCAAGCGCACATCTGAAAACCCCAGTGCCAACTTCAACTTGTACTTCCTCGGATACGGTGCGGATGTCTCTGAGCAGACGGAGAACGGCGTCAACCCTGCTGCCGACCATGAAGGGTTGCTAGAGCTTACATGGAACTACGGCACGGAGAAGGATGTCAGCTTCAAGTACCACAATGGCAACGACGAACCGCAGGGGTAAGCCTTGCTTCTGACTTACCCGTGTATGTGTACTTACAAGACGTAGCTTTGGCCACATTTGCGTTGCTGTAGATGACTTGGATGCCGCGTGTACTCGTTTCGAGGAGAAGAAGGTCAATTGGAAGAAGAGGCTGACGGATGGCCGCATGAAGAACATTGCCTTCGTGCTGGATCCCGATGGCTATTGGATTGAGGCGAGTGACGCATGCGCATTTGCTTCTCGCAACACTAACAATCACCAGGTCTTACAGAATGAGAAGTCAAAGCCACGTAGCAACTGGTAAACTGAATTTCATTCAGCCAATGAAAAGGCGTGGCTCCAGTGGAAAGCGTAAAGAACGCACATCAGCGAGCCAGGATGGAAGCCGAGCACAAGAGGCTATCGATGTAAATACCACGAAATAGAAGACATCGTCCACGGCAAAGTTTCCTTGTTGAAGTACTCAAGATTCAACATCAACTTACGCCTTAACACCGACCCATGGTGGGCAGAGGCACACCTACCGACGTAGTGCGATTGAAGTGACGTAGCTAGGGCCCACCCCCGCATGATGTACCACGATAGGTAAGGCCCACGCACTTCACTGGACGATTCCGGTGGCGGCCTATGCTTACTGTTTTCATCTCCCAGGATTCCTTGTGGTTTCCATCGCAAGTTCGCCTTCACTCATAACTACTCCAAAAACCGCATCACACCATGGCTATTCTCAAGCACACAACGAGGAGGAAGATCCTCATACCCGAGAAGGTCTCGCCAGATGGCCTAGCACTTTTGAAGGGCGAATTTGACGTTGACGAGAGGAAAGGCCTGAGTCCAGAGGAGCTGAAGAGCATCATTGGCGATTATGAAGCTCTCATCGTCCGGTCAGAGACCAAGGTAACGGAAGACCTTCTCAACGCCGCCAAGAAGATGAAGGTCGTGGCTCGTGCTGGAGTTGGGGTCGACAATGTGAGCGTCGAGTGCGCTACGTTGAATGGAATCATCGTCGTCAATAGCCCGTCAGGAAACATCAATGCGGCAGCAGAACACACAATCGCACGTACGTGGCCCGGGCTTTTCCCAGATTCCCCATGGCTCAATGTCAGACAGTGCTCATGGCCGTGGCTCGAAATGTGGGGGCCGCCTCGCAAAGCATCAAGGCGGGGAAGTGGGAACGCAGCCAGCTTGTCGGAGTGGAGGCCAAAGGGAAGACGCTGGCAATCGTGGGTCTGGGAAAGGGTGAGATGATCTTGGAATAACTGCACGATACACGTTCTAACCTTGGCAGTTGGCCTCACGGTCGCTCGTATCGCCAATGGACTGGGCATGCATCTTGTGGCATACGATCCCTACGCAAATCCCAACCTCGCAGCGGCAGCATCAGTGACACTGTTACCTAATCTCGCAGAGCTTCTCAAGGTCGCCGACTTTTTGACCCTGCACACACCTTTGATTGCTTCCACAAGAGGCATGATTGCAAAGGCCGAACTCGCCACCATGAAACCTACCGCAAGGATCTTGAATGTTGCTAGAGGCGGGATGATTGATGAGGACGCACTTGTTGAAGCGTTGGATGCTGGCACGATCGCTGGGGCTGGCATCGATGTGTTCACCTCGGAACCCCCGCAGCCAGGTTCGTCAGCAAGCCGGTTGGTCGCGCATCCCAAAGTGGTTGCCACACCGCACCTTGGAGCCTCCACCACGGAGGCCCAGGAGAATGTATCAATTGATGTCTGTGAGCAGGTCGTTTCGATTCTCTCTGGGGAGCTACCTCGTTCGGCTGTCAATGCGCCCATCGTCCTGCCCGATGAATACCGAACCCTTCAACCATACATTAGCCTGGTTGAAAGAATGGGGTCTCTGTACACCCAACACTACTCGTCTGTCAAGCTCGGCTCGTTCCGCACGACCTTTGACATTACCTACGAGGGCAAGCTTGCCACAATCAACACAACCAAGCCGTTGTTTGCTGCGCTGGTGAAGGGCCTCCTGATGCCCATTACCTCGTCAGACGGCCTGAATATCAATATTGTTAATGCCGAGATCTTGGCAAAGGAACGAGGCATTCTCATCAACGAGCAGCGGTCTCGGGAGAACGTCGAGGACAAGCCATACAGCTCTTTCATTACACTCCGGGCCCGAGCCACACGCTCCATGTCCCAGGCACGCGATGCGTCTCGTAACAACTCGCCCTCATCGGCGCGGCATGACCCAAGGACGCAAGACTACGATGACCAAATCATCCAGGGATTCGTTTCAGGCAACCAGCCGTTCATCTCGCGGCTCGACAAGTTCAGAGGCGAGTTTGTTCCTCGCGGCACGCTGCTCATCTGCAGGAATTTTGATTCTTGCGGCAAGATTGGCTTCGTCGGAAATTTGCTGGGCAAGGCTGGGGTCAATATCAAATTCATGAGCGTGGCGCCGCTGGACGAGGAGGTGGAGGAGAGACACAACGGCGAGGAGCGAGGCAGCAAGGAGGCGCTGATGATCCTGGGTGTGGACAGGCCAGTGGAGGAGGATGTGCAGAAGGCGTTGATAGGCCCTGAGGGGGTGTTGGAGGCGAGTGTGGTGAACTTTTGATTCTCCTGAGGAGAATGGCTGAGCCGAAGCCGTTGGCCAGACACGTGACGCCTCGGTTCGTTTTGGCCGTACCTATCAGTGACAGGCGTGGACCCGGGTCCAGAATCCAGATTGTGATCGTAGACCCATGTACATATTTGAAGGTGACTTCTTCTACAGTTCGTTGCATCCATCCTACCCAATTCTTCTTACTCTGCCTCATTACAGCAGCACATCATGACGGCCGTAGCCCTCGCTGGAAGCACTGGCCTAGTTGTAAGCGGATGCCTAGCGCGCAGCATCCTGCCAAACTCGCGCTCACGCTGACCTGTGCCCACTTCTCCACAGGGCTCCCACATCCTGTCCCAGCTGCTGGCGCACCCCGCCGTTGCGTCCGTCTACGCCTACAGTCGCCGCGAGCTCGTCAATCCCACGGCCTCGGTCAAGCTCACCCCCATTACCTCGACCGACACGGCAGAATGGCCGTCTCTCTTCCCCCGCGAGATGAAGCCCCGCGTCTTCTGGTCTGCCCTGGGCACTACCAAGGCGTCCGCCGGCAGCATCGAAGCCCAGCGCAAGATTGACCTCGACTTGAACCTCGAACTCGCACGTGCCGCAAAAGACGCCGGTGCCGAGACGTATGTGCTGATTAGCACGGCCAATGCCTCGGCCACGGCCTACCTCGCGTACCCCAAGATGAAGGGCGAGCTGGAAGAGGCGGTCAAGGCGCTGGGCTTCAAGCACACGGTTATCCTGCGGCCGGGCCTGATTGTAGGCGACAGGAATGAGTCGCGCCCTGCCGAGGCCGCCGTCCGGTCGCTGGCCAAGGGCTTGCGGTGCCTGACGCCCGCGCTGACCAACTTCTGGGCGCAAGATGCAAGTGTGATTGCGAGGGCGGCGGTGAGTGCGGGGGTCATGTGCAGCGAGGGGAAGAAAGATGCTGGTATTTGGATCGTTAACCAGGCCGAGATTGTCGCTTTGGGCAAAGCGTAAACCTGTGTGCTTTTTGTCCGATTTGATGCAGGATGATGATTCTATCCATATGGCGGACCCCATGGATAGGTTGAATGGTCCAGTTCAAGCCATACTAGACCTTTGACAATCATGAGGGTGCCAGCATAACCGTGGCGAGGAACCGCGTGCGGTGCCCAAGTAGTGTGCTACCGGAGACAAGCAAAAGCAGTGATGAAGTAATCAAATTGTCAATACCCTCGGGATCCGAGAGATTATAAGCATTCTATCTACATACAGAAATCAGTTTTTCTTGATGCTCACACATGGTTTGTTCTCACACGAGCATCACGCGAAACGCATCTGACTCATGCTATCGGCCCTCCCGTCCATGTCTTGCCGCGCGAAGGATTCTTCCCCCATATCACACCACTATCTCACGACCGTTGCGCGCGCCGCATTGGAGCCAGCCAAACATATCCAGAAGTCGGGATGGGCAGGAAGCTCAGGTGAGATATTGAGAGGCCGGTGGTGCGATACTGCGGCTTTTGCAAGGCGCTAGAGACGGTCATAGGAGAAGGCTTTGAGGACTGTACCTACTGGATAAATAGAACGTGGTACACATGCATAGTAGTTCATCCCAGAAGCCTGCAGCAGCATTCGATACGTTACATCACCGCCAGCTCGTCCTATCAATCACAATACCACCAGACTGTCTTTGCTCCCGAATTTCCATTCCACCCAATCATGCGCACCATGCTCCGCACTGCAGCCCGTCACCTCACCGAGCCCCATCCCTTTGCTCGAAAACCAGTGTCCATGCAGCAGCATGCGTGGCGTGTAAGAGATCTCGGCAGGCACGTCGGCAAGACAAGTACAGCGTAGGTGCTCACTCGCGTTCTCTGCCCTGCTCATGGACCTAACTCTGTATGCAGCATAGTACCCTTCTATATAGTCCTGTTGGGTTGGCCTCTGGGTGCTGCTTGGTGGTTCAACGGTACCATGTGAATTTTATTTTTCGGGCAGAAGGAGAGCAGTCAGTGAATATTGGATCGGGAGGGGGGACGACTGAGGGTCAAGAAGCAAGCGTAGGAGCATCATAGAAGGCGCCTTAGAAGGTCATATCCGGGAGGTGTTTTTTTTTTCTTTTTGGAAAGCTGCATCAGTAGAATTTGAGGTTGTTTTGATTGCACCAATTGCCCGCTGGTGGATACGGGGTCTATGGTCGAGAAGCTTTGGTCTTGGATTTTGGAAATTACATACTGTATTCAACGGTAATTGTTGTACCTAGTCACTCGGAAATTACCATCTAGAGATCGGTGCACGCAAGAAAAAGATCACCACATACTATGTAGTTCTTTATTAAACTAGCAGAATTATATACCTCTTTTCAGCGGCTATTACCTGATAGAAAAATAGAAGAAAAATTCCTATAGACGGGGGAGAAATTCGCTTTTATAGATATCACTTGCAAGCCCCACGGTAATCTCGCTTTCGGCGACTACCTAGGTAGGTAGGTATAACAATTACCGTTGATTACTGTAGGGGTTGGGGTAGGGTTGGGGTAGGGTTGGGGT
>Ga0182211_1000339_pt1 | contig 15047 bp, 12 predicted proteins | sample G5R1MG_20_FD_129660 | JGI IMG/M metagenome (GOLD analysis project Ga0182211, IMG submission 129660) | Switchgrass phyllosphere microbial communities from Michigan, USA - G5R2_MAIN_03OCT2016_LD1 MG | ecosystem: Host-associated > Plants > Phyllosphere > Phylloplane/Leaf | place: USA: Michigan... | reverse complement strand
GGATGCCTATGGGGTGAGGGATGGACCGTGGAAATGCTCCGACCAGGATGAACGGCGAGACGGCATGGCCGTGTAATGCGCGGACGCGTGGGCGGTGAATGGTGGAGGACGGTTATCGCCGCCGGCTTTGGGAAGGCGGCTGGACGTCAGGGCCTTGGCTTGGCACTCTAGCTGATACTGCAGCCCTGGCCACTTCGGACTCTGGGGCGCTTCTTCTCCCTTCGGTCTAGGTAGGCTTGGTGTGAATTGGACCATGGCAGTGGCCGGCGAATCCCACAAGACAAGGGCCGTCCACGGTGGCTGGCTGGGCTTGCGCGCTCATGCAGCCTGGTAATGGCTGGGTATGTCAATATGGGATGACCTCAATCACACATCGGACTCTTAGGGACTCCCGGAGCATGTCGTTGCATCAGTCTTGAGTCGAACCTCCTTGTCTAGTCATCCAAGTTGTACAGTTCGACATCTACAGAACATATTCCACAGAACATATCTCACAGCAGGTAGGGCCGTGGTTAAGTACCATGCACTCATTACAAATGAGGAATCAAGCGTCTCCATAGAGAATTGCACCATTGTAAAGATATGCTCCGTCGCTTTGTTTGGTTTTCCTCATGTTGCATCTCCGTAGCAACTTCAAGGGCCTCCAGGATTTGCGGACTCTCTGATGTAGCAACGTCTTCATTTGATTCGAAAGGGCCCATGGCATCCCTCGCCCGCGTTTCAAACATCATCCAAGTCTCGGTTCTCTTCCGCATCCATATCTTCTGACTTGTTTTGCGCCTGATGAATCGCGCTTTCTGCATTCTTGTCTGGCAAATCATCCTTCCCCCCCTCCGAGTTTTCCTGATGGCCATCCTCCTCCTTATTCTCTGTCTCTTCAACCCCCGAGTTTTTCATGGCGCCATTGTCTGCCTGGCTCTTGCTTTCCGTATTCGACACATCTGCATGTTTCACAGAGTCATCAAGCTCGACGTCCTGTTCACTGGGCAGGACCAAGGCTGGATCACGCTCTTTCTGGAAGGTTGTCGCCTGGTTTTTGAGGATGTTCTTCTGGATAATCTCCATAAAAGCCTGCATGGCTATCGCTGTCCCTTCCTCTTTAAGAGTGTGTTTTCCCGACGTATAATGGCGGATGAAATTGCCCTTGCAATCTGAAATACCTTTATTTCCATTGGCTTCCTGTTGCTCCTTGAAGCCCGGAAACCCCATAGCGTCGTCGCAAGGTATGCCGATAATGCTGTCTGATGTTGTATTGAACTCCGGATCATGCCGGATATATTCGGAGAAAGCACGTTGCTCGTGGCTCCACTCTCCTTTCCACCGAGCGCAACCTGAATAGCGCTCTTCGGTCGTACAATTGGCCCAGGCAGACAACATCTCGAACGTCAGGTTATGGTTCTGAATCACAATGAATCCAGAGTTCAGTACAGGCACTCCGAGGCTATCCAAACTGATTGGTTCATTGTTCCTGTATTCTTCGGTATCGTGTGCCAATGCGATAAGGGTGTTCTTGGTCTACACATGGGTTATCAAAAAAATCAGTACTCGCTCGCACAACACCAGATCCTGGGAATGACATACGATACCCCATCGGTTGAACATCCATTCGAGCGGGACCTCCAGATGTGATACCACGGCGTCAGCGTCCAAAAACACGACAAATTCATAGTTGGGAAGGATCTCCTTCAAGACATGCGGTTTGATCCAGGTTGAATAATGATTAGGTATGTCGAGTGCGTGATAATGCCTGTAGTCGTATCCATGAATCATGGCGTACAAGTAGTGGCTCCAAATACCCCCACTGACTAGTCCGGTGCCGTCGTAATGGAGCTTCTCCCAGTCAATTTTTCGTTCAGTGTTGAATATTTGATTCTCGCCAGTGGGTAGCCGTGTATCAATATCAACTACGAGAAGTTTTTTGCCGAGTGGTTTCTTCCATATTGTCGCGTTTGGGGGAGCACCGGGGAAGTACTTCCCCGTCGCATCGCGGTACCCAGAGTGTGTAGGGCCAAGCTTGATCGGGTGAAATAAGTTCGCAAAGGAAGCACTGGTGTCTGGTGTTGATACTCTGTGCTACAATCAGTACTTGACTCCGTATAATTCTCGAAAGACAGGAATTACCTATAGTTCACTGTCGAAAACCGCACTGGAAACGTGTTCTCGTTCCTGGAGAGGAATAAAAACGCAGTCAAGACAACCACGAACGCGAGAACAAAACATGAATATCGCTGAGCGGTCCAAATCATCGTATCCCAACATACGCAAGCAGATAGGCTGGTAAAGAGAGATGGAGACTGCAAATAGGAACGACCGATTGTAAGGATAGTATCCCCGACCACTGTTGAACATCAAAAGATATCCACAGAAAGGTACTGGAGGCTTGGACTAACCAGGACGTGGCGTTTGTGCGCCGTCAACAGTCGCAGACAGGGCGCCTGCTCGTACTTTGAATATGCTTAGTACGAGTTCAATGAATATCAGCGACGGATGAGGTTAGTCAACAGGGAGGCTGTTGAGGAGCGGTGCTAGCGTCCATGCGACCTCTCTGCTGTTCTTATCGGAAATTGTGCGTGTAGCACGGCGGTTCATGTACCTATAACCGGAGGTACGTAAGACGAAGCCCATACTCCTTACGTATGCAGGGGTTACGTAGTCGCTCCGAAATTACTACCTACATACTATGTATGTATCTTCTCTTCAAACGCCATCCATGCCTTGGATACCTAGTCTGTTTGCGGTCGGCTCCTATTCGTAACCGACATAAGCCTCTGTGAGTACTCCTACATAAGTACTAGGTATGCACTTACCGAGCAGCTTGTTCCTTGGTTTGCGGGGCCAAATGTACTCACGCTAGTTCTCCGTCTCAGCCTTGGCCAATCATGGGGACATGGCTGCTTGCGGCTTTGCTCTAGTGCACCCCATACACAAAATAGGACCCTTCGTTATCGATAAGCGAATCGTGACTCGGTGCATTTACCACAATGTGTAACCTCCTTCACGGGATCACTGAGCTCAGCGGGTGCATTTAGGACACCATACATCGGTACCGTCGTGTTGCTTGATCGGGAAATAGCGTTCTGGGTGCGCAGGGCAGCTCGCTTGGGAGCGACCATGAACGAAAGATCAAACGAGGCAACTGTCAGGCAACGGGCCTCGCAGCCCTTTTGTGGGCCCAGCTCCATTCCATTGTACGTACTATGTAGATCGGAGGGATGATGGATGAGTCGTAGCGGCTCCCTTTGGGCCATAAGGAATGCGAATGCAGTCCATGAACACCGAGAGAGGGTCGTTGTCTCAGTCCGCAGCGATTCGTCTCTAACAAAGGTATGCTACTGTCTATCATTCTGAATACTTATGCCCTGTCCATCTCGTATCCAATCCAAGTATTTCTGGCAGCAACCCTGCCCTCATGCTCAGCCAAGGAATCATTTTTACGTAATACAACTAGCTATGACAAGGTGCTAAAATGGGGGTAAAACTGGGGAAATTCGGTAGCAACATCCCAGTTCTCCGCTTGCGCAAGGAATAAGTGAGATGATATATTGTCATTATTTCTGCCAGCTTACACAATTCATCCGATATGGTCTAGTGGCTAGGATTTGTCGCTCTCATCTGGATGAGTAGTTCACCGAGTGGTGCCGACAAGGCCCGGGTGAGTCACACGCTCCTCCATGCAGCCTAGATTTGCATACTAATCTGCAATAGGTTCGATTCCCGGTGTCGGAAACTGTATTTTTGGCAGTGGATATATTTTTTATACCTGGAACTTTTTTGCATCACCGCTAGCTTTTTTGTCAATGTGCTACCACGAAATGCTACTCGAGTGCGAGACATGCACTTCTGAAAGAACGGTACTGGTAGGTAGGATACGGGAGCTGGTTCAAACCAACGCGTTCTCCCTAAATATCAAACTACTACTATTTCTTGTTTCTTAGTCTATGCACAACAAACACCAACAACTAATCATCCCTCTCTCCCCATACATCTACCTCGTCTCTGGCCACAGCATTGAAATCGATAAATGCGCCACTGTTACTGTCCCCTCCCTCTTCATCACTATGATCATCCCTCAATTCTTCCTTGCCCATTTCGCCCCATCCTGCATCCTCGTCCTCGCCAACACGCTGGAACGCTGGTATGACAGGCACAAAATCATCCATCAGATTCGACGGTAGACCGACGGGCGCTGGGCGTTCCCTTGCCGAATCGGCGGGTGTTGGCGTAAGCGGCATCATCGTCATCTCTAGGACACGAGAAAGCGGCGCGTTTCGACCGGTAACGGCTGGGTTAGGTGGTGTAGCTTTGCGTTCCAGCGCGGGCTCTGCCTGAGCCGACAAGATCGCTTGTCGAGGGTGTTCGCTGTTTCTCATTTCGGGAAACGATGTTTCTTGTTGCGCACGCAATTGCGATACGGGCGAAGTGTCTACCTGCTGAGTTGAAGGTAGCTTAGCATAATGTTCCTGCTGGTTTTGCTGTGAGAACGGAAAGATGGAGAATAGCGAAGAACTGAGACTATGCCTGTTCGGCGGTCTTTCTGCAGTTCTCAGCGCCTTTTCGCGAGTGTTGGATGCAGCATAAGGCGTTGATGACGAGTAGGAGTGAGAGATAGGTTTTGGACTGGGTGGATTTGCAATGACTGTCTCTGGCAACTCGGCCTGGCACATCTCGCAGACCAGAAGGGCGGGAAAGTTCAGGAACGTGCAGCGCGGGCATTGCTTTTTCGTCTCCGGCAACGATGGCCGCTGAAATTCGACACCCGGTGCCTGTAGACGTGGAGTTTGTGGTGCCGCTGCATCATGCTCGCCTGGCATCTCGTACCCTGGACTGTACTTCTGCGCCGTTTTTGAAGACTTGCGATTTGAAGCTCCCGTCGTACCACTGGGTCTTGAAGTCGCACCCACGGCAGAGCCTACATTCGGGTTGGGATCAATAGAAACAACAACCTGTACATCTCTTTTGGTCCCACACCTCATGCACTGACACTGCCTCACCATACTCCTTGTATACGTAGCCGTTACCTCCGCCGGTGCATCGAACCGTATCTCAAATTTACCAGGGGCATCAAATACAGACGTATTAGGCGTCATCCTATCGCGATTTTTTGCATTAGCATACCCCATACCACTCGCAACAATTGGTAGGATCGGGTCCACGGTTCCAAACGCCAGATGATCCACGAAAGGGACAAGCATCAAGGTCACACTGCTCTTAATTCGCTGATCAACCTCAGGCCTCAGTTCAAACGACTCGAGCGAGTGCAGAACACGAAAGTACTTGCTGAACATATCGCCATACCACTGCCTAACCTGCACGCCTTGTGCCAACAGATCCTTCGCCAGCTCTCTCGGCGCGGGACTCGGCCATAACGCGTCGATCAAATGTTTCTCCTTCAGGCTCTTGCGAATCATGAGGTCCAGCCTTGCGCACTCGTACAGCTTCTTTTCTAGACGTTCGTGTACTTCATACTTTGCGAAGCGAATGACTATTCCGCCGACAAAACTGGCGTCGAGATTCCATTTCCGGCTGAAGTAGTCGAGAGACTCAAGATCTTTCTGCGCTTGGGCGTTTACGGGACGTACAGAGAGAGGCTGTAGCTCGTGGCCCATATTAATCCATCGAGACGGCGAACGTGGAAGTGCGGTTGCTGTGGACCAAAAGGAGTGGATAGGAGCATATTCGGCTTTGTAGTAATTGTATATGAAGTCCAGAAAGTCAGATTCTGTCAAAGGCATAGCAGCGTGGCCGCGTGGGATATCCATGCCGGTTGTAAGAATGTGATGTACCAACCTCGCAGGTGATAGATGAAGATGGGGGGCGGGGATGTGACGTCTGCTCGTAAATGCAACAGAGCTGCAACGATTGGAAATACCAACAAAGGATATGAAGACCGAAAAATAAGCGATAATCGACTTGGAAACCTCAAAAAACTGTGACAGTGAAAAATAGCTGTTGCCTGAATATAGCGTGAAAGTCACCGAGGACGTCAGCAAGATCGCACAGGTGACTTTGCCTGCGCGGACTGCGCCACACCTCGTATTGAAAAACGAGAATGCGTCTTATGAAATGGAAACGAAGATATGATCTGCGCCCCAAGAGCCAGATATACTGGCCTAATTTGATATACGCTGCGTCATCAGGCCTCTATCGAGGTAGGACTAGTGCGCTGTTCAGTCTCTAGTCCAACATATAACCACGTGTGACCAGGGCCATTCATATGAGTAGACCCGGACAGGATAAGAAAATAAGAAACTGCGCGCCAAGTTGTTCTCTAGGTAGAATAAAGTTGGATGCTAGATTTATCGAAAGAACCAATCCTGCCATCCTAGTTTTAGGGTGATTTGGAGCTACATATAGGATGCGCTCCTAGAGACGCGAATGGCGATCCTTCATCGCGGCCAACTCGCCAATGACCTTACAGCGACTGAACGTACGCCAGGAAATCATCTTCTTCCCAGACACCGTGGGAGCTAGCAGTATGATGATCACACTATGAGTTGAGATAACTGCGGACAGCGCCTTGTAATTTGGTTGCGCCTTCTCCAAGCATGTTGGAAAGGTTTTCGAGATCGTCACCAGCCGTGAGGCCGAATTTGCGGACGAAATCCTTTGCGGCAGTCTCCAAATCTCCATAGTCTTCCTCCGCAACGTCATCCTCTGGTCGCCCGAAGTATGCGTTGGACGAGATGGATGTAGCACCCTCGAAGCCTGAATGGGAAGTTAGCAAACCAGATAGACTACCGTGTTCTCATATGCCCACCTGAAAGCCGCTCTTTGGCTTGCGCAGTCGCTGAGGGATCGAAGGCATTCCGTCCGAAAAACTCATCGCTTCCGATACCTTTCTGTGTACCAAATCTCTCCCTAGCATACCTCTCACTGTCGTCCTCGGCTAGCTTACTGACACTGCCAAATCCACCTATTTTTTTCTGTGGTGCCGCGGGCTTCTTCGCTGCACCAATTTGTCCAAACCCAAGACGTGCGACGCCCATGCCAAGTCTTTCCACATCCTGACTTGAGCGCTCAGGCTTAGATGTGGAGCCAAATCCACCCTGTGGTAGGGACACGGGTGTAGGTGGAATGATGGTGGACGCTGCAGAGGCTTTTGCCGTTGCGGAGGTGGCGGCTTCGGCGGCTTCGGCATCGGGATCGTAGCCGAGCTTTTCAATGCGATCAGCTTCTTCCCGAGCCTTTCGCTCTGCTTCTTCAAAGTCCAAACCACTGTCTGTCACCACTTTCTTCGCTCCCAGACCCTTCTTCTTTGCCCCTAGGATGTTCTTCTTGGGCGCGGCGCCTCCTGTGGTTTTCCGGACTGCTGCATGTTTTGCAGCAGAAACGGCGACTGGTGCACTAGAGCCAGAAGCTCCAGCAAGCGGGGACTTGGGACGATCAGCTCCGTTGCTATTCGCGCCGGGCTTGAGGAAGGGCGATCCTGCGCGCGGGGTATCGGCGCGCGAAGGCGGGTTCGAGGGTCGTTTGATCGTAGGCTTGTCCCAGGAGGAGAAAAAATCATCTTCGTCGGCAGCTGGAGTATTGGTGCCTTCACTACCAGTAGCATCAGGACCATCCGTTATGACGACCTCTTCGGGATATCTACGTGAATGTGAGCAAGGTGAGATACTTGACGGTTTTTTTTTTACAAAACTGGAGTACACACAGTCGAGCATCCGCGGCGCATCTCCGTGTCAGCTCCTCCTTGTACTTGATGGCGGCGTTGCTGGTGTATTTTGCCTTGTGGTCTTTGCTAGCGAGTGCAGCAGAGCCTCCGTGTGACTGGAAGTACTTGGTCGCGCTTTCATTTCCGCCAACCTTGAAGATTCGTAGTTGGTCCCACTGCCAGACTGATCCTATCAGTATACTTTGCCCTGAGTGATTCGGGGATATGCGTACTGTCGAGATTGGTGGATCGCACAAACGAGATGTGTACGCCCATGTTACGGTGGTTCGATGAGCAGTCGAGACAGAGATATATGCCGAAGGGTACAGAACTCCATGTTGGATTCTTTGCGCCGCAATCGAAGCATATCTATGATTGGGGGGTTAGCACTCTGCCGACCGGCTCCTTTCAGAGGAACAACGGACCTTGTTCGCGGGCTTCGCCTTCAGTTTGGTGAATATCTGCTGCGACTGCGTCTTGGTTGCGAGCGCCATGGTTAAGAAGGCTAGAAATGGCTGCTTGGTGAGCAGGAAAGGAGTCGAGCCGTGGTGGGTTTCTGTGGCGGCGCCCGGGAATGCTAGGGTGTCCGTTGGGCAAGCGTAGCTCGCACGTGACAGCACACTTCGGCCCACATAGAGTGTGGAGCTCAACACTTGCCACAGTCGTTCGACACCGCAATGGCATAGTTACTATGGAGTAAGGTCTGTAGAGGCTCTACTTTTGAAACGGACTTCGGATTTCCAACGGATATCGTAAACTTGCCATGAACGGGCAATCCCGGTCAGCTACTGTACTCTATTCTATCGCACGATTGGATTCAACCGATGGAAAGTATCGCCATTCCTATTCTATACGACAGCAGCTATGCAAATATGAAGTCTACTATATACTACTAAGTTATATCAATGGGGAGTAATGCGTAATAACAGGGGGCTCAAGGGACATCGCGCCTAGTAACCCTCGCATTGAAGGTCTAATTATTGTGCGCAAGGAAAGCGTCTCAATGTTATAAAATATTCCCGCAATAAACACCTTCCGGTCAACAACGGAGTTGAATTCATCTCCAGCCCTTTCTATGTCAACTATTTATCCATTCTATGGAATTTGCTTGGGGCCCAAAGTGTTGGGATCGACCTCTCCCGTTGTCCAGTACGTGTCCTTGCCCTGAAACTGGAGATAAATAGCCTGCGCTAAGAAGGTAATGCAATCAGCAATGTCGTTATTCTTCTCGTTTCGAATTCTTCGGGAGTTACAATTTGCCCAACCATACACAGGCGCGCCGCTTGGTCCGTCATTAATAAGTTGCTTTCGTTTCTTAGTTATTGGATCTGGAGGACTCGCTATTTAATTATATTAGTGTTTTGAACAAGAATGAACGGAACTTTAGCTTACAGCCGCCGATAGCATGTAGGAGTTCATGTAACACAGTCTGCGCAAGGGGCTTGATATCTTCGATTTTGTGGTGTGTGCTGTCAAGACCATCCTTTACGATGACTGGATATCGTCTCAGATCCCGGTCTGTGCCTGCCGGCGGATGTAGTCGTCGAGATGCTAGGTAAATATGTGCGTTGCCTGAGCAATCATACTGGTCATTGTACTTGAAGCCTACACATGTGTTGGTAAATATATGTACTACCTAGGCAGACATGAATTAAGACTTTGGGGCCTCTTTGCAACAGGAATTGAAGATAGTACCGCCATAATTGTCTAGAAAATGATCTGTTACCTACCAAGAGTTGTGTATGATCCTTTGACACCGGGTTTATCCTTCGAGTTTCGGGCGACCGGAAGTGGCATTATTTTGTTGTCGACCTTATTGTAGTAGTCTCTGTCCTCCCAGTAGCTCTTTGGGTCGTTTTTGTGGTATTGTATGTGGTTTTCCCTACAATAGATTTGAACTGTGAGGGCCGGTGATGATCCGAGGGTAGCTAAAGCACTGAAAGTCGCTGGCCAACGTACTATATCAGCAAGAATGTCGGTTAGAATAGGCATTTAGGGATGATTATGTACCAAGCAAGCCGGGCTGATCTGTTAGATACATGAGAGGATTGTAGGCGGCTTTAAAAACATCTTCTTTTCCGTTAATCTTGCTGGAAGTCAGTGCCGCAACAGCAACTATTCTATATATTAGTATGGGCTGATAATGTAGTCTCTTCACTTGCCTTTTGCCACTTCTTCAACATCCTTTATGGCATCGTCAACATCCTGGGTTTCTGAACCTTGGTTGCAGTTCATAACTATTATATAAGGATAGGCAGTCATTGCCATTGTAGAGAACAGGTATAAATACCTGGCAAAAGACAGCATGATCATATTGTTGTTGCGTTTGATTTGGGCGAAGTAGCGAAACAGTGTGGATCGCAACTAAGTCCTGACAGCTAACACATCTTATACCTTTCGCAAGTAAGCCAGCCATCAGACTCCACTCAAGCGACCATGTTGTAATGCGATCAAGCTCAGACCGTGTTGCAATTGAAGCACAGCCCGAAGTAGGCTGATGAACCAAACATGCACATGCACATAGACGGGCACCTAACTGCTTGCTGCGTAATAAAGTAATACAATACTGCACCCCCCAAGTTAGATCAAATTGTGCCAATGAATTCGAGGCATCCGCGACGTAGCATGAACCAGAGCAGGGCAATTGATTACTACACCGGATATCATGATTTCGGTATTCGAAAATCTCGGGATTCAAAAATTCGAAGTGGATTGAATAGGGTCCAGGCGTACTCGCTGGGGCCATACTTAGTTACGGCCATAGGATTCTAAGGCGTTGTTATGTCGTACCTGCGTGTTCATCAAGTATAGTGCCTTGGTACCACTCTCACCCATGTAAACACTTCATCTCCTGCTGGTTCCGATACTTTTCCAACACACTCCTTCGTCTTTTCGGCCCCTCTAGCTGTAGGCGTGAACAGCTAGGAAGGTGTAAACCACAAGGGATCGGGCCGACTACCAACTCCGCTGACTACAACTCTGGGTACGATGATGCATGATAATAACTGCTTTGGTTCTCGTAGCTTTTGGCCCCTTATGGTATCCCTTATAGTACAGTCAGTACATTTCGCCTCCAAATTTAGGCCTAAAACAGTCATACCCGATCAAATACAGGGGTCGGGTGAGATTTTGAGTTCTGCAAGGTTAATTCGAGGCTATGCCTGTTCACCGGATCGAAAATAAACCCCAAAAATGCTACGGATCCACGCAGTGAATGCTGACGATAAGATTTGGTAACCCGGCGAAGGAATTTGAGAGTAGCGTCATGGCTCTATAAGATTAACATCCCGCTCTCTCCATTGTTTAGACACCAACGTATCGGATTTCTTTTCGCTATACTACAGTTTTCATCATGAAGAGTTACAACATCATCGTCATTTCACTTCTGACTCAGCTGTTCTCACGAGGGATTGCTGTAACCTTTCCCATTCCAGCTGCACGAGCGATCATCCCAAGATCTCAACCTACACAATGGTCACTGCCACATCGAGTTGAGGTCAATAGCGCCATCAAGCCTTCTCGCCGTTACCTTGAACTCGAGACTAAGCGGCAAATGAAACAAATACCCATTGCATTCTGCCCTGAAGCCTTCAACAGAGAGCCTAAGTTATGCTCCATGTGCGGAGGTGACTCAAAGGTCAAGGGCACTTGTGATAACCTCCTTGTGTCTGGAGATCAATCATACTGCCCTGGCGGAAAGCCATGCAGAGGCTTCTATTGCAAATGCTCCGACAATGGCGGTCCGGACAATAGCCCCAAGGTCACCATGACTTCGGTCGTTAATGGCGAGACTGGGACTGTTGTGTGGGAACCGATGACGCTCGATGAATACAAGGGTCTCCGGGCATCAACCACTGTCACGCTTACAGAAAGCGCAACTGCAAGTGGTGCAGACTCCGGGCTTGAGACGGTTGCTGCAGTCGTGTTCGCTGGTGGTGTCGCATGGTATCTCGCATGTTAGGATTGTCCTGTTAATATCAAGTATCCAAGACTGCTAACATTTCGTAGCTCAAAACGCAGCAGCGGGAGCCATAGTCTTTCAACCTCCACCGCAAAAACCCGAAGGCTCACGAGAAGACGACAATACTTGCAAGAACGATGGTAAAAAACCTGACTGTGATGATTGTGGAGGAAATAGCCCCTTAGGACTGTGCTCCAGTGGGAACCAACAAAATTGTGAGTTAGTTGCTGAACAACTAATCGTTAAACATTATAGCTGACCGAATCATTCGAAGGCCCATGCGAGGAACAAAATTGCCCAAAGGATGGCCCGCCGAAATGTTCTACACAAGATTGCTCCGGAAGCGTAGGTTATCTTTTGAAAAAACTTTATGAATGCCTTCCAACTCTCATTCCAGAATGAAACCCTCAAGTGCGGCGCAAACGGTCAGCTCAAAGGATGCCAATGCTGTCCCGCGGAAGCTCCGCGATGTGACACGGATGACTGTAAAGGTGATGATCAAGATAAGTGTCAAGCCGATAAGCTTAAAGGGTGTGAATGCGAAGCGCCCGATTTCGGGGAGCAGGAATTCGACTTCGACGAGCCGTTTCCGGAGACAGCGAGTTCAGACACGCTACAGAAGCAGGCAAAGGATGCACTGGACAAGATCTGGGGTGGAGATAAGAGCAAAATGCCAGGATACCCGAAGGAAGAAACGGGTCCTTATTGTGTATATGGGTGAGTCGCTTTAGAAGCTAATAAGCTAGTTCTGACAAAGGACACTGCTAATCCAATATCAGCGCCGCTCCTAATCAGCCACGAGTACCAAAAGAGTACTGCCAGTGCGGAGAAAACAAGGCGACTCTTTGGTCTGTAAAGCCTTCTGCGACTAATCCATGTCCTTGGAGCCCGGAGGAGACGGGTGCCTTGATTACATTCTCCACTCCTGCACCAGCTCAACCAACACCTACCCCAACTTCTACACCGGCGCTCCCCAAGAGCTCTGCTCCACCACTTCCACTCACGTCCTCTGTTAAGCCATGCAATTACGGATGGTGTGGAGCGCCTTTCTGCTCTCCTCAGTGTGGACCCTCGGGTTAGACATGTTATATTGCATTTTGCAAGTGACTTTTCGGGGTTTTGCAGTAAAACAGGAATTTTCATAGCGATCAATTTTCTCAAGTAAGTAAATAGCAAATCGTTGATCCTTTAGAAACGATCACATGCTGCATTCAGTGGTGTTCCTTGCGGCAACTTCTTCGATTCAGTCTGATCCGCAGCGGCATCTTCCTCGTTATGCAGCGGAAGAGGAGAATCAGGGGGATAGAAGTTGGGCGATTGAGGCGGAACTAGGCACGAGCACCACTCTTCCATGTCTTCACCCTCCTCTTTTACTTTGCTGCAATCGTGGTTGTTTAATCCCGTGTCGATGTCGCCGCCCTTGCGTTTGCGGACTATGTATGACCTATAGATGCTTCTGCTAGGCGAGGAAGTACACGGCCGGCATCCCATTGCTACCGCGCTTGAACATGGCGGACAGTGGTAACAGTGCTGGCAGTGTTGTCCCACCTCATTGACTTGCACACAGTCGCAGGTTTCACAGCCGTCGTAGTCGTGTAGAGACTGAACATGATCGTGTTCAGGATCCTGATGCAATGGTTGGTCAATATTTAATCTCGAAACAACCCTAGCCTACCTCATGGGTAAGATACTCGACTCCTGGTTGGAGTTTGAAAGCCATGAGTACTGGCGTGGGGATCAGGAATAGAAGCGGGTACTCGGAATTTGTTTGGAAATGAAGCTCTCAGTATCGAGATGTTACATTTACGGTACACGATTAATAAGTACAAAGCGCTGAACCAGGCGGAAAGTGGTGATTACGGGCCAGAACGTGGGGCGTCGTTGCTGATGGCATCAGCATGACATTCTCTAGCTAGAAATATTAATAATTGAGTTTTATACCATGAGAAAGAAGTGGTTTGTAGTCGTTCCCTGAGTAGGGTAGTAGGAAAAGGCAATGTAACATCCAGCCAAAAAACGTGGACAGATCCGAATGAGTTGATTTTGCTGACTGATGAGTCTGATGTACATGTGCGTGTGTCACGTGTGGAGGGCAGCGAGCGGCAGGGTTGGGGGTTTGGCTGACGCATGGGCCGATCTCGGCAAATCATCGGTCGCCGAACTCTTGGCAGTCTAGTGGGGAAGGAACGGAACTCCAAAATTTTGGCTATCGATAGGGTCCGACTTTTTGATAATTCGCAGACCATCCCCACGACATCCTCTGGCCAGCTGCCAACATGAAGACTCAGTGGAAGGACATTCCTGCCGTGCCCACCAGCCAAGAATTCTTAGACATCGTCCTTTCTCGAACGTATGTTTTCTCAACTGGATTACCGTGCCACACTGACATTTTTGCAGCCGTATGACTGAAGCCACCCGCTGCTGTGGGGAAAACCATGACCGACTAACTAATCACAGAGCGTCGACTTCCCACTCAGATTCGAGCCGGTTTCAAGATCAGCCGTATCCGCGCCTTCTACACTCGCAAAGTCAAGTATACCGCCGAGACCTTCACCGAGCGCCTATCTACGACAATCGAGGCGTTCCCTCGCCTCGCCGACATACACCCGTTTCATCGCGATCTTCTCAATACCTTGTATGATGCAGACCATTTCCGTATCGCCCTTGGCCAACTATCGACGGCCAAAACTCTTATCGAGACGGTCGCGCGCGACTATGTGCGCCTGCTCAAGTATGGACAATCGCTCTTCCAGTGTAAACAGCTAAAGAGGGCAGCTCTGGGCCGCATGGCAACCATCTGCAAGCGTCTCAAAGACCCGCTTGTCTACCTTGAGCAAGTCAGGCAACATTTGGGTCGTCTTCCCTCGATTGACCCCAATACCCGCACACTAGTCATCGCTGGCTTCCCCAATGTGGGAAAGTCCTCTTTCCTTAAGTCAATATCGAGAGCGGATGTTGAGGTACAACCCTACGCCTTTACCACCAAGAGCCTCTACGTGGGCCATTTGTACGTATTCCTCATCGACCTTTGAGCGCAACCGTGCTAATTCAACCAAAGCGACTATAAGATGTTACGATTCCAGGCAGTTGACACCCCCGGTATCCTTGACCATGCCCTCGAGGAAATGAACACCATTGAACATCAGTCGATTTGCGCCATTGCTCATCTCCGTGCCCACATCTTGTACTTTATGGATCTTAGTGAATCATGCGGATACTCGGTCGCTTCACAGATTGCGCTTTTCAACAACATCAAGCCTTTGTTTGCAAACAAATCGATTTCCATCGTCATCAACAAAATTGATCTCATGAAGCCCGATCAGTTGGACACCGAGACACGAGAGCAGCTGCAGAGCATGCTGAAGTCCGGCGAGGTAGAGATGCTTGAGTTGTCTTGCAACACTACGGAGGGAGTTATGGCGGTGCGCAACTCCG
>Ga0182211_1000338_pt1 | contig 15048 bp, 21 predicted proteins | sample G5R1MG_20_FD_129660 | JGI IMG/M metagenome (GOLD analysis project Ga0182211, IMG submission 129660) | Switchgrass phyllosphere microbial communities from Michigan, USA - G5R2_MAIN_03OCT2016_LD1 MG | ecosystem: Host-associated > Plants > Phyllosphere > Phylloplane/Leaf | place: USA: Michigan... | reverse complement strand
GTGGGTCGTACTGGTCCGGTGTTCATTCCACCACTCCACCGTTTACCGCGTCACAACTGTATTCTCTCCCAACACCTCCTTCATCCGAAGCAGGTAGGTCATCAGGACCTACCCGGGACACAACCGCCAACGTGGCTGCTGCCGTGGCTCACCCGAAATCCATGCATCCTGGGTCTGGCCCAATGGGTGCACCTCCAAGCTTTGCAACGCGGAGGCCTCACGCCCAACAGCTGGGTAGCTTCGAGCTTCCCCCACCACCAATGCACAAGTATCCCTTCTCCAATAACGTCACCACACCACAAACCTCACAAACCCCCACGACCATAGCTAGCGTTGGCAACTTACTCACTCCGCCCAACACCAACCACAGTCGAGTCATAAGTTCCTCCAGAGAAGCAACAAGTGGTGCGCCATACTCGACCACCATGGCCTACTCCAGCGCGCAATACATGTATTCTCCGCCGAATCATGGGCAGAGCACGGCCACACACTATGGTTATCAACCTGCACATCAACACCAACCCAATCAAAATCAATATGGGAACGCCCGAGGAGGTATGTTTGCTCCAATGCGCACTGATCGTCAGCTCGGACAGCACGACTCACACAGCAAAGGATTAAATCCACCACCCTATGAGATGAACCAACAACTACCGCCTTTTACGCCATCATCCGATGCATCTTCTATGCCATCGATAACGACGCAGCACCAGCAACATCAACATCAACAACCACATCAACAACACCACCACCACCACCACCAACAACAACAACAACACCACCAACATCAACATCATCAACAACATATGATGAGCTCACATACGCCTGTGTCTTCATCAGCACCCCAGCAATCGCCTGCTTTATCTCAAGAATCCTTCAGACCACCACAGCCACAGCCACCGACACCGACTTATAATTATCATCCATCGGGAACGCCTCAGCACTCCAACTTCCCTTACTCAACCGGGCCATCTCCCACATTGAGTCAGCAACAGAGTCCAATTAGCGCCGGTGGCTCGATGCCCAGAATGTCTCCAGCTGTATCGCAAAGTCCAATGCCGTCGATTCCGTCGATTCCGTCGAATAACCCACCGCCCTCATCCTATCCATACCAGCGCCCATCTTCGCAATATGCCTCAGGCCCTGCGCCTGTCTTCTCCAACGTGCAGAACCCAAACAGTGGACTCTCGCTTGTAGGTATGCATGCTGGTATCATGTCTGGCTTCAACAGCGGCCATGGAGGAGCCATGCCTCACTTCATGGGCCAAGGACAGCACCAACAGCCAGCCGCCAACGACAGACCCTTCAAATGCGACCAGTGCCCACAGAGTTTCAACCGCAACCACGATCTCAAGAGGCACAAGCGAATCCACTTGGCTGTCAAGCCCTTTCCCTGCAATCATTGCGACAAGAGTTTCTCGCGCAAAGACGCGCTCAAGGTAGGTCCACGTGTCACCCGCATCTATGCTGTGCCGGACTAAGATTGAATCCAGCGCCACATTCTTGTCAAAGGCTGCGGCAAAGCCATGGCTGCCAACGATGACAGCAAACGGGAAAGCCAGTCGCCAAAGCCGGAGGCGGTTGATTGCAAGCCTCCTACTTGACTCCATTTCTGGGCTCATTCTGCTGTCTTTTCTCTTCGTGTATCATCGATCAATACCGCGCACTGATGATTGCTTTTGGCGCACATGGTTACGGGTCTATTACCTTCACTGCAAGTATTATTTTTTTTTCTCAGCTACGATTTGCCTGTTGGCTGCTATTTCGGACTACCCCAGGGAATGATATTATGTACATGGATGGCGTTTCGTGGTTGAAGAGGGTCTTGGGCGCTGGTATCTACATGGCGTTGGATGAACCGCAGGCGCTTAGGTAGAGCTCTAGCTTACCAATCGGGACGAGCACGTGTAATACCAGACGGGGTGACGGGTTATCGCCAAGGGAACCCTGGGGAACGTTGCTGCGGGTGCAATGTTGCATCGCAAAGAAGGCTCCGCTGGGTGTAGACTTTCACTCGGTCATGGAGACCGTGGAGACCATGGAGACCATAGAGACAGCATGGGTTGAAGCGATTTCGAACCGCGGAACGAGGATGGCGATGCACCAAAATATGACATGTTCTTCATCGCCTCCCGAGGAAGCCCACGGGTTTGCATGCCGTATCAGAGCGTGACGATGAACTAATAGCGTAGTTGTTTCTACCTGCAGTGTGTTCCTGAAAGAGTTGAAGCCGCGTTAAGGTTCTTGGACTTGGCCGCATGCGTGCAGTTGGTGTACGCCGTGTCCGTGACCCGTGGACCCGGGACGGGCCAGCGCCAGACGGCAAAGTCCGACGCAACCAACACACGCAGTCTTTCGCTTCCACGTCACCGTTCTCGTCTCATCTCGTCTCATCTCATCTCATCTCATTCGGACATGACATGCCATGCTATGCCATGCCATGCTCTCCCATCCCGTCCCATTCCAAGCGATGCTGGCCCTGTGGGCACAGGACAGGCCCGTGTCACACGACCGAGGATGACCTCCTACCTTGACAAGAGATGCCCCTCTACTCTATCCAAGGCCTATCTATATCCAAGGGAGGGAGGAAGAAGGCATACGGGTAGACAGGCAGACAGTTGGACGCTTTGAAGGCCAGGTTTGGCGTGATTTTCATACTTGGCTCTTCTCCCATTCCAATCCGTCCTTGTCTTTGGCTTCAAAATGCCAGACTCCTCTCTCTCTCTCTCTCTCTCCCTCTTTCTCTCTCTCTCTCTCTCTCTCCCTCTTTCTCTCTCTCTCCCTCTTTCTCTCTTTCTCTCTCTTTCTCTCTCTACAAAAAAATCTTTGAGGTCAACGCGTCCTTGTCCATTGTGCATTGTGCATTGTCCTTTTTCCGTGCCGTTGTGAGGCTCCATTCCACGTTCGCGGGACAACACATTCCTGTCCTTCGTGGCGGACCGCATTTCACAACTCCAATCATTCCAGCACGCTTCTCCCTCCGCCAATCTTTCTAGAAAGGGGTCCCGTGTGCGTGGCAGGCATAGAGAAACACGCCTGCTGGCTCGCGAGGGTTGTCACTGCGCTGTGTCCGAGAGCGCCTGCTGTTTCCCCGTTTGTTCCCAATTTGCGCTCTTTCCTGCCTTGTTGCTATCGTCTGTGCTCCTCCTCGCTCACTTCTTCTCCCTCCCTATCTATTCCTGCCACCGCATGGACACTGCTTAGCCGGGCATTGTATGCATCCAACACTTGTTAGCTTTTTTGGACCACCGACAGCCTCAGCTGCTTGCACCACTAGCCGAGCCGCCCCTCCTTTATCGGCCCCTACGCCCACTTGCGAGCCTACTGAGGGCGACGCGCCAGCCGTGCCAAACAGCAACTAGACAACAAACACGACGAAGCCGGGCGGCGAACCAGCCATGCCACGCGCCTGAACACCTCCACGACAGCCATAGCACCACCACCACCACCACCACCAAGACATGGACCCGGCCTACCACGGCCGTCCACCCACCCGCCGTCGTGCTTTCGGCGATGGTACCAATCGTGCCAACGAGCACCCGCATGCCCAATACCGCACGGAGCAGCACAGGAAAGGCCACAAGTCGTCGTCGTTGCCGTCTTCTTCGTCGCCACAGCCACTTCCGCACAACGAGTCAATTGTGCCCAACGGCTCGCTTGCAGTGAGATATGAGCTGCCGACCCCCGAGAACAAGCGTCTCTCCGCTGTTGTCTCCGCTGATGCACGTCCACACAACGCCAAGCGCGACTCGGACATTTCCAATGCCAGCACCAACGCCTCCAGCACCAACCGCCGCCGTAAGACCCACATTGGCCCGTGGCAGTTAGGAAGGACAATTGGACGGGGCGGCTGCTCACGCGTGCGGCTCGTCAGACACAGCGGCACGGGGCAGTATGGCGCTGCGAAGATCATTTCGAAGGCGACCGCCGAAAAGGTACGCGCTCTGAGCCTGGCAAATCTCATCCAAAGCGCCGAGCAAGACCCGACGCTGCATCCTGGTGGCAAGGTCATCCCCTTCGGTCTCGAGCGTGAGATCTGCATAATGAAGCTACTGGATCACCCCAACATTGTCCGCCTATATGATATCTGGGAGAATCGTGATGAACTGTAAGCACCCGTCCAGCGCCTTCCCAAGAGAGAGAGAGAGGAAGGGGGGGAGGGAGGGAGGGAGAGAGGCCTGGTTACTAATGTTTAATAGCTATCTCATCATGGAGTTTGTCGAGGGCGGCGAGTTGTTCAGCTATATCCACGAGCAAAGTGGCCTGATCGAGATCCACACTGTGCATATCTTCCGCCAGATCATTGCAGCTCTCATCTACTGCCATCGTATCAACATACACCACCGCGACCTCAAGCCGGAGAATATCTTACTGGACCGGGAAACGATGAAAGTCAAACTCGTCGACTTTGGCATGGCTGCGTTACAACCGGCTGGCAAGAAGCTGACCACGCCCTGTGGAAGTCCCCACTACGCAGCACCTGAAGTCATCAAGACTGTTTCCTACGATGGCGCCAAAGCGGATGTTTGGAGCTGCGGTGTCATCTTGTACGTGTTGCTCACGGGCACTCCACCTTTTAATTACTCTGGAGAAGATCGTCATCTCAAAAATCTTTTCCGAGACATCGCAGAAGCCAGGTATATTATGCCAGACAACATTTCTAGGGAGGCGCAAGACTTGATAGGTAGAATCCTCGTTGCGGATCCCAAGCGACGGATAGGCTTAGATGAGATCTGGGATCATCCATTCCTGCGCAAGTATCAGCACGAGCTCGACTTTGTTGGAGAGAAGGCCACCCAAAATCATTGGACTGGGCCGCTCCCTGCCATCTCAGAGTGGGCAACATTGGAGCGTACTACAATTGATCGTGAGATCCTGCGATATCTGCGCACGTTGTGGCATAGTGAGAAAGAGGAAGTTCTCGTTCAGCGCTTGATGAGCAAAGAGTAGGGCGAACTTTTGTTTGCGCTTCGCATTTTCAATCACTGACACAACCAACAGGGCAAACCAAGAGAAATACTTCTACTCTGCGCTTCGCAAGTATCATACCGATCAACTAGAAAACTATCAGCCCAGCGCACACCACCCCATCACACACTCAAATAGCGATCATCATCACAATACGCGCCATTCTCCCACACGCAAGGATCTCGACCAGTTGATCACAAAACAGCACAAGCGCTCTAAATCAGGCTATTCGATTCTCAATAATGAACATTTGTACTCTAAACATAGCTTCTACGAGTCGCCTGTTTCTGAAGCGAGTTACGATCCATTCCGGGCTTCGAGGCAACCCATGATTCCAGAGCCGGGGGCTATTCACGCAAATGTCATAGTCCATCGTGAACACAGTAATGGCAGCCGCAAACCTCGCACAAATGCCGCAATGGTCCATCCGACAGGCAGCGCACTGCGAATCCAAGCTTTGCGGAACAATTCTAAGCGTAGTTCTGCAATGTCTCGGGATTCATCGCATCGGAGCTCCCCGTCGCACCGTGCTATCTCGGTTAAGCGACAGTCCGTGTCGCGGTCGTCTCTTGCTAGTTCACACTGGCCGAGTAGTCCTCCTGTCATTCCTCGGGCCGGTGGCATGGGTCGGCGAGGGGTGAGCTTCTCACATTTGCGCGATCGCCGGTTGTCGGCAGCTACAGCCAGCACTTGGGAAAGCGAAAGAATGACAAATAGAGAGTACTCCTCTTCTCATCGTCCGCAAACTTCAATTGGATCCTATGGCTCTTCCCTTCGGTCAAGCACAATTCGTCAGTCGCCGGCTTATTCACCGTATGCACGCGGTCCTGTAAGCTCGAACGCACCACGACTGAGACTTCGGAAGCCTGATAGTCCAAGCAAGTACATACAGGGAGAAGCCAGGAAAGTTAGTATGGAGCTTGGGAAGGTCATGGAAGAAGCCTTCAATCGCTCCTCAGTTAGCTCAAGTATCCGGACATCTGGGACTGGCCACGATCCGTATCACGATGCTTCGCAATACGATACGCCGCCCACTTCTTTCTCGAATACAAGGGAATCGGGTGGTAGCACGCTGGCCACTCCAACTACAAAAGCGATGCTGGCCCAGCGCCCACTTCCACCGATTCCTTCAGAGACACCCAACACATTCCTGCAGCGGAAGCTGGCTGAGACTCGCGCTGAGATTGCTCGACGTCTAGATGAGGATGGAGACAATACAGAGCAGTTCAATGAGGTTCTAGAGCATCTTGATCGCCTCATGGTTCCCGGGGTGGGCGGCAAACGTACAGTATCGGCTCCTGCGAGATCGCCCGAGCACCCAATGCCACTCCATGTCATTCCAGAGGAAGGGAAGACGGATTTCGTGGATGGGTACAAAAACAACCATCTTCTTCTTCGTCGCGCTATCACTGACTCTTCCAGGCCACAAGCCCGTCGCGTCGTCCCTGAGCAGCAGCAGACTATTCGCCTGGTGAACGAGTCACCCACACGTGTTGCACCACTGAACATACAGAAGAGAAGTGGGCTGAGCGTATCCTCGAAAGTTTTGAGCGATGCTCCCTCGGTACCGTGGCCCGGTCCGGCCATGGCCAATACTATTCGTCCGTTTCAAGACGTGCAGGGCGATCTTCTGGCTGCGCGTACGACGAATGTTGCGCCTGCGCTAGAGAAGCCCAATACAGTCATCAAAAAGAAGAAGTCTTCGTGGTTTCGCCGAAACACTGAGGATAAAGACCGCGACTACGAGGATATGGAAACTCAACTCAAGAAAAAGCGGTCGATAGGCCTGCTCCAGATTCCGGGAGCATGGCAAGCTCTCGATGATCGTATCAAGAATTGCGCGTCTCCCTTACCGGATATTGCTATCGACGTGCTATCGCACGATCGGAAAGAGGCTGAGGGTAGCAATGCGAACGAGTTTCCTGTACGTAATAGCAGTTCAGCCGCCGCTAGAAGCGATGGCGCTTTGCGGAAGGGGCTCTTTGGTTTTCTGGGAAAAAAGACAAAGGAGGAGAGGGCCAAGAAACCCATGGAGCTGGGTAGTGAGTGTTTTCGATATAGCATTTAGGTGTGCTCATGCTAACATGCATCCAGCTACCAATTTCAGCTCGTCCTCTATATTATCCGGATACGATCTTACTCCAGATACCGGTAACAACAACAGCGATACTTCGGCCCGTGCTGGACCCCCTGAAATACAAATGAACTGGCTTTCTCGCTTTCTCCATATCAAGCCTGCAAGTAAGACGCTGTGCTTTCACATCGGACGTGGCAGAGTTCGACAAGATCTCGTTCGTCTCCTGCGTGATTGGCAGCGCTTTGGGGTCCAAGACGTGTCTTTCAATCGTGAAATCAACGCAATCAGTGGTCGCGTTGATAAGAGTAATCGTAAGTGTAGACCCTCCTGCTTTTCAGCACTTATGCTTCATGCATGGCGACTGGAAGGATGCCACTTCGAGGTTGAGCTGCTAGAAATGGAGTCTGTGCTACGATGTAACCACGCTTTTCTTTTTCACTACTTTTCAACCTGAGGAACAGTATACTAACTCTTCGTGTACACAGACTTGAAGATCAAGCCGGTTTCCTTCGTCATCGAGCTCTTTGTTGTTCTCGAGCATGGGCGTCGCGCCAACCTCTGTCTTGCTCGCTTTACCCAAACACGCGGTGCCGCTTCAAGCTTCCGCAAAGTTGTCGACATTATAGAGGATGTCTGCCGAGCTCGTTGCATGCTTGTGGTAGATGAGGAAAAGAAGGCTTCAATGATGGAGGTCTTGGACTGATTAACAGTATTCGAGAAGAGCAAGTTGCGGTTTGGGAACGGCGTCTTCCCGCTGAAAACGTGGCTAGATACTCTTTTGGCACGGCTAGAAAACAATCTGGATAAGCGTACGTTTTGGACGTTGGCGGTTTGAAATGTCGCAGGACAAGGTCGGCCGCGCTGGCTTCTTGGACACGATATACGGTGTGGGTATTTGGTCCCGCTTTCGACCACCACATCACCTTACAACGACATGCATACCGCCAACACAAAAAAAGCATCAAATCCGCTGTCGCCAGTCGCGGCCCTGTCTTGGCGACTGGCGGTATCGACTCAACATTTCGTTCACGCGGACATTCGCCTCATCACTGTAGGCGCGTAATACACTAATGACTTCTTTGTGCATGCTGTTCCATACCAGACGGAGTAATTCGACATTGCGAGTGGAGGCTTTCCAAGTCGGTGGCGGAGTTGATTTAGGACCATGGATTATTTTGGGCATCCGCTTTGCGTGGGCCACCTACGGCTTCTGCAACCTTGAGGCTGCCCTTGGCGGCACGGTCTGAGAAAACATAATGAACAAAGTATTGATTGATGAGACTTGGCCTTGTGATGGGTGCTTGTAGTGACGGTGACTTGAAGAGAGACCGAGCGCCCACCAACTGTGAAGATGAGTGAGAGCTTGTCTTGACATGTCACACTTTACTCGAGGCTCCAGGGTAATGTTGTTTCAGGAGACGTGGTATTGCATTTACCCCGTGGCGCCAGAGGCTGGCTTACTTGGCCAGTCAGTGGCCGGCATGGCGCGCCAGAAAGATGAAGCCATCAAGCCATGCCATTTCATTCCATATTTCCCGTACTTATCGGAAATCTCATAGACAGAGAGTGAAGAAACACCGAGTCACCCCCGAAAATCAATCTCGACCACGCTCATGCAGCAACGCAGGATTATCTTAACGAGTCCGTGCCTGAACCTTTGGCGCAGCGCCCTTGGCACCCTGCTTGCTGACCTTTGCGGCCTGACCCCGTCCAGCAGCGGCGTTCTTGGCCTTCTCCGCCTTCTTTTTTGCATCAGCCGCAGCCTTCTTCTCCTTGCCCTCCTTGACGGCGGCGCTGCGGGCAGCAGCACGGGCCTCGGGCCGCTGGGAACGGCGCTCCTTGATCACATCGAGCGAGGCACCAACGATGGCACGCTGGTGCTTGACTGTGCGGCGGGTGCGCTTCTTGGCGACTTCCTGTTGCGGTGATTGTGGTTAGTCGAGGAGCAAGAGTGGTCGTGGACTTCTCGACGCAGAAGCGGCTGTCATTTCTCGACATGGCTTCCAGCGGGCGGGCCTGGCCACGGGCTCACGGGTTCCGTGCTTGGACGGTGGTGATGACTCACCTCAGATATGCCCTTCTTATGCGCTCTTCGGTAGAGGGTGGTCCAGTGGATCTTGCGGGGATTCTTGCGCTGGAGGAAGAGGGACTCGGTCTTGCCGTTTTGGAAGCGAAAGATCTTGCTGTCGCCACGGACGTAGAGCTTTCCCTGCAGATGCCATTAGCATCGAATTGCCCGTCTGCAACCGCTGCACCGCCATCACATCGTCTGCCCAGGCTGTGTCTCGGGAAGTGCGCAGGCCCGAGGGACGCGACTAGCGGGGGACGGCGGGACGCACCTTGCCCGGGTAGATCTTCTGGCCGCTGAAGGAGTCGTCGTAGGTACGCATGTTGACGGTGTTCGCGCAATACCTGTCGTGTTAGTGGTGGGGATTTCGACGGTCGGAGGGAATATTGAACTTTCGCTGAAGCCAGTGTGCGGTTGACCGCTAGGGCCGTGTTCGCCAAGCACTCAGCCACTGTGGCTGGTGCCCCTCCCGCTCGCGACACTTTAGTGGGAACACTCCATCACGTGCCTGAGTCGTAGCGATTATCGGTAAACATCCACCCAGATTGAAGCCAAAATTCATACTATTCACTATTCAAATGGAAGTATCATTTATCAATTATGCTTGACCTAGAATTGAATTGCTGGTAGGCTGTCGCCTCCTTCGATCTCCTTAGCTAAAAGATGAATTCTGCTTTGCTGGATGAGATATGCATGACCATTCTAAGGGAATTGATAAGAAACGCCTTTAGTCTCCAGACATGATCATAATCCAGGTTATGGAGGGATGATAGCATGGCATCTCCATAACCCACAAGCCAGACCAGACCCTTAAATCCATCCTGACGGCTAAAGCGCGCAAAATCATGGAAAAATTATATGAGGACGTGCGTTCGTTGAAAACTTGATGCCAAAAAGAAAGACCTCGGGCGATCACATGTTGTAGGGTATGCTCTGTTCAGATGCTTTGATGACGACCTGGTCGTCAACAAGTTATGTCTTGGGGTGGGTAAAGGCCTATTAATCATGCATCTGCATGTTGTTGAGAGACCAAGATCAAGCATTCTTGTTTTGACGTCCTGGTAAGCCAGTCCCGAAGGAGAGGAAGTGGCATGAGTCTTCCCCTGGGTTGTACGATTGCGCTATGAAAAATCTTCATGACTACAGATATATAGTGTTAACACTCAGGGGCGTCGTACAACCACGTCTGCTCTTGTACTAGATTTCGTGATTGAATGAGCCATAGGATAGATATTGCGATTGTTAAGCTTTTTGTTGACAGCTGTCTCAGGTCGACTTCAATGTTATAGGAAGTTATGGGTAAGGAAAAGTTATAGAGACTGTCAATCGATTCTCTCATCCAAGGACGCTAACTATTGGGGTGTCGAAACGACTCATCGACCGCGCCTGCGCTACCATTATCATCTGACCATTCCGCTACAGATGGCTGGGTCTTCTATATCCTTTATTATATGGTCTTTGCACTTCACTGTAAGACCACAGCGTCAATCTTCACTGTAGTAACATTTCAAACCCCTATAGATTGATAGATAGCACAATGTATCGGTATATATGTACCATTCGCGAGCCTCGGTGGGTCGTATAGCGTGATAAAGGAGCGGCCTCATGGACCATGAAAAGGTCGGATAAACTCACAAGTACAACGCCTTGATTATACGTGTAGGTTTTCCTGCCGTTGTTCTTGCAGTCTGCATCAAGATCATCGCTTACAAGGCCACTGGAATTTATGAGTGCGGAATTTCTTAACCAATTCCACCCCATTTGCGTGTGTCAGAGGCGATGGGGGTGTTGACCCAATATAAGTACCAACGTCCCGTGTCAATATTTTAAAATCCTTTGCATAGTATCTATACCTAGGTTTGTATAATCAGAATAGTCTGCAAGTACTGACCGTAAAGACCATCATCGTGCGTGATCTGGAGGGCGGCGCGAAAAGCACAACAAGAATCAGCTCTACACACGCGTGCTAGCGACATTCTAGTCGGCTTCCAGAGAGCAACATGATACTTATCTGAATCCTGTCTTCCAAACCCAGCTCTTGGGTATGGCTTTGATCATCAAGGCTCGTGGCATTGGGTGCAAGACAAGGCCACAGCAAATGGACATAAGAGATCAATGGAGCGCCGATCTTGGGTTAGGCAGATTTCTTCTGGCCAGGAATCTGACAAAAATTTTGCTATTGTGCAGTGGTGAACTGAATCGAGTGATGTTGATGCCTGCCCAACGCGGAGCCCATGACGGAATTTACTTTGCCAAAAACCAAGAAGCAACGAACTGAGCAGTACCATCAGATTGGCCACGGGTAATAAACCTGGTATTCGTCAGGTTGGTAATGACATCAATACGGGCGATATGCGGCCTGTCCATGTAATAGATAAGACATTGCACGCGAAGTGTTCTTTCTGGGCGTGAAGCGGGGCGACACAGTGCATACAGCCGTTGCGAATGACGACAATGGCAATGCAACAGGGAGGGGCAATGGTGATGATCATGACCTGCTTGCACAGCCTGTTACTCTCGCAGATGCTGCTTGCGAGATATGACGTGGAATCGTCGTAATTGGACGCTGGACCTACGGGTTGCCGGATGGATGTGTATATAACAGAACCTCTGCCATCCGCTCCTCCAGCCTTCCAGCCTTTCATCACGACTCAACAATTCCACACCCTCTAAACCACCTAGATCAAACACTCAGCCAACTACCAACCCTCAATCAACATGTCTGACAGCCTCCGCAAGGGTCTTGGCGAGCAGGCGACTGAGAAGAGTAAGCAACCCCCGCCGCAGCTTGACCCGTCCTTCCGCCTATGTCTTTCTGGTCTAATTCACCCAAAGTCACTCCCGACTCCCAGAAGTCTACGACCCAAAAGACGTCGGAAAATGCCCCGGGTCTTGGGGACAAGAGCGCTGGAGCCGTGCAGCCCGGTACGCTATCCCTCCCCCCTCTTTTTACCCCCCCCCCCTCCCTAGTCCTGCAAGCTAACACGCTTGCAGAGGGCAACAAATCCATGACGCAGAAGGCCGGAGATGCTACCCGCTCCGGCGGTGACAGCGCCCAGGAACAAGGCAAGGGCGTCGTAGGCTCGGTCCAGGACAGCCTCAGCAGCGCTGGCCAGACGGTCAGCGACACGCTGTCCGGCAACAAGAAGCAGTAAAAACTTCGTCAGACGGTCGACGCCCCCAAGAATGGCCAACGACTGGTGCGAGGCGGAAACATGACTTTTGGCTGATAGCTTCACATATACCCTTTTTTGCCACAGGAATAGAATGAATGCATGTCTTGAAGCATGGTCGCCTCGTGCCATCTTGCCATCATGTGTGATTATGCAAGCTCGGCCCCATGCCCATACCCATACACTGACGCACAGCATCCAGGCTGCACCCAACAAAGTAGCCTTGCACTGTGGACCAGTTAGGAACACAGCTGTAGGGTTTCATCTTCGACCTCTTCCATGTGCACATGCCTGAGCGCCTGCTCAGCAACCGCAGTCTCTGATGGTATTCGGTGCATGACTTCCTTCGCTTCCATCGCCGTCCTACCATAGTGAGTCTCTTGGCATGCAATTGCAGCGATATGCTCAGTATCTTGCTCAGCTGAAGGCGTTTGTGATTTCAACAAAGCCTCTAGCTCCGATTCCATCACGGCGGCCGGCTCTATCTTTTCCTTTGCGCCGGCTACCTTGCCGTCCATGTAGCCCTCGTCGTTGAGTTTGTCAAACTCCTCTGGCTCCAACAGTCGTCCCTCTCCCTTGGCGAGCTTAATCTTGTGCGCGACAGACGCAGGCATAAACTTTGTTGCCTCTTTGAGAAAATCCCGGACTTGTGGTGCTGCCTCGTAGACAAGGGTGGGCTTCTTGGGCTCGGCCAGCGCTTCCGGCTGCGCGGTGTGCGAAGCTCTCGGTTGGACGCGCTGCGGGATGGGCGGCGGCGTGTCGCGCGGCATAGGGATGTCCTGCACATGCTCGTCTGTATCGCTACTGGCCTCTTCCTTTCTGTGACCGTCCCTTGATCGCTTGCCGAGAACATGACCGCCTCTGCCACCCCGCGCGGCCCGCACACCCCGATCGCCTTTATCTCTTGTATCGTCGAATCGTCGCTCCGGCTGGAAGAGCGGGGCCTTGTTGCCTAAAGCTGCTCTTGCTTTGTTCACCGCGGCAAGGTCCTTCTCAAGATCCGCCAGTCGTTGGCGCTCATGCGGGCGCAGGGCGCCGCTCTGGTCGAGCTCTTTGAGGCTATCAATGTCGCGCTGTATGCGGTTGGGGTTGCGGCGTGCAAGCTTCTCATTGCGCTGTGCCTGGAGGGCAGCCTTTTGCTTGCGAAGCTGCTTCTGCTTGTCTGCCTTCTTGGCCTCCTGCACGGGGTTGTAGTTTTTTTCCTTGACCATGGTGCATGCGATGGCGGCTTCGATGGTGATGTGGTGTGGCGTCGGTCGTGTCGAGCCTGTCCCGCTACATTCCTGGGGCCTGTGCGCGCGACCGACTCTCCCCCAGCCCCACGACTGCCTCCCCACGACTCGCGCTTGTGCGCAGTCCAGCCCATGTTTGTGCCCCGAGCCCTCCGACTCCAGGGCGTCCACGAGGTGCAGCGGTCCACGGAGGTCACTGTTACCGCCAAACCAAAGCCGCGAGGCCCTCGATTCACCACTAGACCTGTCACGCCCGAGTATGTTGCTCAGCTTGCTGCTGGCATCGAGCTGATCTTCACCGACTATGCGCACCAGGAGGAGAGGCGCGCTGAATGGCTGCAGAAGCGCTATAGGCGAGTCGACGGCGAGGAAAAGTGTACCCGGTCCACCACCGCCAAAATAGTTGGCGGCGTCGACTGATCTTCTACACAGTTATCCACCTGACTGCCATTCTCGAGCACCCTTGCATCTCATCGCTGAAGCCCCAAGCCTCTCAAAAGCTTCTCCAAGAAGCCCTCGAAACGCATCCGTCTGCTCTACTCGACACATCAGCCAACGGCTACTACGTTCGCCGCAGGCCCTCATCGTATCCCCCCAAGTTTTTGCGGGAAGACTCGTTCGCGGAATTTGACGACCATGGTCTCGCGTTCTGGGACCAGCGCACTATCTACGTTGAGCCCAATTTGCGCAACATGTGTTCGACGCCAGCAAAGGTAGCACACTGGTTGACGGCCCACGGCCAATTGCGGTCCAAGTGGCTTCCTGTCCAAGCCATACACATGCTGTGGAACAGTTGCGCCTTTGTTGTGCTTAGTGGGAGCGTCATGCACGACAACGTATGGTCCAAGTGGAGAGAGGCAGAGAAGCCCCACGGTTGGAAAATCATGACTAAGGTCGAACACACAAAGCGCACCGCCGAGTACGTAGCTTTGCTCAAGCATCAAAATCCACGAGGAATGCGTAAGACTATGATCCAGGAACTAGACCTTCCGCCGATTGCACGGCCAGCCATACTTTCTATGGACACAGCGATTGTCCCAGACTATTCCGAAGCTATGGGAAAGCCTGTAGGCGGAAGGAAGCGCAAGAGAAAGAAGTCCAACAAGTCTGGGCTTGGTAATGAAAATGCCAGACCTGATCACAGCGATGCTGGAGCCCAAGGGCCAACAGATGGTGGACTACTAGGTAAAGAAGCGCAAAGCGACGAGACGAATCGCAAGCGTCGGGCCTGATACGGAAAAGCACTATGGTGAATGTGTATCTAAAATTGCACCAGAACAATAATGCGCTGCCACCTTACAGAGCATCACGGCGCATTGGTCTCAGTCAAGTCGTCTCAACGAAGCAATGTTATTTACCGTGCCCCGCTTACATACCCACTACCAATCGCACTGTGGCAACACCACGAGCGAATATAATCTGTATTTCATGACCTGATATGGGTGGTACGGGATAACCATATTCAATCGAGTGAGTATATACGGGAAACGTCCGATAGGGGTCGCATTGCCCATTGTGTCAATACATCAT